>VMHT01082010.1_pt1 | contig 10932 bp, 6 predicted proteins | sample 4693611 | NCBI WGS metagenome assembly VMHT01 (sample SAMN12280063, study PRJNA550983) | marine metagenome | isolation source: seawater sampled from same location over 5 years 0.02-0.2 micron viral filtrate | place: USA: collected off the coast of southern California halfway between the port... ... | reverse complement strand
TCTTCACCTGTATATTCGAAGAGGGTACAGCGCATTTTATACGTTGGTACATTTTCAATTTGATAGAAAGGCTGTTCGTGTTCTACGTGTCTAATTTCGAATAGAGATTTTGAAAGAGGAAGATATATCAAATCGCCTTCGGTAGGTCTATCGCCTTGAATTGCATTATCAGCCCTTGCGACTTGCGTTGACCATCTGGACTTAGCAACTACAAAAGTTGCTTCGTCTCTTATTTCAACACCAAATCTACTAAACAAATCTCCTTCACCATCAAAGCCGTCCTGATTCTCTATATACATTTCAATTTTATGAGAAGCAGAAAACTTAGATGTTGGGTCATCACCTAATAGGGTATCTTCATTTACAGTTGTTCTCGGAAGATAGTAGACATCTTGTCCATAAATCTTAAGAGCCTCAATGATGAGGTCCTCGTACAGATTAATTTCTGTCCTGACTTTTTCCGAAAAATAAAAATTACGTGCCATATTAACCTACAAAAAAGTCAGCTGGAAATTCGTGTTCTTCTCTGATCCTTTGTCTTAAGGTTTCTATTTCACTTGTAGCGTCATCATATAATTGACGACCGTTAAGTATTACACCACCCGGAAGCTGAACTCCTTCAAACTTAATTAAATTCATTCCCCATTGTTGTTTAATCAAAGCTGTTGAATATTCTTTTAACCACATATCATTGTAAACAGATGTATGGGTGTCTGGTGCAATTGCAGTGTATACTTCTGCAACTAGATAATCACCAGCCTGAATATCTTGGTCTTGAAAATCTCCAAAAATGTAAAGTCTGTCTTGGTGTCTAGACCATTGTGTTTGCGGAGTACCGTTTAGCTTCATGTCTAGCATAGATAAGTACTGATTCATTTGCTCATAATAAGCAAGATCACCAGCAAAGTTTTGTAGGTCCGCAATATCATTTAACATCAATTGATATTTAATGTCAAAGAAATTAACTTCGCCACTATCAAAACTAGAGTTCATTGGAAGAACTTTAGATACATATAGAATGTCAGATGATATTGGGATATACTCATTGGCAACATCTGTACTAGTTACAAGATGTTTTAGATATGTCCGTGCAGTTGCATCTGAATGATACTCTTGCCAATACTGAATTGCTTCGTCAATACGATCTTCAATTTGGTCTTCGTCAACATTAATCTCTAATACAGGGTCACCGAGACGCCGCTTACAGTAATCAATTAAAGTGTCTCTGGAATTAGGTGGTGCCATAAAATAGTCTCCATAAGAATTACTTGATACTATTTATATGTTTTTTATATTAGAGGAGATAAATCTTATCTACCTCAAAGTGCCAATTCGCCAACAACTAGAAAGTTAATGTTGAATTTAAGTCAGTCGGGTCTATCATTTGAATAGAGACAGTACCGGATGAAGATTGTCTATTATTAATGCTACCGCCGAAATATGCTGGAGCAGTAGGACTTGAATTACTTGTTACATGAATCCAAGTGTTTGCTCCAGTACCAGGACTTGTTCCGCTAGATTTGACCCACATTTTTGTTCCTGCTGACGGGCTGTAACGATACGCAACATAAAAATTGCTTAATCCACCAAACGCAGTTGCTCCTAATGTAGTTTTTGTTCCAGGATTCGAACCAGCAGTAGTCACACCACTAGCATTATCTCCATTACGACTGTTCAGCGCCACATAGTCTAATAAAGCATCATTTGCGTCATACACTCTAAAGCCACCGGTGCCTCTATGATTTGAATTTCCGCTAAGTCCCTTGAACCAGTACACTACTAGGAATTCGCCGTTTGGCACATCCATTGTTGTGGGTCTAACTATCATACCATCAAATAGTTTTGAGTGCGTAGTCATATTCCACTGATAAGCACTAGCATCATAATTCGTAGAGAAGGTACCACCATCGGCGTACGCATCTTGCATTGTAACTGTGGCATTCTGCCATGCTGTACCATGTGTCGAAGGTTTAATTACTCCACCTGCTAATCCAATGTAGTTAATTGTTGAATTCTTTGATAGAATATTAATACCGTCTGTTGCTTTAAATGTATATGTAAACACTCCACCGGCAGAATCAGTAATATAAGCATTACCAGCCGCAATTGAATTCCAAATAGTCTGTGAAGAATTTGGTGTAAATGTAACAGTTCCAGTGTCTGAATCCACTACTATGCTTTGCATAAGTGGGCCACCAGAATCCGATGCAGAACCAAGGTATCTGAGCGGAACACCTTCTGGATCATTAGCTCCTATAGTAACAACTAAAGGTGTGTCGCTATCGTCAATTGAATAAGATGCCGCAGGTTCACCAACGCCAGATCCAATACTATCAGCCCATGTTGGGGTTGTATTAACAATTGTTGCAGAATACCATCCAATACCATTGTATATGTACATACGGCTATTTGAGTTTATAAATGCCATACTTCCTTCTGTAGCACCAGATAAAGGAAGATTGCCAACAGAATCATGTATAGTAAGTCCAGGAGCTGCCGCAGGAACATTGTCTAGGCTTGTGCTTTTCACATCACCTGCAGTATTAATAATTCCTGCCATTATCCTATTTAAGCTCATATTACTAGTACCATCTTTCAATAGGGTTTATTGTTAAATTTATATTCTGTACAATTTCAATACCAGGGTCAGAACCAAGCGTAGGATTATCACCAACAATATTATCAAGAGCCTTTGTAAATGTCTTTACTTCATCTGAATCATCGATATTAATAGAAATTGGATTATCTACTCTATTATTAAGAGTTTGCCAACCAAATGCTCTGGATGCATCTCCAGCACCATCAATACTAGTACTAGCAGAATCTAAAAGATTTATGCCGTACCAATCGGAATCTATATCTCCGACCATACTGAATTCTAAGGTCGATAGTGCTGGACTTGCCATTTTAGTCTCTCCGAATCATTAATGCATTAACAGATGTGTGTGGGAAGTATTGGTATGTAACCCCATCAATTGTTGCACTATCACCCCAGAAACCAGCATTACCAACAGTGTGGTATATACCTGCCTTTGCAGACATATTAATCTCGTCACCGCCAAGAGAAGAGAAATCCATATATGTTGGTCTTAGACGAATTGCTTTATTTCCGTTTGAATCAATATCATAAGCATTACCATTAACTGCATCCCATGCTTCGATATCGTTAGAAGCAATACCACCCCATTCTGTAGAGTAGAAGAATCCACGGTGTTGCTGGTATGAGGCATAATACGATGAGAATGGATTTGGATTTGCTAGAGCAGTAGGTCTTGCAGTAACATCATCATCAGCTACAGAACCTATAATACTCATCGTTGTATGCCCGTGTAAACCAACATTTCTTAACTTATCACCAATACGTTCATTGTAGATATTTCCTGGGAACATAATAACAGGTGCTTTACTGCCAGAGTTATCCCAAGTTGATGTATAAGCACCGCCATCACGATAGCAGAAATCTGCAGACGTTGTGCCAGTTCCGTTTGTAATGAACATAGCACATACAGGTACATTACTATCAGCGATTGTGTTTATCTTATCTCTGTATTTCATTGCAGATGTTTGTGTAAACTGATAAATCGCACAAGTATTTCTTTGGTCTTGACCATGTTGATCACTACCTGTAAGTACCAATTTAGTTTGGTCAGCAAAAACGTGAATTTCTCTGTTAGGAACATGACTTACACCCATGCCTCTAATATCAGCATCTATTGGGTTGGTCATGCTAGTGTTACCATACTGCATGTCCTCAATTCCTGTACCAACACGATTTCTAACCACTAATGTTGTCGCTGATCTAGGGTCATTGTATATAGAAGCGTGAGCATGATTGCCTCTAAGACGCACATCACAATAAACTGTATGTCCAGTATCGTATGTGGATCTAAGTGTATATTCTGCACCAAAATCTACATCAGAAGCGTTGTAATCTAATGCAGTTGAAGAAAGTGTGCCTTTATCAGCGAAAGTCCAATGTGAACTATCTTTTGAATAGAATATTGTTGCTGCCGAATCGATTCCAGCATATCCATCAAGGTTAGCAGGTCCTGTGCCATCATAACAATCTGTGATTGCTTTCACAATCATTCTATTTCTTGTAGCGCCTGTTGTTGCCGCTAGAAATCTCATTTTTGCGTACATTTTTTTATCCCTTATTAAATGTCAAATTAACGTAAAGATCAGATCCTGCGGTAGTAGATCCTACTTGAGTTATGTTTATTGTTAAATAATCATCTTTAGCAAGATTGATTGTGTCGTTAGTAGTCCCGCTATTATATTGTCCATCTGCGATTGTCACGGTTTTTATCGTAGTGGCATCGTTCTTTACTATATTTATACTCATAGCTGCCCCTACTGGTGCACCCTTTACATATGCTTCAACATTTTTTAATATAGAAGCACCCTGTAAATAAAATCTTTGATCGCCTGTGTACACGCTTAAGTCACCATTTTTATGATATGATTTGAAAAATTCTGTAACTGATTTTTCGAAAAGCATATTCACGAATAGATTTGCGCCTGGTGTTGTTGAACCAACTTGTGTTATGTCAACTGTGGCAAAGTCGTTCTTTAAGAAAGATGTTGTTGATGCTAATGATTTAGTAGAAGCGCCAGAAGCTAATGTAATAGTGTCTGTGATATCACTATCATTTTTTTGTATTTTTACAATTAAATCACTACCAACTGGAGATGTACCCACAGTTGCAAGAATTGTTTTAAGTTGAGTATCTTTGTTAAAATAGAATCTTTGGTCACCATCTGCAACTGCAAGAGTTCCAGAATACTGAAAGGTTCTCTCAAATTCATAGCCGAGAGTTGCGGCACCAGAATCTGCACCACCAGCAGGAGCACGAGCAATAACATAGTCACTATCAACTAGAGATAACACCGTTGCAGAATCAACTGTGCCACTAGCAGATCTTGCTGTAATATAATCACTATCAACTAGAGATAACACCGTTGCAGAATCAACTGTACCGCTGCCAGCTCGTGCAGTAATATAATCACTATCGATAAGCGCAAAGGTTGCGGCAGAATCAATTCCCGTACCACCTGTACTTAGAGGTAAGTTTTGAGCATTGACTGCTTCTGTTTTACCTAAAAACCCTGCAATGTCTCTATTTCTACTCATTTTATTTTCCTAAAAAACTAACTTTTGATGGGCGCCTACAATTTGTTCTACTGTTCTACCACTTGTTGTTTGGTTGTAATAAACTTGGAAGCTTCTAACATACCATTCTAACGCGGTTCTAGATGTGTAACCAGCTGTATAAGAACCAGCGTCACCACCATTCCAGAATACCATTCCTGGTTGACTTACTGTAGGTGGAGTGTATCCTCCACCAGTACCAAGTGCAGAACCGATTTCTGTACCAAGCGTTGTGGTTCCGCCTGTTTGTGCAGGCCACATTCTAAATCCTGAAGAAGTGGTGTTGTTAATGGTAGAAATAGCATTACCTCCACCCCATATTGCCATAATCCATTCACCGTCATTATCCCAGTTAGAGAAAAGTCCCATGTTTCCATCTAGTCTACCCAAACCTGTGGTAGCGGTCGTTGCCAAAGTTATACTTTTTGATGCCGCATTATCATATACACCAATACCAATTCCAGTTCCTGTTTCATTTGGTATCCACATACTAAACACAATCAAATCAGTTGATGCATCAAATCCGCCAGTGTTAGTTAAATCCCATACCAATGCATTGTTAACGTTACCACCACTTTGTGCTTGAGTTTTACCACCGTAATGTCCTTGATATCCGCCAACCGTTCCTAAACTTACGGCACTACCTTGATATGTATCCGCTGTTACGCCAACTGTATCTTTCGATGCAGTATAGGTTGCATTAGCAACATAGAAATAATCACCTTCAAAGAAGTTCAAGCTAACAGTTGATGATGAAGTTATGACATGCGAACCATCATTTGCTTTTATTCTTAATGTAAAATCACCATCATCGGAATCTCTTACTGATGGCTTCAAAGTAATACGAGGGTCTGTCGGATGATCAGAGCTATCTAAGATACCTGTTCCACCACTACCGCTATCTTCGCCAAATGCACTATCTAATTGTGCAGGAAATGATGGTGATGTTTCATAATTATAGTTAATTGGAAATCCTTCAACATCACTAGCAGCCTTAAACCTAATAATACTCTCATCACCATTTGCTTCCAAAGTAATTGCGGCTGGTAAAGCGGAATCCCAAGAAGGAACCTCATTTATTCCAGAATATATTCTATCCCAAGCAGAGCCATCCCAATTATGTATTGACTTTTTATCTGTAGCAAATGCAAGATCGCCTGCGGTATTGCCAGATGTTGGAAATAAACCTGCAGAATCATAAGAGGTTGCTCCACCACCTCCACCACCACCTGATGCAGTAATACTTAAACCTCTTATCGTAGATAATAGTGTCATATTAGTTCTCTGTAAGTAACCAACCTTGTGCCGCATCGTAGTAGACGAGCCCAAGTGCTGTTCGATTAATATTTATAACTAAGTCGGAAGTGGCACCCTGTATTTTATGGCCATTTCTTCCTACTGTGATATTATTTGTTCCTGCATTTCCTGTCACATCAATAATACGAATTTCATCACCCATGTATGCGGAAGTAGGAAGCGTTATAGTTTTAGCAGTTGATGTATCAATAAAGAGTTTATCACCTGCATTTGCAGAAACTGGTGTTCCGCTCGGTGCTGACCATGTATTTCTTGGAACATAACGGCTATTTGATGTGAAAGTTGTAACTTTTAGTTCATCATTTAAAGCCGCACCTGAAAGTAAATTAACGCCTATACCATTTGAGGCAAGATAATCATCAGAATCATTTAATAGTAGTCCGTTCAAGAACACTTGAATATTACCAGGCTCATAAGCGAATGATGCACCAGTTACATCTTGTCCGTGAAATAAAGTTTGAGCAGAATCCGCAACAAACTTGTACATTTCCATATTATGACCTGGGTTACTGAAGGCAGCCACAAGAATTTCATCCGCAGAATCTGCCGCGGTTGATAATGTAACAGTCGTACCATTTGTTGCAATGTAGTCGCTATTTCTTAAAACGATACCATTTAAATGCACTTGAACCGCATCTGGTGTATAAGCTAGTGTTTGACCATTAATGTCGTTACCAGTAAATACGGTTTGTCCAGAATCCGCAGTAAATTCATAGTTGCCAACAGTTGGTGATGTTACTACACCTTTTCGATTAATAATAGTAACAAGATCGCCTGAATCTGTTGCGGTTACAAGTGTAAGAGATGTTCCGCTATTACTTGCGTAATCATTAGAATCTCTAAGAAGTATACCGTTAAGATAAACATCTGCAAGACCATTAGAATAATCTAAAGTCTTGCCTGTATCATCAGTACCAGTTATAATAGTTGTAGGGCTTGCTGTTGTGAACTGAAATTTATTCTCAACTAATCCTCTACTAGTAGCGAGACGTCCACGCCTTTCAATAATTGAGACGCTGTATCCGCTGTCGACCGGACTTGCGAATGTGACTGCGGATGTATCGGCAGTGTAATCATCATTGACCAGTTGCAAGATACCATTGAGATAAACGTCAAGATGAGTAGCATCAACTGAACTATGATTAAAGACTGTCTGTGATGCTGTCGCTGTGTACTGCGATCTTTGTGTGGTGAATTCTCCACGAGTAAAGTCTACCTTTGAACCAATATAATCAGAATCAATCAGTTGTGATATTAGAGCAGAATCTAAACCACCACTACCGCCCCCGCCACCTGATGTTTGCCGTGCTTGTACATATGCGCTATCAACAATTGCAATAATGTCTGCACTGTCTACCGTACCACTACCACCTGATGTTTGTCTAGCTTGAACATATGCGCTATCAACAATAGCACTGATACCAGCAGAATCTTGGAATCTATCTCTCAATGCGATGTAAGCACTATCAACAAGCGTTGTTACATGTGCATCGCTATATGGATTTATGTCAGCATAATTAGCTAGTTTTACCCAGTTGCCAGCATGTGCAAAGTAACCTGCGCCAGTACCATGAACATGAGCAAACATACCATGATAGTCAGTAGCAGAGGGTAAATCACTTTCGGCAGTATATACGTTTGAATAAAGAATCTTGTTTGACCCAAAGTCGATATCACTATCACCGATGCGAGTTTGAAGTCTAACATAATCTGAATCAATAAGATCTTTAATGTCGCTGGAATCGTAGATTTCACCAATGCGCTGCCAGCTATTATCCCCAGAGAAGAATGAATATGCATCATAGCTACGAGTACCGTAGTTATTTCTACCGTGTATAATGTATGTTGCAAGTACACCGTTAGGATGTCTTACGTCATGTGTATGTGCACCAGAATTACCTTGACCGATTGTTTTTCCTAGTGAATTGCCTTGTGCATCATACCACGTATAAGAACTTGGTGTAGTAGTCTTAGAACCACTTAATCCACCATTAGCAACCATGTATGAGCCATCAGTATAGCCAATTGACCATAGATGACCTGCATCACTATTGGCCATGTAGTAGTAACCGAAGTTTACAGGATTAGTGAATGTCCAACGACCACCTGAGTTATATGGACTAGTACTTATCCTAAATGTCGAATTGAATGAACCATTAGGACCTTGAGGAGTATCTGATGAGCCGATATTAAAGCTTGCAGACGCGGCGCCGGCATTTGCTTGAAATACATTGTTCGAAGTAAGACCAGCTTCAGCAGTAAATGTGCCAGCAGGTAATGATGTTGACCAGTTACCATCGGCAGTTAGTTTATATATGCTTTCGTTATCACGGTCAACCCAATAATCTCCAGTAGCTACTACTTGTGTTCCAGTTGGCGCGGCTGAGGTAATATTCCAACGTCTTTCAGCATCACCTGGGACAAACTTCTTAGCAAGAATATAATCAGAATCTATTAACTGAATAATTGCGGCAGAATCAGTTCCAGCAGTTGTTCTTGCGGCAACATATGCAGAATCGATTAACTGAATAATTGCGGCAGAATCCGTACCAGCTGTTGTTCTTGCTTGAATATAAGCAGAATCTATTAACTGAATAACATTACCAGAATCAAGTCCAAAGAAAGAATTGCCACTAAAGCTTGTTACTGAAAGAACATCGCCTGCTTGTGCCGAATCAATTAGTATAACTGATGTTCCGTTTGTTGCAGTATAATCTACACTGTCAATTAGGAAAATGCCATTCAAGTATACTGAAAGTTGACCTACTGAATATGCAAGTGTTTGACTATCATCATCTGCACCAGTAAAAGTTACTTGACCAGAATCTGCAGTATAGTGTAAAGTATTTTGTATAAGAGGTGTTGCACTAGAGTCCACAACTGAAAGAACATATGCACTATCTACTGTGCCGCCACCACCAGTTGTCTGTCTTGCTTGTACATATGCTGAATCTACAATAGCTATAATGCCAGAAGAATCTTGGAATCTGTCTCTTAGTGAAATATATGCGCTATCAACAAGGTTTATAACATGAGAAGAATCAAAAGGATCTACTCTAGCATTAATATAAGCACTATCAATTATAGAGGTTACCGTACCAGAATCTTTAATATTATAACCAGCAACGGTTATTGTGGCGCCATTATCACCTTCAATTGATAAGTTCTTTGATGCAATGATTTTTGAACTACTGGAATCACCTTGAAGACGAAGTGATCTTCTTATCACATCTGCGCCACTGTATACTGTTTGTCCATTATATGTCCAAAAGTTAACATTTGTGCTTAGTTGTATAAGATTTGCGTGACCATTAGCATTTGTAATATATCCACCAGTCCATGTAACACTACTCGGATTCGTGAAGTTTACTCCATCACTTGATACCCAGATTGCTTCACCTGAATCCATGCCTGCTAAGAAATTAGTAAGACTGCTTACTTGTAAATATGGATGAGCAGTATTAAATCCGCTCGTACTACCGTCACCATATCTAGAACCTGTAACTGTTGCATTGACAGAAGTATAAGAATTCTGAGTTACGTTTTTACCAAGACCTAATTCTACTAAATTGTTTAGATTAATCGCAACGTCAGAATCATGAACTGTAGAATTAATAAGAGATATTACAGTTGCAGAATCCGTACCCGCTGATGTTCTTGCGGCAACATATGCTGAATCAATCAATTGAATAATTGCGGCAGAATCAGTTCCAGCAGTTGTTCTTGCGGCAACATATGCAGAATCGATTAATTGGATTACTAGACCTGAATCAAGTCCACCTACAGTGGCAGCTGTAAGATAACCAGCATCATTGGTAAATGTGCTAACAGGCAAACCAGTTACGAATGCACTATCAGTAAAGTCTGAAGTGTTATACTGTATTTGTCTTGCTTGAACATAAGCATTATCTACAGTAGTGGTAACCAATGATGAATCTTGAAAACGATCTCTTAGTTGAATATATGCAGAATCGACAAGGGCGATTGTAAGGTCAGAATCAAGTGCTTCATTACTGATCATTCGTATTACACGAGCAGAATCAACGAAGTCCACATCCATCTGTGGTATTGTTGGCGTATTTGTGAAATTAGTATAATCTAAATAATGTGTACCATTTTGTCCATCCAATGTGTCTGCATCAACATTAAGCGCATCAACAAAAGATTTATCCACTCTTGTATCAATTAAGCTATTTACATTTGTGGCATCAAGTACGGTTGGTGTATTATTGAGATTGGCATAATCTAAGTAATAACTAGCGGCTTGATTGTTAAGAGTGCTGGCATCTACATCTAATGAATCGATGAATGCTTTGTCAACATCAGTAGTAATAATGGTGCTTACTGTCGCACTATCAACAAAGTCTGTACCAAAAGTTGGAATATATGGTGTTGATTCTCTTGCTTGAATATAAGCAGAATCAATTAATTGTATGGTGTCTGCAGAATCTAGAAACGGTGCC
>VMHT01115494.1_pt1 | contig 10933 bp, 14 predicted proteins | sample 4693611 | NCBI WGS metagenome assembly VMHT01 (sample SAMN12280063, study PRJNA550983) | marine metagenome | isolation source: seawater sampled from same location over 5 years 0.02-0.2 micron viral filtrate | place: USA: collected off the coast of southern California halfway between the port... ... | reverse complement strand
TGGATCATTGAGGCAGAGCGGCACTTGGAAAGGAACCGGCATGGACATAAATGAGCTGCACACCATGTTTCTGGAAATGGCTGTTACAGAGCGTAGATTGCCACGCGCAATTAGGGTGCAGAAGCAAGCGTCATGGCCAGACTATCCAACAGAATGGATGGGGTATGGATGGACACAGCAAGGTGAGGTCAGGATAAGGCCAAGCAATGAACAGATTGATAAGATGGACAAGGCACATGGCATGATCATGGCAATGGATCAGGACACAAGGCGGCTCATCATGGCTGTGGCACATAGTGCAGTGGGAAGGGATCGTGGCCCAAGGTGGAGCAAACTGGCTCACATACTAGGGCTGAATGATCCAAGGATTGTGAAGCGCAACTACAGAGATGCGCTGACAAGGATGTATTATCGATCCATTTCGTATTCTTCAGCATCTTTGTAACTATTATAATTATCCTCCAATGCGTCTAAACAATTGTGTGCATAAGAAGCGCCCATTGATTTGACATAATCACGCACTGTTTCGTCAGGTTGCTTAACATACCTGATCATTTCAATTTGATCGTCAGTGAGAACGATAGTTGTTTCAATTTTGATTCTCATGGTCACTCTCCCTCTGGCGCAAGGCCAAGCAAATCGATTTTGGTTTGTGCTGAATGGTCAAAATAATCTAGGACATTTTGCCTGACCTCGCTGACATCAATGCCGTACTCAGTTGCCCAAGCTTCAGCATCCACCTCTACGGTTTGGGCTGGGATACGAATTTTCATGGTCACTCTCCTTTACAGTGTACCAGCCATTGCATGAAGCAGAATAGCGGTGAGGTAAAGGCTGGCAAAGAATAGTGCCAGCCCGGCTAGTTCAAAGATGAAGCGAATGATGGACATTAGCTTGCCTTGATCTCTGATTCAGCCCATGTGTTGCCATTGGCAATGCTTGGCTTGTCTTTGCCGCCGATCAAGAGGTACTGCTTGCCCTCTTCTGGCTTGTTAGGCTTAGCAACAACGCCGTTGCCGATATAGATGCCAGTGTTCCAATCAGGTTTTACTTGTGGGGTTTTCATTTGATGCTCCTTTTCGTTGTGTTCTTATTTAATTAGTTATCTTGACACAATATGTCAAGGACTATGCGTAAGAAATAAAGGGTGTTGCAAATGTCGTCAAAATGTGGATGATCTATTTATCGTGCGGTTCACAACCGCTCCTCCCTAACTGGCTGGTTCTGTTAATGCAGTTCCAGCCTTTTTATTTGGACAATCATGGCACCTCGTAAGATCAATAAAACATTGATGACCGACATTGCTGACCGGCTTGGATCCGGTGAGACATTGCTTAGCATCTGTAAGGATCCGGGCATGCCGGGTTACAGGACTGTCACAAGGTCAGTGCTGAACGATGATGAGCTGTTTGAGATCTATCGTAGAGGCAGGGTGATGCAGGCTGAGTTCTATGCTGATCACATCAATGACCTTGCCATGTCACCGCTACCATCAGAGCTGGATCCAAGGATGCTCAATGCTGAGGTGCAGCGCCGTAGATTGGAAGTCGATACATTAAAGTTCACGATGGCTAAGCTACAGCCGTGGGGCTTGAGGGATAAGCGAGAGGATGCACCAGCTCAACAGAGCATTACGATTAGCTGGGAAGGTGGAGAGGTCAAGGCAGAGGAAGGACAGGGGTAAGGCTCCCTATATATCAGTGCTGTGTCTGGCCCAGCTTCGCGCGTGAAGCAGCCATCGATGCACCGCCTGATTAGAGCGGTGACCTTTGATGCTGTACCCCGCATGATTGCTGAGGAAAGAAGGGCATGCCTGATTGTTTGGGTACAGATTGGGTACGCTTTGCCTAGAATGTTGGTCAGGTTTTCGGGATATGCCTGACCCCACCCTCCGATATTTTACGGCGCCCTCATATATCAATAATCTTCCCGACTAATGGAGCCACACATTGTCTTCCAAGCTTAGTCCACAACAGACCAAAGCCATGAAAAAGCATTCTGTCCATCACTCTGCCAAGCATATGTCCAAGATGTCTGCGGCGATGAAGCAGGGCAGTAGCTTCAGCAAGGCGCATAAGCTGGCAATGAAAGAGGTTGGCAAATAGTGCAGATCGTTATTCCATATGCACCCAGACCGCTCCAGAAAAAGCTGCATGACCAGCTTGCTGAGAAGCGCTGGGGCGTAGTTGTCTGTCACAGGCGATTTGGCAAAACCGTTATGGCGGTCAACCATTTGTTGCGCGATGCGATAATGAACGACAAGCCCAACCCACGCTATGCGTACATGGCGCCGACTTATCGGCAGGCCAAGAATGTGGCATGGGATTATTTAAAGCAATTTGCTGGCAAGATCCCCGGTGTGCGGTTTCACGAGACTGAGCTGCGTTGTGATCTGCCGACAGGGGCCAGGATCAGCCTGTTAGGCGCTGAGAACCCCGACAGCCTGCGAGGGATCTATCTAGACGGCTGTATTATGGATGAGGTCGCAGACATGCCTGAGAGCGTGTTTCCTGAGATCTTACGCCCGGCATTGTCAGACCGGCAGGGCTGGTGTGTATTCGTAGGCACACCGCGCGGAACCAACATGTTTTACGATTATTATGAGTTGGCGGCATCGAATGATGATTGGGTTGCTGCTGTTTATAAGGCCAGCGAGACAGGCATATTGCCGGAAGAAGAGCTGGAGGCTGCAAGGGTGATGATGTCACCTGACCAGTATGAGCAAGAGTTTGAGTGTAGCTGGGTGGCGAATGTACCCGGCAGCATTTACGGCAAAGAGATGCAGACCGCTTTAGAAGAGGGCCGCATTACAAATGTGCCGTATGACCCGGCGATGAAGGTACAGACATTCTGGGATCTGGGCATGGGCGATGCGACAAGCATTTGGTTTGCACAGACCGGCGGGTCGGCGGGAAAGGGCATTCATGTTATCGATTATTATGAGGCGCGCGGTGAGGGCTTACCGCACTACTGTGCAGTCCTTGCGCGTAAAGGCTATTTGTATGGCGATCACTTTGCGCCTCACGACATTGAGGTTAGGGAACTTGGTAGCGGCAAAAGTCGCAGAGAGATTGCGTGGGATCTGGGTCTTAATTTCAGAGTTCTTTCGAAACTTCCGTTAGAGGACGGCATTCACGCATCGCAAATGCTGATTGCCCGGTGTTACTTTGACCGGGATCGATGCAAGGCTGGGTTGGAGGCATTACGCCAATACCACCGGGCCTACAACGAGAAAAGCAGAACTTTTAGATTAACGCCTGTTCACGATTGGTCGAGCCATGCGGCTGACAGCTTTCGGTATATGTCGATTGGCGTTCAGGAAAGCCGTGTGAACGCCCGGCCACCACAACAGGTTGCGATGACCGCATATGATCCATTTGCGGCTGCAATGTAAGGAGTAGAGATATGGCTTCAAAAATGTCACCAAAGCGTAAAGTTAATGTAAGGGGCCAAAAGCATTCGCTTGCCTACATTAATGATCGTGAGAAAAGAATGCTAAGAAAAGCTGGTGGATCTGGTAAGCCCGGCCCTAATGGCATTCCTACTTACTTTGATGTTGGTGAGGGCATGGGTGGCTATGGCTCTGGTATGGCTGATGATGCTACTGCCGGTGCTGGCGATCCTGATGCTGGAATTGGTGGCGGGGGTCTTGGAGGCGGCGGTTTCAGTGATGGTATTGACGATCAGCAGCCTACAGCCGCTGAAATGGCAAAAGCGCAAGCAAGCACTAAAACAGTCTCTACGCCGTTACCCGGCAGAAACCCAGCTAGAGCGCCTGATGATCGCACAAGAGCGCAAAGAGAACTTGATAACCAGATTGATCGGGCAAACAGGTACGGACAAGACAAAAACAATAGTTTCATAAATAGATTCCATTCCAACGCAAGCGCTAAAAGCTTTGGACGGATAAAGGAAAAATTAAACGAAGAGGGCAGCGTTCCTATAAGAGACAAGCAAGGTCGGGTTATGGGTGTAATGCACAATAACTTTCTTGGCTTAAAGGTGTATTCTGGTCGAAGTATGAGTTCAGACAATTATGCTGGCCCGGCTGAGTTCAAAGATCAGGTGGTGCTAGACTTTGGGGACACGACAGGGCCAGATTCTGGAGATGTTCGCGCTGGTGCTAAAAAGAAAAAGCTGCCAGTTGAAATAGTTGATGGAAAACTGCCTGATGCACCTAAAGCCGGTGAGGGTGGTGACGCTACAGAGGATGCCAAACGCCGTTCTAAGATGGGCAAGGAATCAACCATAAGCACAACAGCTCAAGGTTTGCTTGGTAAAGCAAAAACGCGAGATCGTTCATTAATGTCAGGTCTTATTTCGTAATGGATTTGAAGGGCAAGAAAAACCTTGCTGGCCGTATGGGCATGTCTGCACCCCAGCCAATGAACTTTAGTGGTGCGATGAATGTAAACCCATTAGAGCGCTTGCTGCAAAAAGCTGCCGGTAAAAGCCAAGGCAGATCAATTGCTGGCATCAAAAGAGACAAACCCAGCAAAATGTCCGGGGGCATGTATTAATGGCAGATCCTGTTAAAAAAGAGGTGGCGGCGCTTGACCGGCGGCTAAAGACACTGCACAACACGCGCGCAAACTGGGAAAGCCATTGGCAAGATCTGGCTGACTATATGTTGCCACGCAAAGCAGACATTACCAAAAAGCGCGCTCAAGGCGATAAGCGTACAGAGCTAATCTATGACGGCACCGCTATTCATGCCGTTGAGCTGCTGGCCGCTAGTCTGCATGGCATGCTAACCGGGGCATCAGCTCCTTGGTTTTCCATGCGGTTTAGAGATCCTGTTCTGCAAGACAACGATGCAGCCAATGAGTGGCTGGAAGAAACCACTGACCAGATGTATATGGCGTTCAATCGCTCTAACTTTCAGCAGGAAATCCATGAGCTTTACTATGATCTGGTTGTATTTGGCACAGCGGCGATGTTTGTCGAGGCTGGCAATGAGGAGGGCTTGCGCTTTAGCTGCCGACATATTGCTGAGATTTATATATCTGAAGACGCACAAGGCAAGGTGGACACTGTCTATCGCAAATTTGAGCTGACGGCCAGAGCCATAGCCACGAGATTTGGTGAAAAGAACTTACCGCAAAAGATTGCAAAAAGTCTAACGGAAGATCCATTCAAAGAACACCCGCTTGTCCACTGCATCTTTCCAAAGGACGGCATCAAGTCAGATCTGTTTGCAAAATTAGATAAGCCAATCGGCTCCATATATTATTGTGAAGAAACCAAAATGATACTTGGTGAGGGCGGTTTTGACGAAATGCCAATGCTGATCCCAAGGTTTAACAAAGACAGCGTTTCGGTCTATGGCCGGTCACCCGGCATGACATGCCTTAGTGATACGAAAATGCTTAATAAGATGAGCGAGATCACCATTAGATCAGCTCAAAAGCAATTAGATCCACCGCTAATGGTGCCTGACGATGGGTTTCTGTTGCCGGTCAGAACAACGCCCGGCAGCTTGAACTTTTACCGCACCGGCACAAGAGACAGACTAGAGCCTCTACAGATGGGTGCCAACAATTCGCTTGGCCTTAATATGGAAGAACAACGCCGCCAAGCAATTAGAGAAGCTTTCTATGTAGATCAGTTGCTTATGGGGCAAGGCCAAACCATGACCGCAACAGAGGTTCTCCAGCGCAATGAAGAGAAGATGAGGCTGCTTGGCCCGGTCATGGGCCGCATGCAAAGCGAACTATTACAGCCGCTTATCAATCGTTCTTTTGCTATATTATTAAGGCAGGGTGCATTCCCAGAAGCGCCAGAGGAATTGCAGGGGCTAGACATTGATATCGAATATGTCAGCCCATTGGCCAAGTCACAGAAAATGGCTGAGCTGCAATCGACACTGCGCGGCATCGAAGTGCTATCGCAGTTTGGCGAGATGGCCCCGGTCATGGATTATCTGGATAGCGACAAGATGATTCAATATCTGGTGGATGTTCTTGGCCTCCCGGCAAGGGTTATCAGATCATCTGAAGAAGTGATGATGGTTCGCCGCCAGCAACAGCAACAGGCACAAGCGCAAGCACAAGCTGAACAGCAAGCTGCCAATGCTGAGCAAGCCGGGCAGATAGCGCCTTACATCAAAGCAACCGGCGAGGTGCCTGAGATATGAGCGAGAAACAGCTAGACACATTGCAAGTGCTTTACCGGCAAGTGTTCAATTCGGCTGAAGGGCTGGTTGTGCTGGATGATTTGAAAAAGCGCTTCAATCTTAACGCCACGACATTTGAGCGCGGCGATCCACATTACTCAGCATATCTGGAGGGCCAGCGATCTGTTGTGCTTTCCATTATGCGTTTCATGGAAGAAAAGCAACAACGAGAGGATTAAACCAAAATGAATGACCAAGTTGAGACAACCCCGGTTGACGATAGCGGATCTCTTGAAGCGGCCCCGATTGGCTTTCTTGATAGTTTGCCAGAGGATCTAAGGCATGAGCCGTCACTTAAAAACTTTACAGATGTTGGACAATTAGCAAAAAGCCATGTCCATGCACAGCGCATGATTGGTGCAGATAAAATTGCAATACCAGGCTCTGGCTCCAATGACGATGATTGGATGCCGATATTTCAAAAGCTTGGCGCGCCTATCAATGCTGATGGCTATCAATTACAGAATGTGGCGTTGGAAGAAAACATGCTCCAATCCTTTAAGGAAATGGCAGCGTCCAATGGCATGCTGCCACGCCACGCACAAGCAACGGCTGAGTTCTTGCAAAAGCAATCAGCGGCTGGCAATGAGGCAGCGCAAGCCAACATGGATGCAGTATCACAGCAATGGGATGCTGAGTTGCGTGAAGAATTTGGCGCGGGATACGATGCAAAGCATGATCGTGCTGCCGCCGCCGGTAGAGCAATGGGCATCGATCCAGAGCTTTGGAACCAAATAAAATTGGATAATGGTCTGCCGCTTGGCGATCACCCATTTATTATTAAACTGTTTGCCGGGCTGGCTGACCAGCTTGGAGAAGATACCCTTGAGGGCGTGACAACCGAACTGGTGATGACACCAGATGAGGCCGGGCGAAAGGTTAATGAATTAACCGCTCAAGGAATGCCCTATTGGGATAAGAAGCATCCAGCACATGAACAGGATGTTGCAGAAGTTTTAAGGCTCCGGGGGTTTCAATTCCCAGAGCCTGTTGAGGGATAAGCCATCTGGCCCCCTAACGCCTACGCCTACCATAGTTCAAGCCCGGCTGAGCTGGATAACTGGAACGAAAACTCACTTAAATTTCAACTTTAAATGTGGAGGGTGACAATATGTCAACTCAAATTACAACCGCATTTGTGAACCAGTTTTCAGCAAATGTGACAATGCTTAGCCAGCAGATGGGAAGTCTGTTGCGTGATACAGTCGATTCCGAATCTGTAAATGGCGAAAAAGCGTTCTTTGACCAAATCGGTAGTGCAGCGGCTGCTGTTCGCACCACTCGCCATGGCGATACACCCCTCATGGAAACCCCCCATGAACGCAGAATGGTCACGCTAAATGACTACGAATATGCTGACCTGATTGACGATCAAGACCGTATCAGAATGCTTGCCTCGCCCGAAAGCGTCTATGCAAAAGCTGCGGCGGCGGCGTTGGGAAGGAGCATCGATGATTCTATCATTACTGCCTTTAACGCTTCTGCCAAAACAGGCAAGGCTGGCACAACATCAACAGCGCTACCGGCTGGCAATGTCATTGCTCATGGTTCCGCTGGACTGACTGTTGCAAAGCTGATTTCGGCTAAGAAGCTCCTTGATGCTGGTAGCGTTGATCCATCGATCAATCGTTACATTGTTGTCTCACCAGAGCAAATTGAAGATCTGTTGAACACAACATCAGTCACTAGCGCTGACTTTAACACCGTCAAAGCGTTAGCAACTGGAACTGTCGATTCTTTTGTCGGCTTTAAGTTCATTGTAAGCAATCGTTTGAAAGACGATGGCACATCACGCCAGTGCTATGCATGGGCTGAAGATGGAATGAAGCTGGCTATTGGTAAAGACATCAAGGCTGAGATCACCCAGCGTCCTGATAAATCTTACGCAACTCAAGTCTATTATTGTGCCTCATTTGGTGCAACGAGGATGGAAGAAGCCAAAGTTATTCAGGTTCTATGCAACGAGTAAACTGTTTAATGCAGTTAGTTAAAGGAGACTAAAATGGGTACAGTTTATTCTGACCAGAAGACCAAGTGGGATCAAAACGATCCGACTGAAAAAATCAAGCCTATTGAGCAAGGTGGCCGTGTTCGTATTGCTTATGGAAGCTACACAGCTTCCGCTGAGCAATCAGACATCCACATGTTCAATTTGCCAAATGGAGCGCGGATCCTTAGTGGTCAGCTTGTCCATGTGGCACTTGGTTCATCAACAACCTTGTCTGTTGGGCATGCTGAGTACAAAAATGCAGCCGGTACAACTGTTGCCGCTGATGTAGATGAGTACAAAGCTGCTGCCGCTTCAACATCAATTACCACTGTCGGTGCATGCTTAACCGCTGCATTGGGCTTGAATAGTGTGGTTGATGCTGATCAGGATGGCATTCCTGTCACTGTGAGCCTTGCTGGTGCTAACGGCACTGGTCTAATCGAACTCACAATGACTTATGCCCTAGACTAAACAATTTGGGTCAGGTGTAGAAAAGCTCCCTTTTTCACCTCCAAGAGAAGCGCCTGACCCAATCCCTTTTTTATAAATGAGGTATAGCTATGCCATCAGCGGTGGACATTTCTAATGCTGCGCTTAACACGCTTGGCGCGACAAACATCACCAGCTTAACTGAAGATTCAAAGGCTGGGCGTTTGATCAACCAGCGTTATGAATTAGTGCGTGATGCCGTGTTTCGTTCCCACAATTGGAATGCCCTTATTAAACGCGCTGATTTGGCTCAAAACGCCGTGGCACCGGCTTTTGGTTATACTTATCAATACACATTGCCAACGGACTGCCTGCGCGTCCTAGAGTTTTCTAATGGCACCCTGATGTATCCCCAAGACAATATGACCAGCAATTCTGGTGGCCCGGTCTATGTGATTGAGGGCAGGGAGTTGCTGAGTGATGAGGGAACTGTCCTGATCAAATACATAGCGCGCGTTGAAGACCCAAACCAGTATGACACCCTTTTGATTGATACGCTTGCGGCCCGGCTGGCGATGGAGATCTGTTACGCCATTACCGGCAGCAATGCGATGATTAGTACAACCAAAGCGCTCTATGATGAAAAGATAAAGGAAGCCCGGTTTGTTGACGCAACAGAGGGTGCGGCGGCTAAGTTTGAAGCCTCTGACCTGATTGAAAGCCGGTTCTAACAGTGGCGCGTTCTGCACCATCGTTAACCAGCTTTGTTGCCGGGGAACTATCGCCAAGGCTAGAGGGCCGTGTTGATCTTGATAAATACCGGCAAGGCGCGGCTGAGTTACTAAATATGGTGGTTCACCCACATGGCGGTGCATCACGCCGTCCCGGTACAGAGTACATTGGCGAGATCCAAAGCAGTTCTATAAAAGGCAGACTTATACCTTTTCAATTCAAAACGACTGACACATACATCCTAGAGTTTGGCAATAGCACCATGCGGATAATCCGCAATGGCGGCTATGTTCTGGACACAGCTAAAAACATTACTGCCGCAACCAAGGCAAGCCCCGGTGTTTTAACCAGCAACACGCATGGCTTTAGCAACGGCGATGAGATATTTATTTCATCAGTCGGCGGCATGACTGAGCTGAATAGCCGAAACTATCTTGTAGCCAATGTTACAACACACACATTTACGCTGACTGATTTGTTTGGCGTTGCTATCGATACAACGAATTTCACAACATATACCTCTGGCGGCACTGCCGATAAGCTTACCAAAATTGCATCACCATACCCGGAAGCTGCCCTGCCAGATCTGAGATTTGTCCAATCAGCCGACACCATGTTTATTGTGCATCAAGATTATGCGCCACGAAAACTGACAAGAACTGACCATGATGCATGGACATTTACAGAATGCGATCTTATTGACGGCCCTTATCTGGATACAAACACAACAACCACAACGCTAAATCCCGGCGCTACAAGTGGCACTGGGGTGGCATTAGTTGCATCGACTAACCTCTTTGCCGCTACAGATGTAGGGCGGCTGGTGAGCCTCCCCGGCGGCAACGCCACAATCACGGCATTTACTGACGCACAAAATGTTGCGGTAACGATAAACGCTACTCTGTCAGCGTCAAGCGCAACGACTAACTGGGCGCTGGGCGCATTCAGCGGCACAACTGGCTACCCAAGTGCGGTTACATTCTTTGAACAGCGCCTGATCTTTGCGGCAACCACCAACGAGCCGCAATCAATATTCATGTCAAAGTCGGGCGATTATGAAAATTTTACGGCTGGCACTAATGACGATGATGCCATCATTTACCAGATTGCATCAAACCAAGTGAACAACATACGCTATTTAGCAGCGACACGAGTTTTGACTATCGGCACATCTGGTGGTGAGTTTGTTTTGACCACCACTAATGATGGGCCTATTACGCCAACAAACGCGCAAATCAGAAAATATAGTAACTATGGCACAGCGGCGCTGGAGCCGGTGCAAGTTGCTGATGTGACGCTTTTTCTACAACGCGCCAAACGCAAGCTGCGAGAGTTCAAATATTCTGGCGAGATCAATGCCAGCGGTTATGCAGCGGCTGACATGACGATCTTGTCAGAACATATTACGCAAGGCGGCATGGCTGACATGGCCTACCAACAAGAGCCTGACAGCATTGTCTGGATGATCCGCAATGATGGTCAGCTTATCGGCATGACTTACCGCCGCGAAGAAGAGGTGGTTGCGTGGCACCAGCATAAAATTGGCGGCACCTATACCGGCACACATGGATCTCTAGCATCAGCCACATATGACTATGGGTTGGTTG
>VMHT01032005.1_pt1 | contig 10933 bp, 19 predicted proteins | sample 4693611 | NCBI WGS metagenome assembly VMHT01 (sample SAMN12280063, study PRJNA550983) | marine metagenome | isolation source: seawater sampled from same location over 5 years 0.02-0.2 micron viral filtrate | place: USA: collected off the coast of southern California halfway between the port... ... | reverse complement strand
TTTGTCATCGATGTGCGTGACCCTCCGCACCATAGCAGTCACGGGACGGCCATTTGGACCGTCCACTGTGACTAGGTCATCTTCTTTGAAACTTGGCTGTTTCATTTAATCCTCCTGTCTTCTGTGACCACCATCCAAGGACGGTTGCCCATTGTTGCCTCTGTCATTATCCGCTTTTCATCTGGCGGTATGTGATCGCGTTGCCAACCACCCTCAGTCCAATCAGCAGCAGCCATACCTTCTGACACTGTGCGGAACAAAACAGCCCATTCAGCGTCAGACAGGTTGATGCGAAGACCCTTCTTTAAGCGTGTTACTTTCATTTAATCCTCCAGCTTTGCTTTTGTTGGGCGCAAGAAAAACCCAAACTTTTGGTCGTCCTTGCTTGGCGTAATTGCCGCAGTAAATGAGGCACGCTTGCCCTTTAAGTCTGTACCGTCAAAAAACTGATGGTTAAGGAAAGTCTCAGTTTGCTCCTTCAATTTTTGCGGGATAGACCCCCAAACCTTAAAGCCACTATCGTCGCGCACCAGCATCTTCCACTGGCTGCCAAAAGCAGTTTCGCGGATGTCAACAGAAAGGATCACGCCAGTCACTTCTACGCGGCCCTCTGGGCAATCTGCGGCGGCTTCCCACTCAGCGTTGCGCTCGACTTCGCGCTTTTCTGCGCGTGCCATAGCCTTGCGAACAGCAGCCTCTTGGTTTTCTGTCAGCCTGCCCCACTCATGCAAGGCGTCGCGCATGTTGGCGATAAACTCACTGCCGCCAGCAGCCATCAGGCAAAAAGCCTCGATTTCCTTGCGTGTCTCGTCCTCGGCAATCCAGCGCTTGTTGCGCCCCGCAGTGGCGTTGGCCTTGATGTTTCTTTCGCGTCCGGCGTCCCTATCCACTTGGTCCATAATGTCAGTCATTTCCGTCTCCCTCATTGCTACAATATAAACATAAGGTGATATCACAATAATATCAACCCCCACACACAAATAAAAAGACCCCCGCCGAAACGGGGGCCAAGGTGGATGCGCGGTAAGGGAGGGAAACCGCGCACCAACTACAGTAGCCTAAACGCTCTGGCCTTGCCAGCCACCTTTTCCGCTGCGCCGCGTTCAATAAGTCCGGTCATTAGACGGTGGACTTGTGACATGCTTTTCCCTGTTTTATCGGATAGCTCGTTGATCGTCGGCGTGTAGCCATACCGGCGGGCATACCTGTCGATCACGTTGCGCAGCTCCGCCTGCGCTTTGGTTAACGGTACATCAATCATCGTCGAACACCTTTACAGTTAAAGTTGTCTGCCTTGCTATGCGGGCTGGCTTGGCGGCAGTTGTCTTGGCTGGCTGCGCTTTGAAGTTCCGCATGGGCCACTTGATAACGTGCCTCCGGTTGCCGATCAGGGCGACCGCCTCCTCATGCGACCCCATATGCTCCTTTAAGGCTGCCTCAGCCTCATCTATGTCGACCTCAGCAGCTTTCTTTGCGGCCTTCGCATTGACAAGCTGCTCGGCCCAGTCGACGTTCTCACCGGCCAGCTCAAGCGGCTCGGCACCGTCGTCCACTCTAGGATATGCGGTGTTACCGTCAGAGCTGGTCAGGACCGGATACCAGTCAATGTCGAACTTGCGGCGCTCAAAATCCTCGACAATGTCAACGATCTCGGCTTGTCGAGCCGCGTTGGCTTGGTAAAGGAATATCCTCAGCTCTACACCGCCGTACAAGACGCACACAGCGCCCCAAGTGCGTTTGGCGCACATAAGCTGCCCTTGGAGCTGCAACGGCCCTCTGTGGGGCGCTGGGGCGTCTTCTGGCCTACTGCTCGTTGCCTTGCTCTCCAACACTCCGACGCCGTCGACATAGACCGGACCCTCTGGGCAATAGATGCCCTTGGATGCGTCGGTCACGACCTCATGCCCAAGACCTCCGTCAGCCGTGCCGTCAAGAGACGCGGCAAACGGTATCTTGTCATGGAACAGCGCGTCGTGTTCCAGTTGCAGGTCGGTCAGACCAAGCCGCTCTGCCGCAATGGTCAGAATGATGGCCTCAAGGTGATTACCCCACTCGGTCGCCTCATTGCCGGTGAATGGGTCTGGATCAGGCTTGCCCTCAATCACGGCCAGTGCCTTTGCAAGCTGGTCGTTGGGTGTTCTATACGGTGATTTGTTCGCTGCGACAGGAATTACTGACGCGGTTAAAATGTCGTCCGGTGTTCTTTTGCCTACCATTATACTGTCTCCCATTTGTTGGATTTTGATTGGTTGTCTTTTGCAGGAATAGCTCGCAAGTTCCACGGCACATGCAAGCCGCATATTGCCTCTCCAAATAGAGGCACGATGTGATCAACGTGGTATTGAACGCCTGTTTTCTCTGTTAATACTCTAGCTTCTTTATAAATTGGCATAATATCTTTTATGGTTACACTTTTTAATGTTGCTTTACCCTTCCTTGCGTACCTGCGGGCAGTCTTGGCGTTCATGTAATCTTTGTTTCTTTTCTCCCAAGCAGATGCAATCTGTTTTCTTTTCTCTGGGTTACGCTCGCGCCAACGCCTTGCGTTTTGTTTACCGGCTTCTCTGTCATAGTTTTTGCGAGCGCGGTCTATCGCTTTATGTCTGTATTCTGGATTTTGATACATCTTTTTATAATAGTGTTTGAAACAGCCAGTGCATTGGCCTGAAGTCACTCTTTCAGACACATGCCCGTTGACGCAAGGCTTGCCCGTAAAGTAGCGCGGCAGCCCTTTCTCTTTTGCTTCTTTGCGTGTGATTATCTGCATCACCCTAAACCCCCTAACCAAACCATCAGTCCCCAGATGTTGTATTTTTCGCTGATCATGTTGGTGAATGAGAGAGCCAGCAATAAAAGCAAAGTTCCCCCTACAATATCCTGCTTCATGTTGCTTCCCCCAAAAAACGCCCCCACTTTTTATAAAACTCGACCAACTTAATCATGCAATCCTCAACCTCATCCCAGTAATGGCAGAACCTGCCATCGTTGTTGGCCTCTGCATCATGCCGAGCTGGGTGGCTACTGTCTTCGACCAGCTTGTATATCAATTGGTCTAGGCTACTGTTGACCCAGTAATTAGTCTCGTAACCGTATTCTATGTCATACGACAAGCCAACGTCTGGATTATCGGCAATCAACTTGCGAACCCGACGGTAACAGTCCGGTGACTTTCTAGACTTGGGCTGCTCAATAAACGGAATGCGGATCTTGCCATCAGCCGCAATCGGTGTCAGCTCGTACACGTCCCTGACACGGGCGCGGCGCTTGACGCGCTTGTCTCGGATGCTGATAAGCTCTTTGACAATGCCGCAGATATAACGTCTGCCAGTAATGATCTGCCAGTGATGCCCAGCCGATACCAAGAACACACGACCGGCAGTCCGCTCGGATGTTGTGTTCTTCAACCAGCGTGCCAGCGTCGGGCTATCGGAGGCCGTTAGACCTGCGCCGCGATATGATACGCGGCTCATGTCAATGCCAAGGTGCTTGAACGCGGTTTTAATCTGGTGGTCGCTAGTGCCTTTCACGGCGTGAACCTGCGTGAATATGCTTCGGATCAGTCGCGATGCGTCGCCGGTCGTAATGCCGGACATGATCGAAAGAACGGCTGGCCCGCAGTAGCGGTTCCTGTCGGACTTCTTAGTGCCGTTGTTTACGGGGCGAACTTTAAAGGCCGCAATCTTTTTAAATGTAACAGTCATACCAATCTCCCTTTCGGGCGGGGCTGTTAAGCCCCGCATTAGTTAAAAATTAAAATCGTATTTTTTTGAAGGGGTGTCGCTCATGTAGTAGCGACTGCCGTCAGCGCATTGCCAGCGCATTTTTGCTTTTGACCAACGGATTGTAACCAAGCGTCCATCCTCGTCAGGCGAAATGCTCCATGAGTTGCGCTGGTCATCATTGTTGGTGCAATGAGCAGAAAAGCCGCCAGAAACAAACTTAGGCTTCCAGCCTTCGGCACGCTCCGCTTTCATGGCGCGGATAACAACTTTGTTTTCGGTGCGAACATCGACAACCTCAAACGGCTCAACATCTGAATAGCCGGAAAAATTTGCAAAAGCTTTGATTGGCTTGTTGCGGGCGATTGTTTTGGCGTTTTGCTTTGCGATGTATTCTTCGTGATTAAAAGTCATTTGATAATCTCCTTAATTTCCCTAGTTTGTCCCTCTTACCTATTCTATATAATGATGCTATCAGGGTTTGACAAGTCTTATATCGAGTTAATTGCATAAAAATATCAATATGCCTTTAATCGCCCATAGAAGCCCGCTGACGGGATGTAGGTGTTTTGGGGCGTGTTAGTACCAAAAAGAAGCCAGAAGCGTTTTTTGCTTCCAGCAACGATCATAGAAGGGTCACAAAATGAACGAAGTTAAACCCATATTACTCCGGCTGAGAGCCTCAACCATTGAAGCGCTGAAAAGTGAGCTGGATTTATCGGCACACCGGAGCCAGTCTAGTCTGGCTGACGAGCTGTTAATGTCGCAACTAGAAGCGAAGCAACGTCACCGCGCCATCCAGTTTGAGATGGACAAGCAGGCAGGCCGAGACTGATGCGGCAGGGCGGGGGCCGCGCCAAGGGTGCATCATATGAGCGCGAAATCGCAAAGCTCATTGAGCTTGAGACGGGCCGCAAATTGCGGAGGCGATTATCGCAGTATCAAGAAAAAGACCTGAGCGATTTGGAGCCAGCCGACGGCAAGGCGTTCCCATTTCTCATTGAGTGTAAACGGTATAAATCTGGATTATCACCAAAGTGGTGGGACCAGATCGTGACTGCGGCGAAGTCGTCAGCAAATGTTGACGACGCTTACCCGTGTTTAATTTATCGCTTGGACCGTCAGCAAACGCAGGTCAGGATACCCGTGCAGGCAATCGTGGCTCTCGGCAATTCCGACGTTGCCGGAGACGTGGCTGAAACTTATGACTGGGCGTACACCGCAACGTTGGATTGGTCGACGTTTGCGATGGTGTTGCGTGAACACTTGGCGGTAATGGAATGAAAATGGATCAGTTATTTGAGTTAGATTGGCAAACCGAATGGCAGAACATGCCTGAGTTTGTGCAAGAAAAAGACGAGCCATTCGCAATGGTGCGTGTCAGGTTTCGGACGCAAGAGGATATGGAAAACTTTGCCAAATTGATCGGGCAGAAGATGACGCCAAAGACCAAGAGCATTTGGCATCCAGCCTTGGAGCGTTCAAACAAACAATTACTAAGGTGGAAAGATGTTACCTAGATACCCTGTTTATATAGTGTCAAAGGGGCGCTGGAAAAACCGCCTGACCAGCAAGGCTTTAAATGTCATGGGAGTTCCTTACAAAATTGTAGTCGAGGAAGAGCAGTTGCCAATGTATCAAGCGGAAGTCGGTGTCGATAAATGTTTAGTTCTGCCGCAACGATACCTCGACGACTATGACACATGCGATGATATTGGAGACAGTAAAAGCAGGGGCCCGGGGGCGGCCCGTAACTTTGTCTGGGATCACGCGACAGAACTTGGCACAAAACGACATTGGGTCATGGATGACAATTTAGACGCATTCCACCGTCTCAACAGAAATATCAAACGCGAAAGTGACACACCCGCAATTTTCGCGGCTATGGAAGATTTTGTGGACCGTTACGAGAACGTGCCGGTGGCTGGGCCTAACTATTATAGCTTTGTTAAAGCATCAGACGGTGTGCCTGCGTTTGTCACAAACACTCGTATTTATTCTTGCCTCCTGATCCAGAATGACGCACCGTACCGCTGGCGTGGCCGGTATAACGAGGACACTGATCTTAGTTTGCGCGTCCTAAAGGATGGGCTTTGCACTATTCAGTTTAATGCGTTTTTGCAGGGTAAGGTTACGACGCAACGTATGAAAGGTGGTAACACCGACGAGTTTTATGCGGCTGAGGGAACGAAGGCAAAGTCACAAATGCTCGCTGACTTGCACCCCGACGTGGCGAAAGTCATATGGAGATTTAACCGTTGGCATCATTATGTCGATTACAAACCGTTTGTTAAAAACAGATTAATAAGGCGGGCTGATATTGATGTGCCAAGAGGGATAAATAATTATGGGATGGAGCTGGTAGATGTCGCGCCCAACTGAGGGTCCAGCAGGTGGCCTGATCGTCAGGTCATTCGACAAAACGTAAAACGTGAAACGTAAAGGAAAAGATAATGTTAGAATATATATCAGACGGCGGCTCCGGTGGCGGAGATCGCACACCAATCTTGAAATTCTCCGCAAAGGACGGCAGCTTTATTGCAGTTGAGAGAGTGCAGATTGACGGGCAGTGGACAAATCAGGACAACGAGCTGACCCCTCCAATCAAGGTTGCGATGGATCTGGAGAAGCTGGAGGTGGGTTATATAGCCTTTATGCCTGCGCCAGATTTTCGTATGGTTTTGGTGGGTGAGCGTCCACCTGAAAAGCCAAGTGATGTTGGGGCTGACGGAAAGCCTATGCACAAGTGGGGTTTCAGGGTGCAGCTTACCAACAAGGACATTGGCTTGCGTGAGCTAAGTAGCAGCTCAAAGAATGTGTATGTTGCCATGCAGACGCTGTACGCTCAATATGTAGCGGGTAAGGATGAAAACGCTGGCAAAGTGCCAATCGTGGAAATCAGTGGAACTGAGCGAAAGGTGCAGACACTGAGCGACGGGCAACAGCAGACGTGGCGTGTGCCACAGTGGGCTGTAATAGGCTGGACAGATCGTCCTGCGGCATTAGGTGGTGCGGCAGCATCACCGGCAGAACCCGCAACAGCGTCAGTTGCGCCGCCAGTAGCCGTTGATCCTCCAGCGTCTACGTCGGAAGGCAGCGACTTGTTCGTTTAAGCGGTAGGCGGGCGGCACTTTGTCCCTTGGGTGTCGCCCGTCGTTTTTGAGGGACAAGAGGGATAGAGGGTTACGATATGACAAACATTGCGGCACATGCCGAGGCGGTAGCAACCGCATATTGGGGGGAGCCAGCGGTACGGCGGGGTCACATACTGCGCTGGGGGACGCACGGCTCAAAGGAACTTGACCTCCGCAAAGGCACTTGGTTCGACTTTGAAAACAACGAGGGCGGCGGGGTTATCGATCTGGTGCGGGCACATGAAAGCACGTCTATGCTAGGCACAATACCTGAGATACTGGAGCGCAAGTTTGGCATCCAGCGACAGAGCCAGCAGACACTGACGCCCGCACGCTTTATGAGCGCGGTCTATGACTACGTCGACGATCAGGGTGAGGTGGTCTATCAGGTGCGCCGGTTTGAGCCTAAGACGTTTCGTCAGGTCAGGCCGGACGGTAAGGGCGGTTGGATACATAACATGGACGGTGTAATGCCGGTCCCGTACCGGCTCGACCGTATGATACTCAACCCAGAAGCGCCGGTATTTATTGTGGAGGGTGAGAAGGCCGCAAACCGGCTAATCAAGGAGGGGCTGGTTGCCACAACTAATCACGGCGGGGCAAAGAACTGGAAGCCAGATCTTAACAAGTGGTTTGCCGGTAAGAGTGTCGTGGTTCTGCCAGATGCAGACGATGCCGGAGCCGCACACGCTGAAGTCGTGATCGCCAATATATTTGATACAGCCAAGCAGGTGAAGCGCGTGGATCTGTCGGGTCTGCCGGAAAAGGGCGACGTGGTCGACTATCTTGATAACTGCAGTGTCAAGGACATGCTGGCAGAGGTCAAGGCAGCGCCGGTCATTGCCGCAGCTCCAGTTGATGCGCCGGAGCCGGAGGTAAACGACGGGCTGGACTACTTCGATTTTGTCGGTGCCGAGTACATCCGTAATATGCCGCCGATTGAATGGACGATAGGAGAGGGCGACAAGGGCATCATAACGCAGCATGGTTTGACGGTGATGTATGGCGCACCAGGCGCCGGTAAGTCGTTTATCGCTCTAGACATGGCTCTGTCGATTGCAAACGGCGTCCCGTGGCAGGGTATGGCAACCAAGAAGGGCAAGGTGCTTTACATAGCCGGTGAGGGCGTTGGCGGCCTTGGCAAGCGCCTCAATGCGTGGGAGGCACACAACAAGGTGCGCGATAACAAGAACCTTCACGTTTTGCCTATCGCCGTGAATTTTCGTGAACAGGCAGACGTGGAAAAGCTGATGCGTTCAATCGACAAGGCTGGCACGGGCTGGTCGGTCGTGTTCTGCGATACCGTCGCCAGATCACTTGTCGGGGCTGACGAGAACAGTGCCACCGAGCTTGGCCTGTGGGTTTCTGCGGCGGATAGTATCAAGGCACACTGCGGTTGCGCGTTTATCGGGGTGCATCATAGCGGCAAGGACAGTACACGCGGTATGCGCGGCTCCAGCGCCCTTCTGGGGGCTGTTGATACGTCGCTGGTGGTCAGCAAGGACGAGAACCTAGTTTACATGCGTTGCGAGAAACAGAAGGACGCAGAGCCAGCAGATGAGCAGGTGTTTGAGATGACCGAGGTTGCGCTTATTGAAGGAACGTCGGTTGTGTTGTCACGGGTCGACGGTGAACAGCCGGTCAAAAAGAAGAAGGCAAAGGGGCTTTCAGTTAATCAGCAGATCGCTCTGGAGGCACTCAGAAACGTCATAATCGATAGCGGGAACAAGGTCGTTGCGGCGTCATTATGGCATGAGGAACACAGGCAAAAATGCCCAGATTTGGACCGCCGGAGGGCCGGAGACGCCAGACACGGGTTAATTGAGCTTGGTTTGGTTGCGGCGGACAAAAACAAGGTATGGCTTATTAATGATAACAAGTAGTTATCGAAAAATGTCCGGTGTCCGGCGGACAGTGTCCGGTCAAAGCGGACGGTGTCCGTCCTGTCCGGTTTTTACTAGGAACCGGACGGACATCCGGACGGACGGACGGACGGGCTAAAATGGAGGACAGAAATGGCAGTTAAAAAGGGTCGAGGTAAGCCGAAGCCAAACAAGGTTTATCATGCGCCAAGTAATGGGGCGATGAGACGGATGCAACAGAGCCTGCACAAGTATGATGACAGGGTTTCTCAGGTTGAGCAGAAGTGGGGTGTGGACAGGTTGGTGTGGTTAGTGCCAACGGAGCTGCGGAATAGATTTGAGCAGCAAATGGACAGGCTCAATGCGGCTATCGATAAGGCGCAGGATGTAGAGCATCAGGTTGAGGTGACGCTAAAGGGTGTCGCCGCATTAGAGAGGGCGGCAGTCGAAGCCGGTGCCGAGCCGCTGAAGGGTGAGTGGATAGAGGGCAACATGCCGGATGGCAGGGTGTTGGCAATCGTGCCGACAGATTACGAGGTGAGCAAGGTAAAGCGAGACAATCGTGAAATGGTGGTTTACTCTGTCAATGAGATTGGCCGGATACTGGAGGACTGGGAGGCCAGCAAGCCGGTTGAAGAGGTGAAGCATGTATTTGAGGGTGCGGTAGTGGAAAAGGTACGCACACCAATTGAGGAGGAGTTGAATGACGAGATCCCCTTCTGACATTGTCGAGCGTGACGACATACTCAAGGATCGTGAGTATTTGCTGATTGGTACGTCGACGTGGATTGACGTGCGGACGCTGACCGTGAACGTGCAGCGGGTAGAGGGTGGATTGAAGATAGACATATGGCCGAGAGAACTATTGCGCGGGTATGAGCCTATAGCTAGTGTTGAGGTTCCGTTTAGTCAGGGAGCGTCGGAGGCGATAGATGATTGAGGAAGGTGATGGAAGCTGGCAAAGGCTGCTTGAGCAGGACAGGTGTCCGAAGTGCAAGAGCCTAATGACAAAACTAATGGATGGTGACGTGATGGTCAGGCGTGAGTGCTTGGTTTGTAATTTAATAATTAATGAGGGTATAGGGGATAAAAATGAACAGGGTTGAAGTATTAGACGACGCGAAACAAAAGGTGTCAGTTGAGCGTGCAAGCCAACACGGTGACATGGAGAACAATTTTACGACCATTGCTGATTACTGGTCGGTGCATCTGGACGTGATGGTAACCCCAGAGGACGTGGCCGTGATGATGGCGCTGTTAAAGATCGCACGCATCAAGTCCAATGCTGATAATGAGGATAACTGGGTTGATGGTTGTGGGTATCTGGCCTGCGGTGGTGAGCTGATGGACAGAGATGGGTGACGTTGTCAACATAAGAGACAGGCATTTTGTGCAGTTTTTTACTGAGCCGGTAGACTGTGATTGGTGTGGACAAGAAACGCACGGTTATGTGTTTGAGCGGATGCAGTCTATCGTCTGCTCCAAATGCAGGCAGCCTCTACTGGTGATTGATGACAGAGAGAAAATGATAGTGACTTTGGATGATGGGACAGAAATGGAGTTTGACGATGAGTGCTAGGCTACCTGATGAGGTGTGGGTCGAGTTCTTGTCCCGTGTTACCGCAGGACGCGCTGGTCAGTCAGTGTGTAAGGATAAGGACATGCCAGCTTGGGGAACAACGTGGAACAAGATACACAATGACAAGGACTTTGAGCGTAAATATATGAATGCGCTGGCGTCTCGCGGTATGATTTATGCAGATCAATTAGACGAGATAAACAGGCGCGTACTCAGTGGTGAGATTGACCCGCAAGCTGCCAGACTTGTGTCTGATAATTTCAAGTGGACTGCGGCTAGGCTGTTGCCAAAAGTTTACGGAGATAAACAGCAGGTCGACGTTACGCATGAGGCCGGAGGTTCTTATCTTGAGCTGCTACAGCAGGTTAACAATGCGGCGCAGATTAAGCACGCAGATGTAGTAGAGCATAAAGAAAACACAAGTGACGGATTACGCGCCCGCGCGACCAAAGTTAACCAGATTTCAGTTAACTCTGATTTGCCTAATAAACAGGCAAACAAGCGTAAAAAGGGCAAAAAGTTATCCACAGGCAACTAAGTGATTGATTTTACACAATACCGTCCGCGCATAATTAACGTTATGCGACATTTATGGCAAAAACGTATAAAGTTAACCAAAAATCGGTTAACACCCCCCCC
>VMHT01204667.1_pt1 | contig 10934 bp, 14 predicted proteins | sample 4693611 | NCBI WGS metagenome assembly VMHT01 (sample SAMN12280063, study PRJNA550983) | marine metagenome | isolation source: seawater sampled from same location over 5 years 0.02-0.2 micron viral filtrate | place: USA: collected off the coast of southern California halfway between the port... ... | reverse complement strand
TATATACAATAATCAAAAAGTAAGAGCAAATGAACGCATTACTAATACAGATCAACACGCAAAAGGTTTAGTTAACTTTGTTAGACAACGCTATATGAGAGAGATTGATAAATTAAAATCTGATAAAGGTAAACAAAGGAAAACTGCTCAAAGAGATAACATATTAAGTTTTTTTAATAGAGGTAATGTAAAAAACTTAAAAAAAGTGTTTGATTTACAAAATAATATAGTAGATGCAAAATTAATTATTATAAATAAACTAAACAGTCTATCAAACATTAATACGTTTGTTAAGACTAAATCCGGATTTAAAGTGTCCAGTCCTGAGGGCTTTGTCGCTATAGATCGTATGGAAGGTGGAGCTGTTAAATTAGTTGATCGATTGGAATTTTCGTACAACAATTTCAGCAAAGATATTATTAAAGGTTGGGACTCCCCTAGTCGCTAATCTTTAGATGGGAACCGAGGAAATATGAAATCTTTCAAAGAATTTGAAGAGGCTATGACTGCTGCACAACGGCAGAAAGCTAAAGCAACATTTCGCAAGAATAAAGCAAAGATAATGCTAGGCCGTAAAAAGGCTGCAAAGAAACTTGCATCAAAAGAAAAATTACAAGGTAAAGCTGAAAAGCAAGCCCGTACACTCCTTATTAAAAAAATGACAAAAGGTAAAGGTAAAGATGAGTTATCCTTTGCACAACGAGCAGCTATAGAGAAAAAATTAGATAAAAAGAAAGGTGCAATTAAGAAGATTGCTAAAAAGTTATTACCTAAAATAAAAGCAGCCGATCGCGAAAAGTTAAAAAATAAGGATAATGAATAATGGCCTATACTCCTAAAAGTTTTAGTGAATATCTTTCAGAAGATACGGGTGAAATTACATTTGTATTTGGAAGATTTAACCCTCCAACAAATGGCCATGAAAAGGTATTTGATGCTCTAAAGAAACAGGCAGGTGCCGGTGGGACATTTAGAATATATGCCTCACAATCAAATGATCCTAAAAAAAATCCCCTCAAGTTTAAAGATAAAATAAAATTCCTTCGTAAAATGTTTCCTAAGTATGCACGAAGCATAATGGCTGATTCTGATATTCGTACAGTATTTGATATTGTGGTTCGTTTGTATGATCAAGGTTATACAAAAGTCAATATGGTTGTTGGTGAAGATCGTTTAAATGAATTTGATACCTTATTAAATAAGTATAATGGGTAAGAAGGCCGTCATGGCTTTTATCAATTTAAAGGTGGTGTAAAAGTAATAAGCGCAGGCGAAAGAGATCCTGATTCAGATGATGTATCAGGTATGAGTGCTTCTAAGTTAAGAGCTGCAGCTGATGCGAATGATTATACAGCATTCAGTAAGGGTATGCCTTCTACCTATAAAGGTGGTAAAGAATTATTTAATGCTATTCGTAAAGGTATGGGTCTTAAAGAGTCTCATAACCATCGTAAGCATATAAAACTAGAAACAGTATCAGAAGAAAGAGAAGAGTATATTAATGGTGATTTATTCAAAGAAGGCGATACCGTTGTAGTTAAAGAATCAAGTGATGTTGGCACAATTACAATGACTGGTTCTAATTATGTATTAGTTGAATTTTCAGATGGCAAAAAGAAACGTTGTTGGTTAGATTCTGTTGAAAAGCTTGAAGAAAAAATGACAGTTGACGATAAAAGAAATAAAAGTGGTTATTATAAAGATGATTCAAAGGATGGTAAATTATCAAAATCAACTTCAGCAAAAAGACACGCACAATTTGCTAAACAGTCAAAGATGGATGATGATAATCCTGCAGCCTATAAGCTAGCACCTGGCGATGCTACAGGTAAGACTAAGCCATCTAAACATACTAAAAAGTTTAAGCAAATGTTTGGTGAAGAAGATCTCGAAGAAAAGAAAATTGCAGGTCTTGTTACGAAAGCAGAAAAATCTGGCATGCCATACGGTATACTTAAAAAGGTATATGACCGCGGAATGGCTGCATGGAGAACTGGTCACCGTCCTGGTACTACTCCACAACAATGGGCATTCGCAAGAGTAAATTCATTCGTTACCAAATCATCAGGAACATGGGGCAAAGCTGATAAAGATTTAGCTGCTAAGGTTCGTGGTGAATCATACGAGATTGGTACAGATGAATATACCAAACACACAAAAGAAATGACTCCTGGTCAAGTCGATGAAATGGGAGCATTATCTTCTATCGGATTCGATGATCTTGATCGTTTTATTGATAGAACATTAAAGAAACCTATCTATAAAAAGGCTGTAAGATACTATTTGGATCAACGCAAAAAATCATCAGGTGATACTGATAATGCCCAAAAGATTATGAAAAAGACAGCCAAGGTTGTTGGATTGGATTATAAAAACTTAAATAAAACTTTTCATGATATGATTAAGAAAGGTTTACTACCTAAACATTTAGCATTCGAAGATACCAAAGTATCATTCAAAGATTATCTTAAGGACGATAAAAATGAAGAAATTTAAATCACTAAGAGAAAAGAAACTTAAAGCTACTGATTACGATGCTAATACAGTAAAATCTAAATCAGGCGGATGGTTACCTAAGATAACAGCTAAAGGTAACTATGATGTCTTATACACTGGAGAAGCTGCTTTTAAATCTGAAAAGATTGCAAAGGCTGCTGCTGAAGCGTATCTTACTGGATATGCTTTAGGTGGTAAGAAAAGTGCAGACAAAATGATGAATGCACACATTAAGAATAACAAAAAGAATTTAGTTGATCCTAGTGTTTTAGATTTTATGGAAGATGTAAATGAGGATTATACTTCACTTCTTAGTGTAGAAATAAACGAAGGCCTTACTGGAGATTTAAAGAAAGCCGAAGATGCGATGGGTGGTTCAAAGACTAAAGAACAAGGCATTCAATTTGTAATGGACACTATGAAAGTTAATAAAAAGAAAGCAACTCAACTAGTTGATAGAATTCTTAAAATGAAAGGCAGTCAAAAGGGTAAAGTTACATTTAAAGAAGCCAATATGTCTGATGTTAAAAAGCAATTAGGTAAAGTAAAAGGTTTATCAAAAGATGCATATGACCAATTAATCACTTTACCAATGCCAGTCTTAACGACTATGGTTAATCAATTAAGTGGTATAGTTTCTAGTACTCAAGTTGAATCAGTAAATGAAAATCAAGTAATGAATGCTCAGTTTAAAGTAGGTGATATGCCTAATAGCGATTTAAATGTTGCTATAGAAAAGTTAAAACGTGCTAAGAAAAAAGCTGAAGGAAATAAATCTAAAGTTTCTGATCCCGTTTTAGTTAAGTCTCTTGAAGATGTAATGTCTACGGTAGATAAAACAATTAAAGATGCTGAAAAAGCAGAAGCTTCTGCATCTAAATTAATTGCAAAAGTTGCGCCATCTATTAAGAGAACATTCGAGCTTTTAAGTAGAAAAAAATATTTAGTAGCTTCTACTGAAGTTGAAGGTGATACGGTTGAAGAAGCTATGGGAGCATTCCCACAAGTAGGTAGTAAGTTTGCACTCAAGAAAAAACATGTTAAAATGATTCAAGATATTATTAAGAGCAAAGGTAATGCCGCAGTCTCTCATATAGAAACTAAAATGGGTTATTCAAAAAGTGCAGCTGAAGATTTAATTGCCCTTGCTCAAGGTCGTGCAATATACGGTAAAAAACTTGGTATGACTGGTAGTGGTGTTGTTGAATCATTAAAAGAACAATTGGGTTTGGAAGAAGCTTTTAATATTGATAAAGGCACTAATGTAAAAATGAAAGCTGGTAGTGATAAAGATCTATATGGTAAAGTGATTAAACAAATTAAAGTGAACGGTAAGCCTGGTGTTACTGTACAGTGGAAAAATGGTGTAAAGGGAAATTTTAGAATGGACCAATTTGCAGCTGTAAGTATGGACAGAAAAGCAGATTATCAAGTACAAGATGATGGTGTAAGATTTTAATGATTAACTTTAAAGATTTTTTATCAGAAGGTGAAGGTAAACATAAAGGCGAAGGCTATGAAGCTGGATTTAAACGTCGTGTTGTAAAAACTACTAAGCCTGAACATAAAGAGAAAGGTCTTAATTGGAGAATCAAAGGTAAAGAAAGACCTGAGGTTACAATTAAGCTATATAAAAGTAAACCTGATTTTGCCGAATTTAAAAAGCAAATGAAAAGAGTAGCAGGGCATGAATTCGGTGGATAAGTTTAAAGATTTTATAGATGAGGGTGTAAATGATCCCGGAATCTTTAAAGCTATCTACATGGCTGGTGGTCCTGGTAGTGGTAAGTCATATGTAGCAAAGGGTGCGATACCAAAGTCAAGTGGTCTTAAGATGATTAATTCAGATGACTTATTTGAATTAGGCATGAAGAAGAATGATTTAGATATGGATCTTAAAAAAGGTTATAGTAGCCAACACTCCAATCTGAGGACTCGTGCAAAACAGATGACTGGTAAACGACAATCAATATACATGAAAGGTCGTTTAGGATTAGTTATTGATGGTACTGGTAAAGACTTTAATAATATACAGACCAGTTCCAATATGTTGAAAGGTTTAGGATATGATACTTATATGATATTCGTAAATACATCATTAGAGGTTGCATTGGAAAGAAATGCACAGAGACCAAGATCTCTTCCAGAGCCTTTAGTGATTGATTCGTGGAATAGAGTACAAAATAATATAGGTAAATTCCAAAACTATTTTGGTGCTAAGAATATGCTTATTGTAGATAATAATAATGCAAACGAAGATGTGATGGTAAAGGCATATAAACAAGTACAGAAATTTTTAAAACGTCCACTGCAAAATAAAACTGCAAAGGATTGGATTAAGCAACAAAAGGAACTAAAGTAATGGCTGTAACGAAAGACCATAAAGAACAAAATGATCGCCTTGATCGAATTGAAAGTAAACTCGATACACTATCAGAGGCAATCGTATCTTTGGCAAGAGCCGAAGAAAAAATTACTACGCTAGCAAAATACAGTGAGGCACAGGCTTCGCAAATATTAAAAGTAGTAGAGCGTTTGGAATCATTAGAACAAAAAGTGAGCTCTAATGAAATCGTTGTTAATGTTATAAATAAATTATTCTGGATTGTACTTACTGGTATTATTGGTGGTGTGACTGGAATGTACTTAATGCAATAGGAGATAAAAAATGAAACTCTATGATCAAGAAGCACAGGACCTTGCGCGTGTAGTACAAGACGTCCTTGAAGGTAAAAAACCATTAACAGAAATGGATCCAGCAAAACATGTTGAACAAAATAAAGAAACTGGAATGTTTTGCGTATACAATAAAGCTGGTAAAAAAGTTAAGGAATTTAAAGATAAAGCAGATGCAGTTAAATACGCAACTGATAATCATGATGAATTAATGAAAGAAACTGCATATACAACTGATGATTCTAAATCTGACAAACCATTGGCAAAGGATCCTAGAGATGTTAAAGGTATTCATAAGAATGTGAAGGTAACCAAGGGGCCTGGTGTTAAAGAAGATATTGATGCGGCTCATGAAGAGGCTTTAGCAATCGAAGAAGCTCGTCAACTTAAGGATCCTAAAAAGGAAGTAATGGTTGTAAAGAATGGCAAGGTTGAAGTAATCGATAAGAAAGACCTTAAGAAATTTATGGCTAAAGGTTATGGTTTAGCTGAAGATCGATTAGATGAAGCTATTAAACCTTCTGATCCTGCATCTATGTACGGCGGTCGTGATCAAATTAAACTTGGCAAGTATCTTAAAAAGTTAGGAGCCAAAGGCGCATATTTTGATGGCAGTGATTTTGTTGGAAGTATGACAAAACAGTATTCTAGTAAAACTACTCTTGCTGGTGCATTAAATCCTAAGAACGATTATACAGTACAAGATCTAATTGATGCACTAAAAAGTCAAAAAGAAGATGTTACTATTCAGTTGCCTACAGAATCATCATTAAGCGAAAAGAAAGCTACAATAGATCTTGATCTTGCTGATGGCGATATGAAAAAGATTGAAAAGAAATATAAAGTTAAATTCAAAAAACGAAAAGACGGTGGATTTGATGTGAGTGGTGACACTAAGAATCTTCATAAGCTATTAAAAGGTGATGAATACGCATTTGATCAAGAAGATATCGAAGATATGTTTCCTGAAGTACTTGAAGCCAAAGCTGTAACTTTTACAGAAGGTACTTTAAAGGTAAATGGTTATGCTGGTTCTGATGCTGGAGGAGATAATCCAAAGAAATTTGGCATTAAAGTTAAAAAAGTCGGTTCTTCCATGTTTGGAGATAATGTTGAAATGTCTGGTCCTGATGCCAAACTTATTAAGTTTGCCATAGCAAATCTTGGTGTTGATAAAAAAGCTAAAACATTGGCTGATGTTCAAAAGCAAGTATCTGATATGATGGAAGTTAAAGAAGAAGAACAATCTGATAAGCAAAAAAAATATAAAGCTTTCTTTGCAAAAGCTCTTAAAAAGTTTGGTGCTAAATCACCTGCTGAATTGGAAGGTGATAAGAAAAAAGAATTTTTTGATTATGTAGATGCTAATTACGAAGCTGATAACGAATCAGACTAAACAGTAGTATATATATTATATGATGAAAGTATTTGATGAGTTGACAAATAAAAACTTTGAATTCTTTGCTATGCAAAACTATGATAATAAAGAGTGTTGCGACATTGAAGAATTTAAAGAGGACTTAGCACGGTTTAAATATCTTAAAAGATTATTTAGACGATATGAGGTTCATGATGACTTACAGGAACGTTTAATACTAAATCATATTATTGTTATATACAATGTATTTGGTATTGAAGCTGCTAATCGCATGATGTGGTTTAAGATAGATGCGGAACACTATTCTTATCTTAAACCCTTTTTAGTGTTTTTAAGTTATTTAGATTATAAGAAAGAAAAAATAGAAGTTCCATTGGATTTAAATATAATAAAAGTACTAAGGAAATTATAATGCAAAGAATAAATGAAGGTGTGGTATCAAGAACTGCTGATATATTTTATGCTTTTAAATTCCTTAAAACTCTTGTAACACCATGGGAAAAAACAAAAGCTTTTGAGCTCGGTCTTATTGATGATAATGGTAAAGTTTTAAAAAAACCAAAGACTGATGAAGAGAAAAGTGCATATACAGTATTTAATAGATTAGTATTTAATATCAAACGTCTAATGAGTAAGTTACCATTTGGTAAAACTAAATTTGCTTCTTATGCAACGGCTTTATTTTTAATTAAAGAACATACAGGTATACCTGAATCTAGACTGAAAGCTATACTGGAAGAGGCAACAGGTGAAACGATTCCTGATACACACTTTAATGAAAACAAATGGTTTGAGACTGATACAGGTTTAAACCCAGGTGTATATACATTAACTGAAGATACCGTATCGCCAATTACGGGTGAAGTAATAGCTTTAAGAAATACAAAAGTTAATGTAAAAGAAAAAACAATGCCATGTTCTACTATGCTTGGTAAAAGCATTTATAAGGTAGTACATGTACCGACACAACAAGAAATCTACGTATCTAATGGAGATATAAAACGATGAATAACTTCGAACAATGGCGTAAGGCAGCTCAAGAACAAATGACGACTTCAGCTATAGCTGATAACCCACAGCCATTAAAAAAGAAAAAAAAGAATGAAAATAAATATGACGGCCGAACTCGTGAGGGAAGAAAGTTTGTTGAACGTATGTTAGCTCGAAGAGAAGCAAAAAAAAATGCTCAGGAAGTTAAAGAATATACCATTCTTGATGAAGCTAATAGTTCTGTAATTGCTCAAGTCAAAGCAATTGTTGCAAATAAGCAAGCAGCTAAGATCGGCGGAAAGATGATCGATATGCAGACAGCATCTTTTATCAGCCAGATTTATGACAAGGCCAAAACTCCAATTAAGAAGAAGATGGAAAATGACAAGATTGAAAACCTTGTAAATCTTGCTCAGAAAGTAATGTCTAGGGAATCTTAAGTAGATGCTCAGCAAAGTATTGATTGGAATATTATTATCGTTTGGTGTTGTTGGTTATTTTTATTATAGTACCACACAAAACCAACTGATTGAACTACGTGATTTAAATAAAGCATATGAGTTAAAGATTGAGACTCAAGATGATGCAATTAATACTATGCAGAAATCATATGAGTTACAAGGTGAAGCGTTAAATGCTCTATCACAAAAGAATCATGAAATAGAAGCTGAGATGAGTAGATACCTTGATATATTCAAGAGACACAACTTAGCTAAACTAGCCGCAGCTAAACCTGGCTTAATTGAGAAAAGAGTGAATGGAGCAACAAAAGATGTATTTGACTCGCTTGAAAATGACAGCAGTTTTGATGTCAGTCCTACTACTGAGTAGCTGTGCATTAATGACCAAACCTCCTGTAGAGGTTGAGATAAAAACAGTACCAATAAAAATTAAAATTACTCAACCGGTGTTACCGCGACCGATTGATATGAAGGATCCACAATGGTATGTGGTTTCTGAAAAAAACTTAGATGAATTCTTAGAAAGAATTAAGAAGGAATCTGGCGGCCAATTAGTATTCTTTGCTATGTCACCTGGCGACTATGAACTTATGGCATTTAATCTTCAAGAGATTAAGCGTTATGTTAAGGAACTTAAAGAAGTAGTCGTATACTACAAAACGGTAACAACAGTAGAGGATAAAGACAATGGCGGATCAACCCCAAACCCTTAGTGAAAGAGCATGCCTTGCTGCACGTCTTGCATCATGGTCATATATGAGTTCTGAAGAATCTTCAGTACTGATTAAAAATCATTTTAATAAAAAACCTTCAATAAAATCTAAACTTATTGCGATTAATAATGCAGAATGTTTAATAGTTACTTTACAAAAACAATTATGGATTGCTTTTCGTGGCACACAACCAACTCAATTAAATGATATTAAAGCCGATCTTGATTTATTTAAAGAAAAATCAGAATCAGCTGGTGAAGTACACGGTGGGTTTAAACAAGAAGTTGATGAGTTATGGGAAGAAGTTCTTAAAGAATTAAATCATAACGAAACATTAAAAAACTCTCGTGATGTATATTTCTGTGGTCATTCTCTTGGTGGTGCAATGGCAACAATTGCTGCAGCAAGATATACTGAAACAAAAGAATTATTTACATTTGGTTCTCCAAGAGTCGGTGGTAAAACATTCGTTAATACTTGCGTAGTACCGCATTATCGTTTTGTCAATAATAATGATTTGGTTCCTAAGGTTCCACCATCTATTCTTGGTTTTAAACATGATGGCTTTGAAATGTATTTTAATAGCAACTCTAAACTTGCATTAGGATATACTTTCTGGCAAGATATGTGGGACCTTGTAAAAGGTTTCGTATCTGCATGGTCTAAGTTTAAATTCTTTGATGGATTAACAGATCATGGTATGGAAGGTTATATATATTTAGTGGATAAAAATAAAGAGGAGATTGAAAAATGCCATGGTTAGTTGTTCTTGCACTTAAGTCAATACTATCATCAATCATTGGTAGTTCATTCTATAACTGGTTCCAAAAAACTAAATTTGGAATCTGGTTCCAACAGTATGTTGATAATAGCCTTCAATATATTGCAGACAAATACGATATACAGTTAGCAAAGAAAGATGCTAAGTTTCGTAAACAATACCCTCTGATCCTAGCACGAATTGAAGAACTTGAAAAAAAAATAAAATAAAGGTTTACTTTCTTTCTTTACTATGATATAATATACATCTAATTTATAACAGGATCAAATATGTCTTTTAATGTCACCAAACGGAATGGCAATAGCCAAGCTTTCGATTTAGAAAAGGTACATCGTGTTCTTGAATGGGCAACTGAAGGAATCACAGGTGTATCAGTATCAGAGATCGAACTTAAAGCAAATATACAACTATACAACAAAATCCCAGCTTATGATATACATGAGCTTCTTATTAAGAGTGCAGCTGAACATATATGCGAAGCAACTCCAAATTATCAATACGTAGCAGCAAGATTAATTAATTACAAGATTCGTAAAGAAGTCTATGGTAAGTATGAACCATGGTCTCTATATGAACTTGCCGTGGCTAATGTGAATCGTGGTGTTTATGATGCTGCAATATTAACTACATATAGCTTCGAAGAATTTGGAGAGCTTAATTCTCATATTAAACACAGCCGCGATAATGATTTTACCTATGTTGGTATGGAACAATTTCGTGGCAAATACCTAGTACAAAATCGTCGTTCAAAAGAATTATATGAATCACCTCAAATGTTGTATATGATGGTGGCCATGACTCTCTTTGGTAAGTATGATGATTCAACAAGAATAAAATACGTTAAGGATTATTACGATGCAATTTCTCAGTTCTACATTTCACTCCCTACACCTATCATGGCTGGAGTCCGAACTTCCACTCGGCAATTTTCCAGTTGTGTTCTTATCGAATCCGGCGATAGTCTCGATTCTATTAACGCTACCTCTACGAGTATTGTAAAATATATTTCAAAGAAAGCTGGTATCGGTATCGGTGCTGGTTCGATTCGAGCTGCGGGTGCCACTGTTGGTGATGGTTCGGTTGTCCATACAGGACTTATACCATTCTTAAAATATTTTCAATCAGCAGTTAAGTCATGTTCACAAGGTGGTGTGCGTGGTGGAGCAGCAACGGTTTATCTTCCGTTATGGCATTATGAATTCGAAGATTTAGTTGTACTTAAAAATAATAAAGGTACAGAAGAAAATCGTGTACGTCACATGGATTATACCTTTCAATTAAATAAACTTATGTACGAACGGTTATTAACTGGTGGTAACATTACATTCTTTGATCCAAATGATGTGCCAGGTTTATATAAATCTTTCTTTGAAGATCAAGATAAGTTTAAAGAGTTATATGAAAAGTATGAGCGTAAGACTTCTATTCGTAAAAAGTCT
>VMHT01215738.1_pt1 | contig 10935 bp, 1 predicted proteins | sample 4693611 | NCBI WGS metagenome assembly VMHT01 (sample SAMN12280063, study PRJNA550983) | marine metagenome | isolation source: seawater sampled from same location over 5 years 0.02-0.2 micron viral filtrate | place: USA: collected off the coast of southern California halfway between the port... ... | reverse complement strand
TTTAGAGGATTTGAGTACATCAGAAATGTTACTAGATCAGGCGGTAGACTAATAATTTTAATAGATGATAATACTCCAAATCTCTATTACTTCTCTCCAGAAGGACCAGACGTTGGTGGAAAAAATGGTGAGGAAGGATTACTTACTGTTGATTTAAACAACCCAAGAACATTTGGTTCTGGACTTAGTGTTGAAGTCTTGCTTACTAATGAAGTAGATATTATTAGTAATAATATTTTGACTGGAATGTTATCTGCAGCAGGACTTACCAGTTCTACCTTAAATTCCTCAAGTGGTAGTATTTCTAATCTATCCTCCCCAATTATTACTGGAGGTACTATTAGTTTAAATGAGATAACAAATAGCAGTGGAACTTTAGCTATTACTGCAACTCAAATTAATATTTCAGGAGACATAGATTTTTCAGGAAAAGGAAATTTTAATGATACTACTGGAAACTTTGAAGTTACAGGAGCTCTCAAGACATTAAACTCTGTAAATGTCAATGACAAACTTTTCATTACTGATAATGTAGTTTCATATGCTGGTGGTTCTAATATTACCTTCACTCCATCACTAGGTCAATCTGTTAAAGTTAACTCATCCACTTCTCTTGTTGTTCCTGTTGGAACTGATGCTCAAAGACCTGGTGTAACAGAAGATGGAGCAATTCGTTTCAATACCGATAGTCAATCATATGAAGGGTATAGTGCTTCTACTACTTCATGGTCTTCACTTGGTGGTGTAAGAGATCAGGATGGTAATACTTACATTCTTGCAGAAGAAACTGTAGCTGCAAATGATAATACATTATGGTTCTATAATGATGCTGTAAATACAATGAGATTTACACCAGAATATCAGGAATTTGTTAGTGTTAAGAAAGTAAGATCTCCTAATGTTGCAGCACCAGCTTATACCACATGGACAGCAAATAGTCCAGCACAGTTAGGTGATTATATTAAGCATATAAACAATATCTATGAAGTAACACAAGTTGCAAATACTGGAGCAGGAGCTGTCAACTTAACTGCTTCTAGTGGAAATGCTCCTAATCATAATTCTGGAGCTACTACAAATGGTGACTTAGAACTTACTTTCTTTGTTACTGCAGTTTCTTCTCTTACATTTGAAGAAATTTCAGAGGTTCTTATTGACCCATTAGGATTTACAGATTTAGTAGTTAATAATGAAATTCGTCTTTCTGGAAATAGAATTTCATCAGAAATTAATGATCTAATCCTTTCACCAAACTCTGGACAAAAGATAACCGTTGATTCTAAAACTTCTTTTGTTCTTCCTGTTGGAAACAATAACGAAAAAGGAAATGCAGCACAAGGATCTGTAAGATATAATACTGATGATAATCAGTTTGAAGGATACAACGGAGCACAGTGGGGTGGTTTAGGTGGTGTTAAAGATATTGACCAAGATACTTACATTCAGGCAGAAACATCTCCTGGTTCAGATGAAGATACATTATATTTCTATAATGCAAATAACAATTCACTTCAATTAACAGGTACTGCACTTGATTTTTATAGTGTTGATACTTTAAATTCTCCTACTACAGATACACTTAATATCAATGCATCTACAATCACATTTGATACTCTAGCAACCACACTGGACAATACTAGTGCTGATACAACATTCTTGTTCTCGACCAAAGCGAATTTTGATCTTGGTTTATCTTCTGGTCTTACAACTGATCCACTATTAAGATTAACTAGTGATGGTGATATCTTCTATAACTTAGGATTTGGAACTGGTAATTATAGTGGTGTAAAACTATTTGACAGTGAACTTAAAGAATTAGAGATTGCTGATTTTAAAATTATAACTAAGAAAGTAACTCTAGAAAGAGGAACACTCAATGAAGGAGATGCAGTAATATATGATCCTGTTGCTGAAGATTCTGCAAAAGTGATTATTACAGCACACAATACCACTACTAATGATAAAGAAGTTGTTGAGTATTCTGTTACTGACAAAGGAACTGACGTTTACTTTTCAGAAATTGCTAACATTTCAACAGGAGTAAATCAATTTAGCACAGTGTTTGATTTGAACGATACTGGAAATGTTAGAATTACATTTACACTAGATACTAGCCTAACTAGTGGTGATGATGTTGAATTCACCATAGTCTCCCAAGTTACTAAGAGGTAAAAATGCCAGAAATTTTAAGGACATATGATTCTGTTGGAGGATTCTCCGTTGATAAAACTACATTAATCAATGAAAAAAAAGATATTACTAACGTAAATTCATTCGAGGTAAAAAATTCATTTTATTCTGATAGTTCTACCAAACATTATATTTTAAGAGGTATTAATACATCCGTTCTATCTACAGATGATGTTAATAGTACAATTACTATACCAAATAATACAATTAATTTTGTAGAGACTTTTATTGTGGGAGTCAATGATAATGCATCTGGAAATGTCTGTACAAAATTAGATAGTGTTCTTAAAGTAGCTAATGACGGTGTAGTATCTGAATTATCTACAATGACAACTACCGTTAAAGATGATATTCCATCAGGTCAAACTTGGACTATTAATCCTTTTATTGGTGGTTCAATTAATACTTTCAGTTATAATACAACTCGTGCAGGAACAACTCGTACAATTAAATGGGTTGCATATGTTAAAGTTGTAAGCATTGACTGGACTTAGAGTTTTAGTACTAAATAGAAAAGAGAAATAATTTTAAGTCTGCAGGCTGATAGAAAATGAGCTTTAAGTTTAATTCTGACAAAGAACAAATTAGGGCGGGTGCTCCCAAGTTTATAGGAGATAACGAGGTCTCGTTGAGATCTGGTACTGGAACTGATGAAAAAGAGGTCTTGCGTGCCTTAATTGAACCAACTTCAAAAGTACCTCGTGTTGGTATTAATAGGACTGGAAATAGAATTGATACTATAGTAGTAGATAATCAAGGTTCAGGTTATACTACTCAACCTACAGTTACAGTCAGTGCTCCTCTTGGTGATAATCCAATCCAAGGTGCTGCTTCTGCCTCACTTTCTCCAGAAGGTAGAGTTGCTGGTATTCTTATTGATAATCCTGGTGCTGGTTATACTTCTGCTCCTACAATTACAATCAGTGGAGGAAACGGTGTAGGTGCTACTGCAACAGCATTTTTAGACAGCGTAGATTTTGAACTTGATATTAACGGTGCTATCAGAACTTCTACATCTATCATTTCTGATACTGCAAGAATTTTAAATCTAGATATTGATAATTTGGTTACTCCTGACGCAGCACAGAGAGCACCAAACTTAAAAACTTTTATGAATAACACTGGTACCCCATGGGCACCAGAAAGATTACTACAGAAAAACACTTTTGTTTATCGTGGTCCTAATGTATACCAATCTTTGAACGTTGGTACTACATCAGCAAATCCTGTAGATCCACCTCTCCATACTGATGGAATTGTAGTTAATGGTAATGCGTTAGACGCTACTGTTCCTGGCGTTCAGTTTAAACACATTGGTTTCCGCGTATCTGATCCTAATGAAGTATATTATAACGAATCTGGAGAGACTGGAATATATCCAAGATCTATTACTCCAATATTAGGTGATAAATCTGATAAAATTGCAACTACTGAATACGTTCTTAACCTAGCAACAAATGACGTTGGTGGACGTATTTATGTTTCTCAATTAATTGGTAATGATGCTAACGATGGTCGTTCTCCAGTTAACCCAGTTAGGACTATTAAAAAAGCATGTCAACTAGCTTGGGAAACTCCTGGTATAAAAGAATCTATTATTGTTGCTGGTGGTGATTATACAGAAGACAACCCAATCTCAATTCCACCTGATGCTTCTGTTGTTGGTGATAACCTTCGTCTTGTTATTATACGTCCTGCAAATGCAAGAAAACATATCTTTAAATTTGGTGATAAGAACTATATTATTGGTGTTACTTATAGAGACCAAGAAGGTGCTGATACCTTTACTTGGGATTTTGCTATGGTCTTTGACGACAAGCAAAGAGTTACTTATGATTTCCTTCAAAATGGAGATGCTTCGACTCAATTCCCTATCGGTCATCAGGTTTTTGGTGAATCAATTTTTAGAACAACATTCCAGTCTAACGGAGGTCTTAACAATCTAGTAGCTAGTATTGAATTAAGAGGTGTGAACGCTGGTGGTATTGTTACATCTAGAAATGTTAACTTTACTCAAACTACAGGTCCTAGTGCATATATTAGTGGTTCATTTGATTTTGTACAAACATCTGGTTCTGTAAACGCTGGTGAAACATTAGTATATGGTGGTGCAAACAGTCAAAGATTCCAAACTCTAACAGCATATAATGTTGGTGATGTTGTTTGGACAGAACAACATGTCTATAACGTATCAGTTGCTGGTACTTCTGGAGAAAATAACCCAACTCACGATGCTGGTGCTGCTAATAATGGTACTGGTACTCTAGAGTTTACCTACTTAAGAGATACATATTCTCTTGTCACAACTGATATTATTTCAATTAGACCTGAAGGTGAAGTTGTATTTGAGAACAGACCTAACCTAACAGATCCTCCACTACCAATCAGTAGAATTGACTTCTCTCTACAGGGAGATCCTAGTATTGCAACTGGTGGTTTTGGTGATTACGGTACACCTGAAGATCTTGGTGGTATTATTTTCTATACAAACCCATTAGTTGAATCAGATAATATTCACGACTACAAAGAAGGTGAAGAGATTTTAATTCAAAATCTATCTACATCAAATCCAGACTTATCCATGTTAAATGGTAAGCAAAGAATTTACAAAGTTATTGAAGATCCTGATGGTAGATCTAGACGTTTTGTTATTCCTAAAAAACTACCTTCTTTAACTAACAACAATTATGATCCTGGTCAGTTTGCACAGGTTCAATCTTTCTCTAAATCAGTAACTTTATCCTTACTTAACTCACCATTTAAGTTTGGTGAAGCAACTCCTGTAGCGAGAAGATTCCAAGATGCTTCTCTTCAAATCAGAAACAATAGAGAGTTTATTGCTGATGAAGTTGTAGGAAGAATTAATGATGAATTTAGTAAAGATTTCTACTCCGTATTTGATATTGGTGGTACTGCTACAGCGCAAACAACACCTACAAATGCTACTTATAATGCTGCAACTGGAGACTTAGTACTTACTAAAGTTAACCATGGATTTGATGTTGGACAAGGTATCTCAATTGCAACAGATTCACTAACATTTACTTGTTTGATGGATAATAATGCTACAGAGCATACTTATCCTAGAGCAAGTGATCCAGGTGCAGGAAGAGCTCTTCCTATCACATCAAAAACAAGTGATACCTTTACTCTTAATGTCGGTATATCACCTGCAAATGCAAATTTCACTCCACAATCAGGAACATCATATAATCCTGCTACTGGAAATTTAGTTCTAGAGATTGGAACTCATTCCATCCCAGTTGGAGGAAGTATTACTATTGATAGTGATTCCTTGTCATTCTCATGTGACATGGATAATCGTCAATCAATTAAAACATATCCTCGTGCAGGAATTGATCCTTATGCTGTAAGATCTATTCCAGTTACAGCATCTACATCAACTTCTATTACTGTTAATATAGGTGCATCTCCTGCAGACAAATATTTCCAACCAACTTACGCTGACTATAATCCTAATACAGGAGACATGGTATTTACCATTGGACAGCATGGTTTAGGTGTAGGTCGTAATATCACTATTGACAATGATTCATTAACATTTACTTGTTTACAAGATCCTTCAACTCCTAAAACTTATCCTCGTTCTGGTATTGATCCATATGCAGATAGAAAATCAATTTCTATTACTTCTGTTGGTGAAAGTTTACATACACCAACTAATGCTGTATATGATGCACCAAATGGTGAAATTACATTCACAGTTAATAACCATGCATTCCTTGAGGGTGATTATGTTAAGATAGCAGATAATTCTCTAACATACTCTTGTGTTTTAGGTGGTAATTATAATCATACATGGGCTGGTGGTACAGCAACCAACGCAATCCAGTCAGGTGGTAATTACGCACATTCATTCGTATCTGCTGCTACTGATTGCATTTCATCTGGAGGAACTAATTTAACCCCTACTGTTGCATCATATGTTCCTGTTTCTGGTGTATTAATATTAACTTTTGCAAGTGCTCATGGTCTTGCTAATGGAGCTAACATACAAATTGCTGATAATGGACTCACATTTACATGTTCGATGGATAATTTCCAAACAGAGCACAAATATCCTAGACCAAGTGATCCTGCATCTGGACAAAATTTATCTATTACTTTAATTAATGCAACTCAATTTAGTGTTAACGTAGGTGCATCTCCAATAGTTAATCATAATGTAACTGATGCAGATTATGATCCTTATACTGGTGAACTAGAATTAACCATTGGTTCTCATAGTCTTACAGGTCAGACACAATCATCACCTACTACTGGATCATCATATAACCCAACAACGGGTATTATGAGTCTCACAACAACACAAGCACATGGTCTTGTAGTTGGTGATAAAGTTAGATTAGATGATGGTGCTGTAACATTCAGTTGCACCTATGGTACTGGAAATCACAATTATGTTGGTGGTACTGCACAGGGTGCTGTAACTGCAGTTGGTGGTGTTATATTTGATGTAACTGATGCTTCATACACACCTACAACTGGTGTTATGGAGTTGACTATTGGTACTCATAGTTTAACAACTTCTAATCAAGTAATAATCACTTCTGGTTCTTTAGATTTCCAGTGTGATGCAGACGGTTATAATACAACTCATTCATATCCACGTCCAACTGACCCAGTAGCGGGAGAAGCTATTGATATTACTGCTGTAACTGGTACAACTATCACAGTTAATGTTGGTATTAGTAATCCTGGCACTGCTTATCCTCGTGCTCCTAAGAGTCATACAGTATCTAATGCTACTTATGATCCTGCTGGTGGTGACATGGTGCTCTCCATTGGTGCTCACTCATTACAAGCTGGAGATAAAATTAAACTTGCTCCAGAATCAATAACCTTTGAATGTCCTGCTGCTGTTGGTGTTCATCAATTCCAGTCTGGTGTTAATAATGCTATTAGTGGCGGTGGTCAACAATTTACAGCTGTAACTGGAACTACTTACAATCCTAATACAGGTGAGATGGTATTGGAGATTGGTTCTCATAGTTTAACTACTGCGAACACAATCCAAATTGCTGATGGCGGTGTTACATTTAGATGTGATGCTGATAACTATGCTACTGATCATGCTTATCCTCGTGCAACTGACCCTGCTTCTGGTGAAAATCTTGCTATTACAAACGTATCAGCAACTACTATCAGTGTTGATGTTGGTGCAGCATCATCTAACAATCAAAGTTCATATCCTAGAGCAAATGGTAATGACTATGCATATAATACTGAACTAACAATTTTAAGTACAACCACTGGAAGTATTACAGTTAATGTTAATGGTGGACAGGGTGCTATTAGTATCAATTCTGTTCATACATTTGTATCTGCCACACCTAATGGTGTTCTATCTGGTGGAGATCCTATCAGTGGTAAGTGGATTGAAGTTCTTGCTGTTGGATCTTCTACTAGTTTTGATATCCAAGTATTGGATACAGTTCCTTCTACAAACACAGATCCACATACATTTATTTCTGGTGTTGCTAATAGTATTACTAAGAAAGGAACCGCTGTCAGAATTGCTCCCGACTCATTAACCTTTACTTGTGATAAAGATGGTAATGCATCTCAACACACATACCCTCGTGCAACTGACCCTGCATACAACACATCAGTAGATATTGTTTCAACAACTGGAACAACAATTACACTTAATGTTGGAAAAGCAAATACTGGTACTTCTTATCCTCGTCCAGGATTTGATCCTATTTCTGGTCGTTGGGTTCCTATAAATGTTATAGACGTAAATACATTTAAAATTAGCGTCGGAAGTTCTACTTATACTGGCACTCATACATTTATCGGTGCTTCTGAGAATGCAATTTCACGTCAAGATGGAACAATCACTATAAACGTAGGTACCTCTTCTAATACCACTGTTCATACTTTCGTAAGTGCTGCAGCTAATGCTATTAGGTTTGAACCACAGTCAACACATTATTACGAGGCTAGCACGGCAAATGCTGTTAAGTTTAGACCTCAAACTGCTCACACATTTGTAAGATCATCAACTAATAGTTTATCTACTGGTGGTAGTAGCTTTAGTATTTTCTTAGGTGCATCTAGATATGCACACACATATGTCAGTGGTGGTACTGTTAAATTTGGTGGTGTTACTTATACTGTAACTAATTTTGTGTATGATCATTCTGTTAGTGGTAATGCAGTTATTACTCTCAGTCAATCAATTCCTAACATTGCAGAAGATGCTATTATTGAACTTGAAGGTATTGTAGTTGAATGTGTTATTGATGGTGTAACAACACAAAAAACATATCCAAGTTTCAGTATTCCTATTAGTGATGAGAAATGTAAGAGAGATATTAGATATTTCCTTGATGCTCTAATTCAAGATTTAGAATTTGGTAGTAACAACAATGTTATTGATGGTGCTAAGAAGTATATTGACGCCACCAATACTTTCATTGATACTACTATTGACTTTGAGATTATTCAAACTGTACGTGCCATTGAGTACGCTAGAGAACTAGCTATCTTTGCAATGCGTAAGTGGCGTACTGGAAATGGTCTTGTATCTGATCCTGTTTATACTCCTGTATATTCTAGTCTTGATAGATATTTTGACCCAACTATTATTGATGATTTAAGTGCAGGTGGAGCATGTAATAACGTTAAGTCTGCTATTGATACTCTAGCATATTTGTTTGTAGATGTCTTAGCAAACGACGCTTCTGGAACTTATCTAGATGCTGCATATTTGATTGCTAGAAACAGAGATCATATTGTAGATGAGGCATACAATGATGCGATCAATCAATTCCCATCTCTAGTTCTTAATAATGTTGATGAACGTAAATGCCGTAGAGATATTAATCTTGTATTAACTGCATTATTGAAAAATTTAGTTCTTGGTGGAAACGATGCTATTGTTACTTACGCTGAACTATATTTCACAGGAACAGTATTAACAGGTGTTCCTGCAAGTGAACTTCCAGCAACTAGATACGCATTTACTGCAGCAAGAGACCTTTGTATTGAGGCAATGCGTAATTGGAATGATGCTAGTGGAAACCCAACTACAGTTTCATTTACACCAATTCCAAGATTTACAGACAGTACTATCTTAGCAGATCCTGCTGGAAATCCTCTATGTGCTCAAGTAGAATCTACTATTACATCTCTATTTGATGTCTTAGATGATATTTTAGGTAGTGTTGTTGCACCTGGTGCTACCACTAAAACAACTGGAACTTTAAAAGACGTAGCAGGTTTATACAATTATTCTGATAGTTATATTAGTGACTTTAATGGTAATAAAGTAACTGTTAAATCAACTTATGATGACTTCCCAATCATTGAAGCATCTCCATACACACAGAACGCATCTGTTATCTCCAAGTTAGGTGGTGGTGGTGCTTTAGTTGATGGTTCTAAAGTTAAGCAACCTAACTGCCCATTCCCTGGCTTGAACTTAGATGGAACTGCTAAGTTCCCTAATCAGGGTAAATCAATGGTTGCGTCTGCTTTCACGATTGTTTCTGAAGGTGGTATTGGTTATAAGATTATTGAAGATGGTTATGTACAGTTAGTTTCTGTTTTCTGTATCTTCACTGCAGATGGTGTTCTTGCTGAGTCTGGTGGTTATGCTTCTGTTACTAACTCCGCATCTAACTTTGGTATCTATTCTCTAAGATCAAGAGGATTTAGAAGAGAATGTTACGAATTTGACCAAGGAACTATTGGTAATGTTTCTTCTACTCCTACTGGTAGAACTATCTTCTCTGTAAGTGGTCTTGGTAGAGAACCATTAGAGCACTATGTTGTTAAGATTGATGGATTTAGTAATACAAATACAGACATTGAATACTTCGTTGATGCTGTAGAAGGTGTTACAGTTGGTCCTCCATTTTCTGCTCAATTAACACTAGAATCTGGTGCTGGTGGTCCTGCATCATTTACAGACGACAGCACTGGTGGTGTAGTTTCTCTAGCAAGTTTGGTTGGTGAAAATGTTAAGTTACATAGACCATCTATTGTTAACTCTTCATCACATACTTGGGAATACGCTGGTTCTGGTACCAGCTATCTCGCTCTACCTGAAAACGGTGGTACTAAAGTTGAGGCAAACGAACAGGTATCTGAAGCTTATGGTAGAACATACGTTTCTGGTACTGACGAACTAGGTGACTTTAAAGTTGGTACATTTGCTAGAATTGAGAACAGAACTGGTAACATTACCTTTACTGGTACGGTTACAATTTCTGAAGTTGAATTCTTGAAATTGAAAGGTGGTGACGTTGTTGTTACTGGTTTTGACGCATCCAATACACTTGGTGGTGCTAACTCTAGTGACTCCAAACTACCTACTCAGAAGGCAGTTAAAGACTTTATCACTAACGCTTTAGGACCTTACATTAACAAACCTTTCTCTACTAACCCAGTTCCTAGAGCATTGGTTGAACTTACTGATTCTGGTAAGATTTCTGAAGATCAAATTCCACCTCTACGTCCTTTCCAAGTTTATACTGTTGCAACCCAATCAGAAAGACTTGCTATTGAAGGAGCATTAGCTGGTGACATTGCTATTCAACAGGATACTACAACATCGTTCATCTTAAACAACGATAACGAAAGTTTATTTACTTCGTTTGCAGTTGACCCAACACTACAATTTACTATTGGTGATGTATTTACTGGTAGTGTTAGTGGTGGTAAGATTCAGGCAACTGAATACAGACAAGGTGTTGTTTATCAAGTTAATATCAC
>VMHT01069871.1_pt1 | contig 10938 bp, 7 predicted proteins | sample 4693611 | NCBI WGS metagenome assembly VMHT01 (sample SAMN12280063, study PRJNA550983) | marine metagenome | isolation source: seawater sampled from same location over 5 years 0.02-0.2 micron viral filtrate | place: USA: collected off the coast of southern California halfway between the port... ... | reverse complement strand
GACGCGCGCCGTCGCGTCGGACCGCGCGGCGTCGCGACCGCGCGCGCACTCTTCGGCGCCACCGCGGCATCGGTTGAAAACAATTCGCGATACGGCGCGACGACGATCGGCGTCGAATTGCGAGGTGCGCGAGATGCGAAAGCGCGCGCGCGCGACGACGATCGATGCGACGATATTTATGCGCGCGAACGCGCGGTCGACGGCGCGCGAACGCGCGATGGGACGATGCGCGGCGCGATCGAATGGGACGGCTCCGGCGCCGCGGATGCGAGCCGGAGGTGACGCGCGATCGCTCGAGGCGGTGCGACGACGGCGCGCGACCGCGGGCGCGGGGCGCCGAGGGCGGCGATGGGGGAGGGAATATGCGGGGAACGGCGCGGCGCGCGGGGGGGGGCGCGCGGACGCTGAGACGCGCGCGGACGGCGGCGGGACGCGCGCGCGCGGGACGCGCGGGAGATATCGCGCGCGCGCGACGCGCGGGACGGGGTCCGGAGAGAGCGGGCGTCGCGCGCCGGCGCGATGCGCGGTGATGGATGGTCGATGAGTGCGCTCGCGCGCGCGTCGTGCGTCGCGGGCGGCGATGGCGCGAAGAACGAGGCGAAGAGAGACTGACGAAGGCGCGACGCGGACAGGGTGGCTCGCCGCAGAAGCGAAGTTCGCGGAATTCCGACGGTGAGACGCGCGTGCGATGTCGTTGAGTACGTCTCCCGTGCTCGCGGCCGCGGCCTCGAACGATCTCGCCCAGGTGCGATGGTTGCTCGAGCGAGAAAACGTGCCGGTTGATTTCATGGGCGACTGGTACGCCGAGCCGCGAAACGGCGGGAAAGGCTTGGAGCGACAGCGGCGAACGCCGTGCATGGTGGCTGCCTCGCACGGGTCGCTGGAGGTTTTGTTGTATGTGTTACAGATGGGCGCTGACCCGAATATGCGGAGCGAGGACGATGAGCGGTGCACGGCGATGCACTGCGCAGCGGCGGGGGGGGCGGCGTTGAGCACCGACGCCATCAAGACGCTGCTGTTGTTCGGGGCGGATAGGAACGCGCGAGACACGTATGGGCGCGTTCCCGCGGATTGTCTCCCCGGAACGACGAGCGAGGCGAATTTTAATGGTTCAGACGCAGGTGGTTCGAGCTCGGGCGGGAGCGCGAGCACGGGAGGGAACGGGCGAGGGCACGGCGGTCCTGGTTCGGGCGCCGCGGTGAACTCGCAGGGGGTGGTTTTGCAAGATCCGGACGACGACACGCTGATGAGCGACGAATTCAGAATGTACGAATTTAAGATTCGAAGGTGCTCGCGGACGAGGGCGCACGATTGGACGGAGTGTCCGTACACGCATCCGGGCGAGAAGGCGCGCCGACGCGATCCGAGGAGGTTCAACTACTGCGGCACGGCGTGTCCGGAATTCCGCAAAGGCTCGTGCCCGCAAGGCGACGTCTGCGAATACGCGCACGGCGTCTTCGAGTGCTGGCTGCACCCATCGAGATATCGCACGCAATTATGCAAGGATGGCGCGGCGTGCGATCGTCGCGCGTGCTTCTTCGCGCACCACACGTCGCAGCTTCGAGTACCGACGGATGCGTACGGGAACCCGACTGGCAACCTGTCGCCGAACACGCCGTCGCCCACAGGGAGTGGGTCGCCGCAGAATGGCTCGCCGAGACAATCGAGCGCATCGCTCGATTGGTCCATGGCGCGCAATAGCGAGAGCGATAGCACGCATAACATGGCTGCGGCGATGCTCAAGGGCAACGCGATGATGGGCGCCGGCGCCGGCGCGTTCGCCGCCAACGGCGCCGTTCCGGGCATGTCGTTCCCACCACTTCCTCGTGTGGACTCCATGTTGCTTCAGTCACAGTACGGACAACAACAGTCGCAGCAACAGCACGGACAATCGCCGACGATGCCGCAACAGCAGCTCCACCAGCAACAGATGATGGCCAACTACGTGTCGTCAATGTCGGGTATGTCGGGCGTCACCGGCGATCTTCAGGGTGCGATGCAGGGCGCATTCCCGCTCGGTTACAGCTCGATGATGCAAGGAAATGGAATGTTCAATCAAGCGGATCCATCTTTACAGGCGCATCAGATGTTACCGCAGCAGCAGACTTCCGCGGCGTACATGGCGGGCGGAAACGTTGGTGGTGTGGGCGCGGGATTAAAGTCGGTCCAAAGTCAGAGCAGTGGAAGCGGAGGATCCACGATCTCGGAACAACAAGGATTGTACGCGGGCGCCAAACTATTTACTTTACCACCGAACGGTGTGCGGCAGGCACACATGCGTCGCAACTCTTCCTCGTTTCAGCACCTTGGTATGATCGAAGGCGTGTTGGACGGGACGGATGGAGAGCTTCGCCAATAATCAAGCAAATCAATAATTCAAAGAGCAAAGACGCGCGTCTTACAGCTCTAGCACGCAGCTTAAGTGTATTCTAGCCAAATTGCGTCGGTTTGAACGAAACAGTTCTCACCGAACAGGTTTATCCTTGAAATCGGCCGGCGGTCTCCGGTAATTATTATTCCAAGCAGCCGGATCAAGCCACTGAAGTATTCTCAATGTGAGCTGGGTACACCATTTGTACTCTCGCACGACAACGGCCGACTTCATGATAAACCTCCTGTACTCTTTTATCCGCAGGATATTCGCATTTACAATCGCACATACGCACCGCACCGCACATATTCTCTTCGTTAACATTTCATCTTCTTCACATCCATCATGTAATTGATATCGGAACGAATTGATTGATCAGTATTTCATTTTATTTTACATCGACGCGATCAAGTTTTCGAAAACGTAGGTTGACCGATCGCGAAGCGCAGGCGTTCGAACATTCGCCCTTCGGGATCGACGGTGCGAGCGGCGCTAATCACCGGCGGAATGGGTAGGTACACGTAGTGGCCGGAGCACATACCCACGGTCACCGCACTCAAACCCGCAAAAGCGGCGTGCACGGCATTCTGCCCTAAAATAGAACAGTAAACGGCATCCGATGCATTCGTTCGGCACGCGCGAACCATGTACGTGGGATCGATGTACTTGATGTCGCATTCGGGTTTCGCGTCCTTGAGCTTTTGCTGCAAGTACTTGGCGAAATTTTGTAAGATTGGATTGCCACTCGCGTCTGTCTCACCAATCATGCCGAGCTGCTCTTGCCCGGCGCCTTCGGCGACGACGACGACGGCGTGGTTTTGGCGTTCGACGACACGCTTGATGTGCGCCAACACGCCTCCGTCACCTTCTAGCGGGCAATCGATCTCGGGGATAAGACATACGTCTGTGTTCCCAGAAGCTAATGCCGCGTGCATCGCGATGAAACCCGACTGACGACCCATGAGTCGAACCAATCCGACGCCGTTGTCCGCGCTTCGCGCTTCGATGTTCGCCGACCGAATCGCCTTGACGGCTTCGTCGACGGCGGTTTGGAAACCAAAAGTTCTGTCGAGGAGCAAAATATCGTTGTCGATCGTCTTCGGCACTCCGATCACGCTCGTCGTCAAACCCTTCTCGCGACAGAGCTTATCGATGGCTAACGCCCCCGCGTGCGAGCCGTTCCCGCCGATGACAAACAAAAAATCGATACCCATGTCTTCGATTTTTTGCACGATGGCCGGCATATCTGCCCCGCCTCGACTCGATCCTAGTATGCTCCCACCCGTGATTTGAATGTCTTCCACCATTTCGCTCGTGAGCTTCATGGGCGCCTCCAACGGATTCGCGTCCGCGGCTTCGTCGCCGAAGAAGCCTCGAAAGCCGTACTTGATGCCCAAAATCTCTTCGCATCCGTAATCCTCCAACGTCGTCGTGATGCTACGTATGACGTCGTTCAAGCCTGGGCAGAGCCCACCGCACGTCACGATCGCCGCTTTCACGCGTTTCGGGTCGTAATATATCTCCTCTCGCGCCCCCGCTCGAACCGCGCGTTCGTCGCTAAACGCCGTGTCCTCGCCTCCCACGTAACTCGTCCTCAGCGGGTTCAGCGACACGCTGTCGCGGTTATCGATGAATCTCTGGCCTAAACCAAACTCCCACAGCGATCCACCCTCGGCGAACGGGCTCGGACGCTTCTCCAGGCCGTACATCTCACCGACGTGGGTCGGAACGAAATCGCTCATCACCGCGGGCGAAAACAGCGTCTTCGGGTCGTAATCCGGGCGCGGCGTGGCGCGCGGCGGTCGCGGAACTCGGCGACGGGCGACGCGCGCGCATCGCGGCGACGCGATGGCGCGCGCGGTGGGAACGGCGCGAACCCGCGCGGGCATGCGAAGCGCGCGCTGCTCAGAGTGAAGACGCCGTCGGCGAGGACAAAACGCGCCAACGCACGCGTCGGAGTTCGCGCGCGTGGAGACGCGCGAGGGAAAGATGGTTAAGGTTTACGCGCGCTATGTATTTCTGAGCTAGTATTACGTCGATTGTGGCTGACTATACGGTGGATCGCGCGAGCGTCGGGCGCGCGCTCGGCCGCTCCGCTCGTCCGAAACTCACACGAGTTCAGCCTTGGGCGGATCGGTGTGGAGGAGATCTTTGAACATGGAGTACTTGGCCAAAAGAATCGCGCCGCGCTTCAAGTCGACGGAATCTGTGTTGCCGTCGTCGTCTTCGCCCGTCACGAAATTCACGACGTCTTCGCGAAAACGAAAAAACACAAACGAATCCGTCTTCGGCTTGGAAATCATCGCCGACCCCTCCTCCTCGTCCGTGGCGAACTTCGTGGCGAACTCCTTCACGGCGTCGCGATAACCGTCGGGTAGTTCCTTCAAAACGTTCTCGTAATGTTCCGACACGGCGATCGCGTACGCGCGGACGTACTTTTGCTCCGCCTCGCTCAACCGCTCGCTCAACCGCTCTTGCCCCTCCTCCGTCAGTATGAAATAAAACGCGTGCGCCTCAATCTTCCGCAGCCTCGTCCGCGCGTACTCCCTCAACAAATATTTGATCCGATTCACCTCGACCCACATGACGTTATCCATCAACTTTTCGCTCGCGTCCTCCGCGCCTCCGCCTCGCTCCGCGCGCGTCTCCGCCCTTCGCGTCAGCGCTCGCTCCTGCGCCTCCACCGCCGTCTTCACCGCCTCCACGAGCGCGTCCTCTCGCGTCATCATCTCCGGCGCCAACCTTTCGCGCACCCACGCGCGCTTCAGTCGCATCACCGGGCTCGTCACCGGTTCGAACGCCTCGTCCAAGTTTAAATTTCGCATCCGTCGCGCATCCTCCTCCTCGTCGTCCTCGTCGCTCATCGTCCGCGGTTCGTCCTCGTCGTCGCTCGCGCGCGTCGGCGCGTGGTCGTACCCATCGTCATCGCTCGCGTCGCGCGACATGTCCGCCGGTCCGTCGCGCGCCGTCGTCTCGCGCGTCCTCGTCGTCCTCGTCGTCGTCGTCGCGATGTCGCGATGTCGCGATGTCGCGCCCGTAAGCGCCATCGACGGCGCACCCACGACGGGAATTTCGTCGATTTCGTCGTCGACGATGGCGTTCGCGCGCGTCTCCGTACGACGAAATCGCGCGAGACGCGACGAAAGCGGTCGCGCGCGCGCCGCGCCGCGCGTCCGCGGCGTCACCTCGCGACGTCGACGCCGCATGCTCGCGACGACGCGCTTCGTCGAGCGCGCGATGATGCAGCGGTGCGCGACGCGACGGGCGACGACGACGCGATCGGCGACGCGCGCGCGCGCCGCGACGACGACGCGATGGACGACGACGCGCGCGACGACGACGAAGACGAAGACGACGACGACGACGCGATGGACGACGACGACGACGACGACGACGACGACGCGACGGGGCGCGACGGTCGCGGGACGCGCGCGGGGCGAAGGCGGTGACGGTAAGGGAAAGAAGGAGAAGAACGCGTACGGCGCGACGGTGCGATTGCCGCAGACGACGTTCGAGATGCGGGCGAACAGCGTGCAAAAGGAACCTAAAATGCAGGCGTGGTGGGCCGAGCGCGGGGTGTACGAGCGGTTGCGAGCGAGGGAGGACGGGGCGGCGTTCACGCTGCACGATGGACCGCCGTACGCGAACGGGGATTTACACATCGGACACGCGTTGAATAAGATTTTGAAGGATTTCGTGAATCGGTGGGAGATGATGAACGGGAAGCGCGTGCGATACGTGCCGGGATGGGACTGTCACGGGTTACCGATCGAGTTGAAGGTTTTGCAGAGCATGGACGCGGAGGCGCGGAAGGCGCTGACGCCGATTAAACTGAGGTATAAGGCGAAAGCGTTCGCGATGAAAACGGTGGCCAGTCAGCGGGAGCAGTTTAAGAGGTATGGGATTTGGGCGGATTGGGACGAGCCGTACATGACGCTGCTGCCCGAGTACGAGGCGGCGCAGTTGGAGGTGTTCGGGAAGATGTTTCTCAACGGGCACATTTATCGCGGGGAAAAACCCGTGCACTGGTCGCCTTCGAGCATGACGGCGCTCGCGGAGGCGGAGCTGGAGTACCCCGAAGGCCACGTATCGCAGAGTATTTACGTCCAATTTCCGGTGAGCGACGTTCCCGAGTCGACGCCGAGCGAGCTCAAGGCGCTTCTCGACGGCGCGTCTTTGGCGGTTTGGACCACGACGCCGTGGACCATGCCCGCAAACGCCGCGGTGGCGGTGAACGCCAAGCTCGATTACTCCGTCTGTCGAGTGGAATCGACGGGAGCGACGCTCGTCGTCGCCGAAGGTTTACGCGAAGCCGTGGCGAGCAAGTTGGAAACCACGCTCACGACGCTGGGCACGTTCAAGGGTCAAGACTTCGAGAACGTGCAATATCAGCACCCGTTCTACGAACGCAAGTCTCCAGTGATTATCGGTGGGGAGTACATCACCACCGAAGCCGGTACCGGTCTGGTGCACACCGCGCCGGGGCACGGGCAAGACGATTACATCTCCGGCATGAAGTATGGCTTGCCGTTGTACTCTCCGGTGGATAACGCCGGTTTGTTCACGGCCGAAGCGGGGAGTGATTTAGAGGGGAAAGATGTTTTAGGCGATGGCAACGTTTTGTGCATCGAAAAGTTGACCTCTGCTGGGGCGTTGCTCAAGCAAGAGGCGTACAATCACAAGTACCCGTACGACTGGCGCACGAAAAAGCCGACGATTTTCCGCGCCACCGAGCAGTGGTTCGCTTCTGTTGAGGGCTTCCGTGAGAAGGCTTTGCGCGAGTTAGATAAATTGGAGTTCATTCCGGAATCTGGTTCGAAGCGCATGCGACCGATGGTGAGTGGGCGCGCGGACTGGTGCATCTCGCGCCAGCGCGCGTGGGGTGTGCCGATTCCGGCGTTTTACCACAAGGACACGAATGAGGTTTTGATGGACGAATCCATCATCACGCACTTCACTGAAATCGTTCGCACGCGAGGGACCGATGCGTGGTGGGAATTAGAAGTCGAGGACTTGTTGCCCGAGCAACACAAGGCCAAGGCGAATGATTACGTGCGCGGTTCGGACACGATGGACGTGTGGTTTGACTCCGGCAGCTCTTGGGCGGGCGTCGTGCAATCTCGCGGTCTTTCGTTCCCGGCGGATATGTATTTAGAAGGTAGCGATCAGCACCGAGGATGGTTCCAGTCGAGTTTACTCACCGGTGTCGCGTCCACCGGTCAAGCGCCGTACAAGAAGATTTTGACACACGGCTTCGTGCTCGACGAAAAAGGATACAAGATGTCAAAGTCCTTGGGGAACGTCATCGACCCGCGAACGGTGATCGAGGGAGGAAAGAACCAAAAGACAGAGCCTGGATATGGCGCCGATACCTTACGACTGTGGGTGGCGAGCACGGATTACACGGGTGATGTGAGCATCGGTATGAACATCATCAAGCAAACGAGCGAGGCGTACCGCAAACTCAGAGGAACGATTCGCTTCTTGATGGGCGTGTTGGACGATTTCAAGCCAACCGAGGGCGTGGCGTACGAGTCGCTGCCGGCGTTCGAGAAGTACATTCTTAGCCGCCTGGATGCGACGATGCAGGAGATCGAGACGTCGTACAAGTCGCACGAGTACAGCCGCGTCGTCGCGGCCATCACCTCCTTCACCACGTTCCTGTCCAACGTGTACTTGGACGTGAGCAAGGACAAGTTGTACATTGGCGAACAGAACGACATCAAGCGCCGGGCGTGTCAAACCGTGGTTTCGGCCATCGTCGAGCGATTGATCGCCGCCATCGCCCCGCTCACCCCGCACATGGCTGAAGAGGCGTTTCAAGCGTTGCCTTACGACAAACCCGGCGACGCCATCTCCGTCTTCATCGCCGGATGGCCGTCGAGACCCAGTACCTGGGCCTCGATCGATGCCGATGAGGTCAAGTTCTGGGATTCCTTCTTGGAGATTCGCGACACGGTGAACAAGGTGCTCGAAGATTCTCGTAACGCCAAACTCCTCGGCGCGTCGCTCGAAGCCAAGATCACCCTGCACTGCTCCGACGCCGATTTCGTCGCCAGGCTCAACCGCGAAGAAATCGCGCGAGACTTGCGTTACCTTTTCATCGTCAGTCAAGTCGAAGTCGTGACATCAAGTGACGCCGCCACCGCGGGATGCGACTTTAAATCCATCGTCGACGTCCCCGGCGCCGGCACCGTCTCCGTCGGCGTCGCGCGCGCCTCCGGAGCCAAGTGCGCTCGATGCTGGAACTTTTCCAACCTCGTCGGCGTCGACGCCAAGCACGCCACCCTGTGCGAACGATGCGTCCCGATCGTCAACGCCTCGCATCCCGATTTAGTCGTCGCCGCGCCCGCACCCGCGTCATGAGCGCCTAGCCGTTTCATCCATTCGTAAGCATTCTTTCCCTCGGTCATTCGAGCGCGCTCGCCGCTCGCCGCTCGCCGCTCGCCGCTCGCCGCTCGCGGCGCCATCGGTCGCGTCATCGCTCGCATCGCGCGCCGCACACCGCACCGCCGGGTCCCGCGAGCGCGATGCCCCGCCCTCGCGCGTCTCAAACGCCGTCGTTCGCGCTCGAATTCGCGTCCTCCTTCGTCGTCTGCGCCGCGCTCGCGACGCTCGACGTCCAAGCGACGCTCGCGCGAAAATATCTCGGCCCGATCCTCGAACGGGTCGGCGCGCGCGCGCTCGCGGACGATGACGCCGCGGTGACGCTGGCGCTGCTGTTCGTGAACCTCGCGATCGTGTTCTCGCCGTCGTATCAGGCGCTGACGCGAGGGGCGACGAACAATCCGACGGCGTACGCGCTGAAGGGGATGTTGGGCGACACGGGAGCGGCGCGGGCGTGCGCGAACGCGTGCGCGGCGGTGCTGGCGCACGTCTGCGCGCTGAAGGCGGTGATGGTGGTGATGCGAACGCACCCAGAGTATCTGCCGGGTAAGGGCGCGATCGCGCCGATCGTGCCGACGGGGACGACGGCGTCGGCGGCGGCGGCGGAGACAGCCGTGGTCGCGGCTAATTTTTTATTCTTCGGTTTGGCCGAACGCGCGTTCGCCGCGGCGCTGATCCCGACGCTCGTGAGCGGGTTTTACGTGATGACGATGATGATCGAAGGGTGCAGGTACTCGTGCGGGTACATGAACCCGTCGACGGTGATCGCCAGTCACGCGTTGGCGGGCGACTTGAAATCGCGAGAAGCCTTTGAAGCCATCGCGCCGTACGTCATCGGCGGTATCGCCGGCTCCGTCATCGTCGCCATCGCGGCGAAAGTGCTCGTTCCCGAACCAAAGAGCGCGAAGCGCGCGCGCGCGCAATCAAAGGCGGTGGTGCGATCGATTTCAAAGGCGCGAGCGGGAGGCGCGGCGACGCGCAAAGGCGCAAAGCAAAAGTAGCGCGCTCATCATTCGAGCGTCCTGAATGTAACAAAAAGCGCGCACGCGAGAGCGTACGAGCCACCATCGTCGTCATCGTCGTCGTCGTCGCGAGTGTCGATCACGAGGTCTCTTCAACTCATACTGTTTGTTTTAAAAGAAAATTTTACGCGTTCGATGTCGCGTCGAAGTCGTCGCGAGTCAAAGACTCTTTACACGAGTTCCGGCAGGTCCTCCTCGTCGCCCTCTTCCACCGACTCCAGCGTCGACCCCGCCTTGGTAGTTTCTTCGGCTTTCATGCTCGCGATGAGCTCTTGGAGCTTGGCCATGTCCGGTTCGCCCGCGCCGCCGCCCGCGCCGCCGCCCGCGCCGCCGCCCGCGCCCCCCCCCATGCCAGCCATGAGTTGCGAGAAATCCATCCCTCCCGGCATCCCACCGCCGCCCACGCCACCCGGCATCCCACCACCGCCGCCCATCATGCTCTGCATGTCGAATCCGCTCGTATCGATGTCTCCCGCGTCGTCGTCCTCGTCCGCCCAGCGATCGAAATCGACGTGCAGATTCGCCGGTTTCTTCTCCCCCTCTCGCAGCAACCGCTCCCACCACTTCGCCTCCTCCTTGATCAGCGCGCAAAACACCTGTCGCTCCGTCACCGCGTACGTCGACTTCTCCTTCGACACGTCCGCGAACAGCGCGATGCGTTCCTCGTACGTCGCGCCGGCCGCCGTCGCGCGAAACGTAAACTCCCGCGCCTCGATCGTCACCTCCGCGTCCTTCGCGTCCGGGAGTTCGATCGTGAGGTACACCTTATCCTCGCGCTCGCACCACTTCATCCGCGGGTGCAGCGTCGCCATGGTCGTCGGCGACGCGCGCGCGATGGAATGGCGTCCGAGATCGCCGACGCCCGCGGATCGAACCCAGGCGCACACGGACCATCGGATACGACCACACGAACCACACGGACCGTCGCGTCGCCCCGACGACGCGCGGCGCGAATCGTCGCGACGACGGCGCGCGACAGACGGCGACGACGCGCGACGGACGGCGACGGCGAACGTCCGACGCGCGACGACGCGAGGCGCGACGCGCGACGAGGCGCGCGGCGTCGAAGCGACGACGCGCGACGCGGAACGAATCGACGAAACGACGCGACGACGCGACCGACGCGCGGGCGAAGGCGACGCGCGGGCGAAGGCGACG
>VMHT01073012.1_pt1 | contig 10939 bp, 6 predicted proteins | sample 4693611 | NCBI WGS metagenome assembly VMHT01 (sample SAMN12280063, study PRJNA550983) | marine metagenome | isolation source: seawater sampled from same location over 5 years 0.02-0.2 micron viral filtrate | place: USA: collected off the coast of southern California halfway between the port... ... | reverse complement strand
TAACTTGAACTACATCCATTAGTCTTTAGAAGTGTTAGAAGCTCCAAAGTAAAATGATATTACAGCACTTGCTAAACCACCAAGGTATCCAAGTACAAGGTTTATAAGAGCTTCAGAGTTCTGTTCAGGTGGCTGTAGAGTAACAAGAAATATGTATCCCATAAATCCACCTACAACAGCTATGCCCATGATACGAGCTGTCCAATCTTTACTGAATTTATTTCTAGCGTCTTGTCCGTCTTGTGTCTCTAACTTAAATACATCTACTTCAAGCTCTTTCATCTGTACTTCAAAAGCTTGTTCAGCTTTTTTAAGTTCTAACATTTGTTCAGGTGTAGCTTCGGCTAATCCTTTCTCTATAGCTTTTGGAGTATTAGGAACACCTAACACTTCTGATATCATGTTAGCTGCCATTCCTCCCATCGGTCCACCTAAAGCAGTTCCTAATGTAGGTGCAACAGCTCCAACTATATTTTTTAATAATCCTTTCATTCTTTTTCCTTATATATTATCTCTGTTAAATCTTCAAATAAAATTCTAAAGTCTTCTAAAGAAACAAAGCTCATATTGTTTTTTCCTTGTAAAAGACAGTACTGCCTGTAGCAATCTTCTAACTGCTTTTCAGTATAGAGAAGCATCTATTGTTCTAAAACTATTTTTTGTAGTTCTATACTACGTCTACCTACTTGTTTAAACCAACGACTATCTTCCATTTGTACAGACATTTCTTTCCAGTCATGGTTTCTACAAGCCTTTAACATGTTACGAAACTTTGAAAGTCTTGTACCACCTAAGTTAAAACACATGTTTACTAACACTCTTTGTATAGGCTCTGGAAGCTTTTCAAAGTCTTCCTCACTCCCAAAGACATGTATGGTTTCCTTATGATGCTTTTCAAAGTCATCTTCATAATACATGTCTACAACTTCTTGTGTGACAGGTGTACCAACTTCCCAATCATATTCCGGGTCGTTAGGTTGGCAAAGGTGTCCAACTCCTAAAGTTTTATAGCCTAGACTATCTTTATATATTTCTAACACTTCGCCTTCGTGTCTCTTTATTTCAGCCTTGCAAAGTTCTATATCTAATTTATTATTTTTCTTGAAAAACATTTAATCCTAATTCCTCCATTTGTGCTGAGTAAGGTTGTCCTGTATTAGGGTCTACTCTATCAGCAGGGTTCTCTTTAGTGTATGGTACATCGTCTTTGCCTTTTACGAGTCCACCTTTAGCAAATACTGCCATAGGTTTTTTCATATCCGGTGTTACGTCTAATGATATAACTTTTAATTCCTTTGGAATACTATTTTCTTCACCATATTTTTCTATGTACTCACCATAGTTTTTAGATTCTTTCCTATCTTTATACATTTCTAACATTTGTTCTGGAGTAAGTTTTTCATTTTTACTATAGAGAACAGAAGAAAACTTAGGTTGTTGTTTATATTTTTTACCTAATTTTTTAGCTGTAGAACTTACTTTATCTGAATACAAATCTAAAAACTTTTTACCGCTACCTTCTAATTTACCTACATCAACTGTAATATCTTTTTTAGTTTTAATATCTTTTTTAACAGATTCTTTTATTGATTCTGGAAGTTCTGCTAGTAACTCTTCATCAGTTTGTAATGTTCTAGTATTAAAAGTTTCACCCATTCCAATACCGTCTTTATCCATTGTTAAATTTTTTAAATAATCTTTGGATTCATACATTAAAGCTTTTCCTGTATCTTTTTGAGTATTTACTACTCCAGTTAAACCAAAATCTTTTACAATCCACTTAGCTCTGTCTACGTTATATTTACTTTTTAACTGCATTAAAGTTAGAGTTTTCATTTCGTCTTCTACGCTCTCAGATGTAAACTCACCATTCCTAGAAAGTCCTACCCTAAGTTTTTTATAATCATCTATAGAGTTTTTAGCTTTTTCATAAGCCTCTCCTCCACCTTCTAAACCTTCTCCTTTAAGAATATCAGGGTCTCCAAAATTTTTAAAATCATCATATCTTTTATTTAAATTTTGATTAAGTTTATCTGTAAATTCATCACTCTGTAATATTTCTTTTTCTGTTGGAACTTTACTAATTCGTATACTATCAACATAGTTTAAATTTTTATTGTTTCTATCTATCTGAGTAGCTGCGTCAGTAAATGCAACCTTATCATATCCTTCTTTAGATGCTAACTGCATAACATCTTTCATAGCAACATCAACAAATTCTAAACCTTTATATGGGTAGTCAGGTAATTTTCCTACATTTCTAAAAGGTTCTAACGTGTCAGCAAGTTTAAGTATTGTTTCTTTACCATATTCATCTTCAAGAAATTTAGTTGTTTTTTCTAAGGGACTAAAATTAACTACATCACCTGTTGCATAATAATTACCAAATTTACCTCTAATAACATCTCCGGAGGCTATAATCTGTTGTGCATTAAGAAAAGAAGGCTGAGTACTTCCTGAAATTCCTTGTACGTAAGGCATATCTTTATCAAACTTAATACCTTTATTATTAGTTAGTGTTATACGAGGACTCATACGAGGACTAATAGAGTCTACTTTACCTTCTATTAGTTTTTGTTTTTTTAATGGTAACTCATATCCTCCTGCTCTACCAGCTTGATGTAAATCTGATTGTATTTCTTCTACAAATAAAACTTTTTTACCTTCAGTATCTACTCTATCAGAAATTCTATAGTGTAAAAGTTGGTCAGCTCCTTCTAAATGATTTTCTGTAAAAGCTGTAGTAGTTCTAGGATTATCTAAATGAATTGTAATTTCTCTATAATTAGAAGCTCCTCCCATAGGTAATCTGAACGAACTATATTGTTCTCCAAATAAAGTAGGTAAAGTATCTTCACCCCTTAAAACACTTTCAGGTACTTGAGTTTTTAAAGGAACATCTGGGTTTATACTTGAAGAAGGCTCTATTAAAGCTCGTTCTCTAGCATAATTATTTAATTGAATTAAAGCTTCGTCTCTAGCTACAAAATCATCTGTAAGAAATACTCTATTGTCTCCTATTCCTACAGCAGCTTGATATCCTTCTACATCATTACCAAACATAGCAATATCAGTCCCACTTATGTTACCAGTTAAGTATTCAAAATTTTCATCTTCGTATTGTTCGGTTACAGCTTGATATATTTCGTCATCTGTAACTGATTGATAAGTTTCATTTCCTGCCTCTCTCATATCTATTTCCATTCTAGCTGCACGTTCAATTTCTTCATTTAGATATTCTCTTGTCATAGGCTCATCAAGAGATAAAAATTCTTCTACCTCTGTATTCATATTAACATCGCTATTTTTAATAGTAGGATTATCTTCACTTCTAACAACTCTATAAAGCTTTGGTCGGTTTTCTCTAACGTAGTTTAAAACTTCTTCAGGTTTAGTATCTTTAGTAACTTGTATATTGTCTAAATCTATAAACTCTAATTCTTCTTTTTTAAATTTATCTTGTTGTCTTTTAGAGCTTTTTAAAGCATCTAAAAAAGCTTGACCACTTTTATAATTGCTTATATTTTTTTCTGCAAATTCTTCTATACTAGATTTATAACCAGCCATGTCTACTGCTACAGAATCATCTACAATATTAGTAGGTCCACCGCCTCCACCCATAGTGTCATCGCCTCTTCTAGCTTGTATCTTTCTTAAAGTTCTGCTTCCAATCTTACCTACGCCACCAATAAAAGGAACAATTCCAAAAGCTTCCATAGCAGCTATACCAGCAGACATAGGGTCTTTAACTTTAAAAGGTGTTTTTTGTAGTATATTTTTTGTTGGGTTAATAAAATCTATTGCAAATTCTTTTAAAGTTTTAACACTTGGTTCAGCTTTTTCAGCATATATTAAAGCACCTGTAGCAGATAAGGGTGCATTAGTAACAGGATTCATGTAACCTGCCATCATTTCTCCAACTGGTAAAGTTTCAAAAGCTTCAAAACCTTTTCTAACATCTTTTTCTTTAGCAGCCTCTGCTATTTTCTTATGAGACTCGTCTCTACCCTCTTCTCTTTCTTTTAAAAACTCTTTAGTTGATTCTATTGTTTTAGGAATTTCTTCAGCTAATTGACTATAATATTTATATTCATCAGTTAAACTACCGCCCTCAAACTTTTTAACTCTGCCTCCTGTAGAATATAAAGGTATGTATTCTTTTTCTTCTTTTTCTTTAGTTTTTGTTTTTCTAGTTAAACCTAAAGCTTTATCAGCTTCTCTAGCAGCAGACTTTATTTCTTTATAAGCTTCAGGATTTGTACTTCTTAACAATGCAATTCCGGGAACTTCGTCAACTCCAAAACTTAATGGACCTGTCCAGTCATCAAAAAATCTTAATATGTCATCCACTGCCGGACCTGTAAATCTTTGAGTAATAGACCTTGCAAAGTTATCATATTCTAAACCTTTTTGAGTTCTATATAATTGTTCAGTTGGTCCTAGTAGACCTGTTCTAATTGCAGCATCTAATACTTCATCACCTATATCTTTTTCACCGCTTTCAAGTTCTTCTAAATTTTTACCGTTACTTCTAATAGTATTACCAAACATAGCTATAGATGTCATAACAGTAACACCTGATATAGCTTGTCCAGTTCCTTTTAAACTACCAGTCCTTACATCAATAGCAACTTCTCTAGCTGCATTTTTTAATACTGTATTACTGAAAGCAGTGGGAAAACCCATTAAACCAAAAGCCCATCTTGTACTAGGCATTGAATGCCATAAAGGTTTTTGATTAGCTGCAGCAGTAGGATTCATAATAACTTCATCTACATATCTTGCAGCACTAGGTAAAAAGTTTTCATCATAAAATTTACCAGAAGCTTTTCCACCAGACTGTACCCATCTTTTACCTGCTGTTACATCTACACCTAACTCTTTTAATTCATTAGTTAGTCTTATTTTTCTTTTTGCAGAAATACTTTTATTAGTAACAAGTTCATGTAAGTTTTCATACATCTTAGCTTTACCAACATTAAAACTTGTAAGCTGTACAAATCTTGTCCAATCGTGTAGTAAGTTTATTTTAAAGAATTTATTTTGTGCTTGAGTTGCACGTCTTCCAAAGCCTTGACCATACATAGCAAGAGACCTGTCTTCTCCAGCTCTATTCATAGCCCTATTAAATCTGTTTAACTCTTTTAAAGATTCAGGTCTAGCATCAGAAACATCTTTTTTAACTACATCATTCCACCACATTTTCCTGTAGTCTCCTGCAGTTTCCCAAAGAATTCTTACTCCTCCTTTATCTACTCCAGATTCTGTTTTACCTTTTTGAAAAGATTTTTTACCTGCTCCTTTAACTAAAGGTACAGCAACCTCTGATAAACTTGTTATAGTAGCCATAGGTAACAAAGCTAATTGATTTCCGACAACAGCAATGTCTGATAGAGTTCTACCAATAACATTATCTATTTGTTGCACTTGACCAGTAGTTACTAAATAAATATCTTCTAATCTTTTGTACTCTTCTGAACTAAGTTTTTTGCCTTTAGCAGCTAACTCTTCTTTTATAGGATTTACAAATCTTGTAATAAACTCATCTAAGTCTTCTCCTAATCCAGCTTTTCTTTGTATAAAATTAGAAGATTGATGTATGTAATCATTTAATAAATTTTCAACATTATTATCTAAATAATCAACAATATTATTTTCATCTATGTTTTTAAGAGTTCTTTCTTTTGTCAGTCCGGGAGTACGTTTTGAAAAATATGCTCCTCTAGTAGCTCCTTTACCAACAGTTGCTAACTCAGTATAACTTTTACCAGTTACCGTAGAAGGATTAATTATTTCTTCTAATAAGTTTATAACTTCTTCATTAGTTTTTAAACCTTCTTTAGCTTTTAATTCTTTTACTAATTTACCTTCTATACCTTTTTCTAAATTTTTTATTTCAGACTTAACTTCTCCGTAAGAAAAACCTCTAGGTAAATAATTTTTTATTAAACCAATTTCTAAACCTTCTTTTTTTGCATCGTTTCTAATTTCAGTCATTAATTTCTTAATGCTTTGTCCTGCTGTTATTATATCATCTGTTGATTTATCTGTTAGTTTAAAAGCTTTTTCTAGTTTAATTTGTTTACCATCAACTGTTACAGTTTTTCTACCTGTTCTTAAATAATAAGCTAATGCATCATTAACATTATCTGCAATTCTTTGACGTTTAAAAAAACTTTGTTTTTCTGCTTTAGGAGAATCTTTAAATGGAATTTTAAAAAACGAATCTCTAGAACCTAACTTAGGTACAGTAACAGTTCCTTTAGTTTTTAAAGGGTCTAGTATGGCTTTTAACTGTTCGCCTCTAAAACCTATTAAAGAATTAACATCTTCATAAAAACTTCTACTTGAAACTTTTTTAGATATGTTGTAATCTTTTGCAGTTATACTTCTAGCTGCATCATACCTAAAATACTTTACAAGTTTGTCAAGTGTTGGAGAAACTTCCATTTTATTTAAAAGTAAAGCGGTAGGTTTATTTACAAAACCTGTAAGTTTTCTCATGTTAGGAGTAACATATTCTATAAGAGCATCTGTTTTTTCAATACCTTTATCAATGATTCCTACTTTATAATCTTCGTTACCGTCAATTCTTGCAGCTCTTCTATCAGCTACAGACTTATTAAACTTTGTATACCCTGCACCAGCTCCTCTAAAAACAGCAGGAATTGCTGCAGTAATAGCTCCCATTGCTAAACTTTCTTCAGGACTTACTTCTTCTCTTCTATCAGTATTTACATCTGCATGTTGTTTTGTAAAGTTTGCAGTGCTTCCATAAATAAAACCTTCTGTACCTGCAACAACAGTTTTAGCATTTTTACTCATAGGAGTTTTTAAAGTTTGACCGGGAAGTTTAGCTACTCCTTTAGAAACACCTTCAGCTATTTCTTTATTAGCTAATTTTTTTAAAGTAGTTTGTACAGCTTTACCAGCAGCTATACGAGAAACAGCAGACGTTCCTCCTGACCAAGGAATAAATAATGCACTAGCTATCATTGTAGGGTCTGTTATAATTTCTTTAGTAACATTTGCACCTGCACGAACCCATTCACCAAAACCACCTACATCTGCATTATCAAATTTATTACGTAAATACTGATAATCTGTTTTTTGTTGGTTGGTAAACTTACCACTTTCAAAAACCATTTTAGTAGCATCACCTAGATTATAATCAGCACCTCTAAAATAACCAAACAAATCACCAACAGTTTCTCCTTCTCCTAAGGAAGTTAAAAATCTTTCTGTTACTTTATTAAACTCTTCATCTTTTCTTAAATCAGTAAGAGAATATTTTTGTTTAGCAACATAACTAGGTACATTATATGTATTAGATTTTTGTTTATATTTACTAAGGTCTCCGAAAGTCGACATATTATATAATCCTTATTTATAAGTAACTGATGGAATCCATTTATTTTCGTTATTTACAATAAATGAAACTGTAAAGTCTTCATCATCTACAGTATATTCTTTACCCACTCTATCAGGTCTTAAAGTTTGTGAATTTCCTTCATCATCTATGTAACTTCTGTTTTGTAAATATTTATACTCGTTTAAGTTTTGAGCATGTAGATTAGCAGTGTCTGGTATAATTGGTAAATTTTCTACATCTGGATTAACATATTCAATTCCATGAGTTTTTTCTTGGGAAGTAAATGTTTTTCTAATCCAACCTTTATTGTAATATTCTCCAGAACCTCCAGTTCCTATAGAAACTCCTTCTAATTGCATATCCATTGCAGTTTGTAAAGCTTCTATATCATCCATATCATATTTATTCATAAGATGTGTTTTAGCTCTAATAACATTACTAATGTATACACTTGAAAGACCTGTAGCATCAGTGCCATCTGTACCAAAATTACCATCTATCATAGAAAGTTTTTTACTAACATCAGTTTCTTGACCTATCATTGAATTAATTTGAGAAACAACCTCTAATCTATTTTCTGTGTTTCTTATTTCTTCTACAGCATTAATGTCATCTCTAGTTATACCCATTCCTAAATCATATAAGTCTCTTTCTTTAACAGTTAAGAAATCTGTTGGGTCTATATCAGGAGCATTTGCTCTAATACGGTCAACTTTTATAAAAGTAGATACAAAAGCTGGTATATCATTTTCTTGTATTTCATCAAGTTCTTTTATTTTACTAACCTTATAACCTTTTCTATAAGCAGTAATTATATTATCTTCTAATTCTTTTTCTTCTTTTGAACCAGCTAATATATTTTTAGTTCTTGCTTCTTCTATAGATTTTATAATTTCTTTTTCTTGTTTCTCTAATTTCATAGTTTTTGTTTCATACATAAAACTATCTCTAGATGCTTTTTCTTCACCAGTTTTAATTTGGTTGTTAATTAATTCTTCTTTACCTTTAACAGTATCCATATAAGGTATTGTAGATTCTTGTTGCATTCTTTTAGTTTTTGCATCTTCTAAAGTTTTTAAAAGTTCCATTTTCTTTTGTTCACCAACACCAAAAATTTTACTAAATGCAGATTTAATAAGTCCTTGTTTATAAGGGTCATCTTCTACTGCAGCTAATGCAGCTTCGTATTCTTCTTTAGCTGCTGCGTTAAATTTTGTAAATGTTTGTGTGGTTACTGCTGCATTACCAGCTTGTGCTTCAATATAATTTTTAGCTTCTGTTCTTTTTTCTTTTAAAACTTCCATAGCAGACTCATAACTTTCAGGAGTTAAATCTGCTTTACTTATCCTTGAATAAGGATTAGTCCCTAACTCAGCTTGTAATTCTAAATCTTTATTAAATAATTCAGCAGCTTTTGTTTCAATATAATCATTTGGATTTTCTTTATAACTTAAATAGTCTGCTCTAGCTCCACGTTTTTTATTATATATTTCTTCGTTATTATCAAATATATCTTGATATTTATCTTTAACATCATTACTAGCATCAATAATACTTTGCTTCTGTTGATTTTGTAAAGCTCCAAAAGTTTCTAAGATTGTAGTAGCTACTAAAGTTTCTAAACCTTTTTTCTTATCTTCTTTTCTTCTACCTGCTAATAACGAACCAGCTAACTGTCCGTATGCCTGACTACTACCTTTAAAATAATCTTCTATAGCCATTACTCTTCTCCTTTACTTAATAAACTTTTAATCTCTGGACTTTTTTCTTTTACCTGTGCTAATATGCTTTCAGGAACTACATTACTATCAATCTTAGAAGGCTCTATATTTTTAGTAGCTCCTTTCTTAATATCAGTTAGTACGTTTCTAAATTCATTTAATTTAACATCTCCATCTTCAGCATCGTCTTCTTCATCAAACTCATCTAAGTCATTACCTTCTATATTATACTGAATGTTAGCTTCTTCACCAATAGCCATGATAGTATACATAACTGGTTCAGCTAACATCATCATTACATCTGGTGTTATTTTACCTTCGTTAAATTTAGCATATAAAATAGCAGTACCTATATCAGCAACTGCACCGCCTTGAGCCAAAGCACCTACAATATTTTTCATAGCGTCAGGTTGCATTATAGAACCTACAATGTCATCTAAAGCTTCTCTAGGGTTTGTAAACTCTGGTGGAGTTTCCCAAGGATAAGGGTCTTCTGAATCTCTTGTCAAACTTTGTCCCGGTATAGGTCCACCTTTATTTGACAAGTTGACAAGATTATCTAGTCCTTCTTGACTAAATTTAGCTTCACCTCTTATCTTAGGTCCTCTATCAGGTGCTATATCCTCTATATCAAATCCTGCATCTAATCCATCTAATACTATTTGACCAGCAGCTTCACTTAAGTTTGATGAAACTACAGGATTGGCTTGTCTTTTAGGTGTTCCCATTATGCTATTCCTACTGTTTGTTGTCTATATAATTCATTACCATACATGCTACTTGGGTCTGCATTACCATACATCATATGTTGATATATACCGTCTGTATTTATTCCTTGTTGAGCTGCATAAACTTTTAAAGGGTCTAAATAGTCTCCACCTTCATAAGCTGCACCAGCCATTGAGCCTTGTTGTTGAGGGTCTCCTTGTATGTATTGCATAGCAGCTCCAGTAAGTACATTAGTTCCTACAGCAGTTCCTACACTAGAAACAACTTTACCTGCAGTTGTATCAAAGAAACCTGTTTTAGCAGCTTCAACACCGTAACCAGAGTATCCAGCTTGTAAATCTTTTAAATATGTTGAAGATGCTCCTCCTGCTTCAGCTCCTTTTAAAGCAGCAGCTTGTTGGTCGGCTAAAGTAACAGGACCTTTAGCATTTATACCTTGTTCTATCATAGCTTTTTCTTGACTAGCTTTTATCTTATCAATATTACCAACACCACCATATTTTTGAGTATAGGTTTCTGCTAAAGCTGTAGCTTGAGAATCATTTAATCCTGCTATTTCTGATTCAGATAAACCACTTCTTCCTAAAATACTTCTTGCTTGTTCAGCAGAATTAATACCTGTTCTACCTGCTTCAGTTGTAAGACCTGTAAAATCTGTAACTCCGGCAGCTACGTTTCCTAAAGTTCTACCTGCAGAAGCAAAAGGTTTAGCAACCATTTTAGTAAGAAAGTTTCCTGTAGTTTGAGCAGCACCTGCAATTCCAGTAGCTCCAGTTCCAAATAAAGTTCCGCTAGTAACTACATTACTTGCATTCATCATCCAACCTGCAAAACCTGTAGCAGTTCCTCCAGTAAATGCTCCTATAGCTGCACCTCCCGTGACTACGACTGCAGCAGCAACTGCTAAAGCTTTAAGAATTTTACTAGAAGATACTTTTTTAACTACCTTCTTAACTCCTTTAACTACTTTCTTAACTACTTTTTTTACAGCACTTGTAACTTTTTTAAATGCTTTTTTTAATTTTTTAAATAATCCCATAGTAATTCCTAATTAAGTTATGTCTCCTATTATTGCACCTATTAAAGATTCTATGCTTGAAACACTTGAACCATATTT
>VMHT01145579.1_pt1 | contig 10941 bp, 15 predicted proteins | sample 4693611 | NCBI WGS metagenome assembly VMHT01 (sample SAMN12280063, study PRJNA550983) | marine metagenome | isolation source: seawater sampled from same location over 5 years 0.02-0.2 micron viral filtrate | place: USA: collected off the coast of southern California halfway between the port... ... | reverse complement strand
AGGTGCAGACAGACATTACTCTTTAATGAAAACACAAGATATAAAAAATTTACCTGTTCAATCTATAGCTGATGATGATTGTTGGTTATTTATGTGGGTTACAAATAATTTTCTTAAAGATGGTTTAGATATTATGGAACATTGGGGTTTTAGATATATTACAAATGTTGTTTGGGTAAAAGATAGATTTGGTATTGGATATTATTTTAGAGGACAACATGAGATATGTTTGTTTGGAGTAAAAGGAAAACTTAAACCAAAAGTAAAAAATGAAAGCACTGTTGTTTTTGATAAGAGACACAAACATAGCTCTAAACCAAATCAAATGTATTTTAAAATAGAAAATGTATCGCATGAACCAAGAATAGAATTATTTGCTAGGCAAACAGTAGATGGTTGGGATGCTTGGGGGAATGAAGTATAATGTTACTTAGACCATATCAAGAGATTGCTGTTAATTCGGCTATAGATGCTTTGGATAAGCATGGCAATACTGTTGTTGTTGCACCAACGGGTGCAGGCAAAACAATAATGCTTTCTGCTTTGATAGGCAAACGCTGTCAAACCCGAAGAAATGTTCTGGTTCTGCAGCACAGAGATGAGCTGGTTAATCAAAATATGGATAAGTTTAAACGCATAAACCCTAATATATTGACCAGCATTGTTAACGCTGAAGAAAAAGATTGGAATGGAGATGCTGTATTTTCTATGGTGCAGACATTATCCAGACCGAACAATTTAGATAACATGAAAGCTATGGACATGTTGGTTGTTGATGAAAGCCACCATGTGGTAGCCGACACTTACACTCGGATAATTAATCATGCTAAACAAATTAATGACAAGGTTGAAATTGTTGGGTTCACTGCTACGCCTAATCGTGGGGATAAGAAAGGTTTGCGTGAAGTCTTTACCAATTGCTCACATCAGATTGAAATATCAACCCTTATTCGTGAAGGTTTTCTTGTCTCCCCAAAAACCTACGTCATTGACGTGGGTGTACGTTCTGAACTTGAGAATGTTCGGAAAACAGTGGTTGATTTCGATATGGATCAAGTAGCTCGTATTATGAACAAGCGAGCTATCAATCAAAGAGTTGTAAGCGAATGGTTAGATAAAGCCAATGATAGAAAGACTGTAGTGTTTTGTTCTACAGTCGCACATGCAGAAGATTTATGTCAGGAATTTGTAGAAGAAGGTATCAATGCAAAGATAGTTACAGGGAACACAGACAAAACTGAGAGAAGAGAGATTTTGGAGGATTTGTCGAGTGGGGATACACAGGTCGTAGTCAACGTATCTGTATTAACAGAGGGGTTTGACTCACCTCCTGTATCCTGTATTGTTCTAACCCGTCCTTGTTCTTATAAATCAACAATGGTTCAGATGATTGGTCGTGGTTTGCGAACCATAGACCAGAATGAATATCCAGATATTGTCAAGACAGATTGTGTTGTTCTTGACTTTGGTACATCTGTTTTAACGCATGGCTCACTTGAAGAAGAAGTAAACTTAGAGGGTTCACAGTCAGAGTTACAAGGTGATGCACCTGAGAAGGTTTGTCCAGAGTGTAATTCAGTAGTGCCTTTAGGTGTTAGAGAATGTCCTATGTGTGGTTTTGAATTTGGAAAGAATGATAATTCACAATTAGAAGAATTTACCATGACAGAGATTGACCTCATTGATAGATCTCCTTTTCGTTGGTTGGATATATTTGGTACGGGTAAATGTGTCGCAGCGACAGGGTTCAATGGTTTTGCAATGGTCATAGATGTAGGTGATTTGTCATGTGGTCTTATAAAGCGTTCTGGTGGCAAGATTAGAATGATTAGTATTGGCACAAGAAAACAAGCTATTGCGTCTGCTGATGACTTTCTTAGAGAGATTGAAGATGGTAACAGTGCTGAGAAAGGTCGTAGATGGTTGAATGAAAGAATGAGTGACAAGCAAAGAGAGATGTTAGGACGTAGTGGTGTTGTAGTATCAGGTTTTGATTTCTCTTGGACAAAGTATAAAGCAGCATGTTATTTGAATTATTTGTGGAATAAGGGTAGAGTGGACGATATGGTTAGTAATGTTAGGGAGAAACATGAAAAAAGATAACGTAAACCACCCACCACATTATACTAAAGATGAGATTGAATGTATTGATGCTATTCGTTCAGCAACGGGCGAAGGCTATCAATATTACCTTCAAGGTAATATAATAAAATACATTTGGAGATATAGACATAAAAACGGAGTAGAGGATTTAAGTAAAGCAAAATGGTACCTAAAAAAATTAATAGAGGAATATGGGCAGATATGACACCACTAGTAGAAGTAAGAATGTTAGTAAAAACAGAGCAGGGAGATAAGAATGTTAATTTTTATACAACTGTTATTTTTCCTAACAATTTAGATCCAGATGATTTTGATGATTACTTTTGTTCAAGTGTGTCCGATTCTGTTGATGAAATATTAGATAGAATGAAAGAAGATATAAATTCAGGATTGGCTGTAGCATTTTACAGAGGAGATGAATTATTTACTTTTTCATTTTTTAAAGGAAGGGAGGAAGATCGGTGGAAGTATCAAGCAATGTTCAATCAAAACGATCCGACAATTCATTAAAGTCAATAGGTTGGTTATTTGGAAAGTTTGGTTGGAACACAAGATTGTCCGAACTAGACGAAGAAAAGATTTTAGTTTTAATAATGCTTTGTAAAGAAGAGATAGGGGATTTAGAACATGAGTTTAACGAAACTTATTTGGCAGACATCTGGCTCAAATACCAAAACAAATGATGTTTGTGATAAGATATTAAGTGTCATTGATGACAGTATCCAAGAACAAAACAATAAAAAAGAAAAAAGAAAATATTTGGGTGCTTCATCTTTAGGTGATCCGTGTTCGAGAAAGATACAATATCGTTACATGGGTGTAGAACCTGATGCTAAAAATCAATTTAGTTCAAAGGTATTGCGTATCTTTGAATTTGGTCATGTGATTGAAGATATGGCTCATGGTTGGTTATACAATGCAGGATTTGATTTAAAAAGTTCTGATAAAAATGGTAAGCAATATGGGTTCTCTATAGCTGATGATAAGATTAAAGGTCACATAGATGGTGTAATTTGTGGTGGGTCTGTTGATATGGAGTATCCTGCACTGTGGGAATGTAAATCAGCAAATGACAAAAGTTTTAATGAATTTGTTCGGAAAGGGGTCAGTGAGGTAAACCCTATTTATGCAGCTCAAATAGCTCTGTATCAAGCATATATGGATTTAAGTAATCCTGCTTTATTTACAGTAGTTAATAAAAATACATGCGATATATATTTTGAGTTGGTTCCGTTCAATAAAATGTTAGCACAGCAAGTTAGCGATAAGGCTGTAGACATTTTAAAAGCTGTAGAACATAATGAAATACTACCACGCATAGCTGTTAATTCAGATTATTTTGCGTGTAAAAGATGCGAGTTTAGAAAAAAATGTTGGGAGTTAGGGAATGAGAGTATTACCATTTAACAGTAATAAAAGTAATATGTCAGCAAAGGAACTGGTACAATTAATAAGCGAGAAAGTTCCAAGACAAGTGCAAATAGATGTTTTGAAGAGGACTTTTCCACAGGGTACAACTCGTGGAGATGAGTTCTCTATCGGGTCATTACATGGCGAATCGGGTAAGTCATTGAAGATAGACATTAACCCACGAAGTCCATACTTTATGAAAGGTCAGGATTTTAATGGTGGTGTCGGTATCGGAGGTATCGTTAAGATATTGATGGAAGGTCAAGGGTTGCGACTGCCTGAAATCAAAGATATGTTCGCAGACTACATAGATGAAACCCGAAGTTTTGTTCGGGAAGATCCTCCAGCGAATCCAGTAAAACCACAGATAAATCACCAGACACCTTATGATTCTGAGTATAAATACTTAAATTCAGATGGTAACACAATCTGTTTAGTCAGGAAGTATCTTGTTCGTGATGGTGCTGGCAATCCTGTATTAGACTCACATGGTAAAGCAAAGAAAGAGTTCAGGCAGTTCACTGGCGACCACCCATATCCTCGTATGCCTGATGTCAGACCATTGTATAATATCCCGAACATTTTGGCTTCAGATAAAGTTATATGGGTAGAAGGTGAGAAGTGTGCAGATGCTTTGAACAACATAGGACACACAGCTACTTGTACAATGGGAGGTGCTGGCATGCTTACAAAGAAGTCAGCGTCACAGTATGACTTCTCTCCCCTGCAAGGCAAAGAAGTTATATTATGGCAGGATAATGACACTGCTGGTAGAAGAGTTGCTGAGCTGGTGCAAGAACTATCACTTAATGCTGGTGCAAGGTCTGTAACTATGTTGACACCACCCAGAGGTAAACCAGAGGGGTGGGATGCGGCAGATGCAATATCTGAGAACTTTGATATAAACAATTTTCTTAATACAACCAGTAAGAATACCAAGCAAAACATAAATCTACTGGACGAAAGCCTACTGGTATCAAGGTTTACTGGCACAGCACCTGAACAAAAGTTCCTAGTTGATGCTACATTTCCTCTTAATGTGCCAATCATATTAAGTGCTTCTGGAGATGCAGGAAAAGGTATGCTTACATTAGACTTGGGTATGAAAGTAGCATCTGGTTTAGAAGGAGAAAATGCATTTGGAGGTAAGGTACAAGAGTTTGGTAACGTGGTTATCTTCACAGCAGAAGATGATGAAGGTGAGATGCACAGACGTATTGAACGTCTTGATCCTGATGGTAAAAGATTTTACTATGAGCATGAGTTGAGAGTTGTATCGTTACCAAACTTTGGTGGTGTGTTTCCAATCATGCAGAACATACATGGAGAGTACACAACTTCACAGGAGTTTGAGCGTATATACGAACAAATATTACAAATTAACAACCTGAAACTAATTATATTTGATCCACTGGCTTCTTTTGTTCACGCAGATGTCAATGCAGACCCTGCTGCAGGAGCAGCACTTACTGGATTGTTGTCACAAATCGGGTCAGAAACTGGTGCGTCAGTGATGATGTGTCACCACATGACAAAGGTAAAAGATGATGCTGTCATATCCACACCAGAACAAGCTCGTAACCTTATTCGTGGTACGTCAGCTTTGGTTGACGGGGTTCGGTGTGCCTTTGCATTATGGCAGTTAGACGAGAAAACAGCGAAACGCCAGTGTAAAGAATTGAACATAGAGTATCAAAGAAACAGATGTTTTGATGGTGCAGTTGTTAAGTCAAATGGTCCTGCAAATCGTACAATCCGAAGATTTGTTCGGGATACTTACACTGGACTGCTGGTAGATCGCACTGATGAGATAGAACAGTTGAACATGGGAACAAACAGAGATGTAAGAAAAACATCTTTGTATGAATGGATAGCTAGGTGTGAAAGAGAAGGTAGAGCATTATGTCAACAAGGCACTGCTGATGGTGTCTTGAATAGAATGAGTGATGCCGACTCCCCTCAAGCGTTACATAACTTATCTCAACGTGTGGTTGATGGCATTGTTCGTGAATTAATTATTGAAGGCAGGATTAACAAGTACAGTTTTACTACGTCAGGTGGTCGTAAATGGCTTGGAACTATGTCAGGTGTAATGAGTAGAGGTGAGTATGAAGCAACAACAGCGAGGGATAATGTATGACAGATGCTTACTGGAGGTACTACGAAAAGCACATAGATTGCGATTGGTGTGGTAAACAAACCAGAGGTCGGGTCTACAAAGACAGAACAGATGTTAGCTGTGGTTCATGCGATAGGCAGTTAAAAGAACTGGATAAAAAAGAAATCATAATAAAAAAAAGATTGCGAGAAAAGGGGAGATTACATTCGTGACAGTAGAATATTTAACAGGAGATTGCAGGGAAGTATTAAAAACTTTACCTGAAAAACATTTTAATACTGTGGTTACTTCACCACCATACTGGGGATTAAGAGATTATCAAACTGGTACATGGGTTGGTGGAGATCCAAATTGTCCTCACATGAGGACTACAAAGATTGGTAAGACTGTTAAAACAACGACAGGACACCAAGCTATGCACGACCAAGGCAATGTTGTCGGTGATGCTATATACAAAAGCGAGTGTCCTAAATGTGGTGCAGTAAGAGAAGATTTACAGGTTGGTCTGGAAGAATCTCCAGCAGAATATGTCCGAACTCTTGTTCGGATTTTCAGGGAGATTCGCAGGGTGCTTCGAGATGATGGTACTGTGTGGCTGAATCTAGGTGACAGTTACTCCAGTGGTGGTCGTACTTCAACAACAAACCAGACTGTAAGAGGTGATAAAGAGTATGGCGTAACCAGACCACCAGTTGTTAAAGGTTTAAAACAAAAAGATTTGGTTGGTATTCCTTGGCGTGTAGCGTTTGGACTTCAGGAAGATGGTTGGTATTTACGCCAAGATATTATATGGCACAAACCAAACCCTATGCCTGAAAGCGTTAAAGATAGATGTACAAAGTCACATGAGTATATATTCCTGCTATCAAAAAACAAAAACTATTACTATGACAATGATGCCATAAAAGAAGAGGTAATAGGTGATTGGGGTACAAGAGACAGGACAAATGGCAAGTATCACAATGAGGGTACGGGATTAGTACCCCATAGTGGATTAGAAAGCTCTTACGAAACTAAGAACAAAAGATCGGTTTGGACAGTATCACCAAAACCATTTAAAGAAGCTCATTTTGCTGTTTATCCAACAGAGTTGATTGAACCTTGTGTATTAGCAGGGTGTCCAGAAGATGGTCATGTTCTTGACCCATTCGGTGGTTCGGGTACGACAGGTTTAGTTGCAGACAGATTAGGTCGTAACGCAACATTAATTGAGTTAAATGAAGATTATTTAAACATAGGTACAAATAGAATTTTAGGTGATGCACCTTTGTTTACAGACATGAAAATAAAAAAAAATAAAAATGTATTGACTAGGTAGTATTGTTCCTATAATATTAAAGGGTTGTTAGTATATTTTTTATAAAGAATGAGGGAGGCAAAAAAATACCTTTCTGGGTAAGTGAGTGTATCCTAACTGTAAATGTCGTATATTATGATTGCCCTCTGTGGGGTCTGACCCAATTACACAATCTTATATATGATTAAAGTAGTTTTGCCCGAAGTCATATTCTATGTAATTTACAGGTCACTCACACTAATATTAATTAAGAGAAAGCGAGGTTAATTATGAAAAAAGAACTAGTAAAACGTATTGATATGGCTTTGCATGTACAAGAGTTATGTGCAAAGCATGATGTTAGGGTTCGGTATCAATCACTAAGTGAGGAGGTGCCACGATATTATGCTAATCAAAACAATAGAACAATTTGTATTCGTCCAACAAAGAATACGGGCTATTATGTATCAGCACTCCATGAACTCGGACATTTACTCGGTGTCAATCAAAGTGTTGAAAACGACACATTGGAAAGAGAAATCGGTGCATGGAAGTATGCTATGGTCAATGCTCTTGTGTGGACAGATACAGCGACTAGGGTTATGAAAAAGGCTCTTATGTCTTATGGTGTTACTGATAGCCAATGGATTGGGGTTTGGAATGATTGTCTGGATTATTGCAATACGATAAAAGAACAAAGCAAACCCTTTGAAGATAAAAGGAGTACTGCTTAATGACTAAATTTCATGAATCTTTTATCTTTGCTGTGCAAAAGTATTGGGAAGATAACAAAGGCAAGTTTAAACATACTGAAGAATCGGGGGTTCATAAGAAAATGAATGTCGATAAAAAGTTCGGGTTGCAGGACTTGGCTGACCATTTTGACATTACAATTAGTCAAGCTAGACGTATCGTCTATGTAAAAAATAAGATGGTCAAATGATGTTGGAAACTGCAACTGCTTTAGTGTGTATGGCTCATGCCATATACTTTGAAGCAAGGTCGGAGTCTACTGTCGGGCAATTAGCTGTCGGGCAAGTTATTATGAATCGGGTTTCGGACTATCGGTTTCCAGATACTGTCTGTGAGATAGTTACTGATGGACTTAGATATTCTTGGGATAGCCGAAAAATTGTTCGTAATAAATGTGCGTTCAGTTTTTACTGTGATGGTAAACCCGAACATATATCCGACCAGCAGGCATATCGCTGGGCTGAAGAATTATCTTATGCAATTATCAACAATCATGTAAGCATTGATGTAACAGATGGTTCTACTCACTACCATGCTCACTACGTCCAGCCATATTGGAAAGATGCTTTTACACAAACTGTGAGGATTAATGCTCATATCTTTTATAGATGGGAAATGCCCGAATAATACATATTAGGGGGGTACAAACATACACGGGGGTTTCTTTACACCCCCTTGTAGCCCTTTAAAACAAGCCGTTTTTCCAATAATATATAAAAATATATTTTTTTTAATAAATATACTTGACATATATATTCTGGGTATATATATATACATTATATCTTTTTAATTTTAACAACAACGAAAGTGAGGTATATTATGTACGTTAAAGATATGAATAAAAAAGACAGACGCAATATGCGTAAATTAAAAGAAGAATTTATTTACGGGTATGCTGATGTGCCAATGCCTAAGAAAGACTTACGAGCCTACGAAAACATTAGACGTAGGGAGGTTTCTAAGTTAATCAAGGAGTTCAACTAAGAACATGACTAAGTTATATATGGCTTATGGTTCTAACTTGAACATGGCTAACATGTCTAGTAGATGTCCAGATGCAAAACATCTGGGCTCTATGTATATACCAAAATGGAAATTGGTATTTAGACATGTTGCTGACATTGTGCCAACCTACGATAAAGAGGATTTACTTCCCGTAGGTCTGTGGGAGATTACTAAAGATTGTGAGAAGGCTTTAGATTTTTATGAAGGCTATCCAACTCTTTATGGCAAGATTAAGATTAATGGTATTATGACTTATAAGATGAATAACAATAAGGACATATTACCACCTTCATCTAGCTACTTCCATACGATACTAGAGGGTTATACTAATTTTGACTTGAACCCAAGTCACCTCTATGATGCTCTAGGGTGGTCACATTATACGAGTAATAAACATGAATGGTCTTTTCCTAAAGCTAAACGTAAATACAAAGGTGCAGGCTATCGTTTATTAACTGAAAATGATAAAGACAAAAACAACACAGACCCTTACGGGTATTAATATAGGTGGGGTATATCCCCACCTTATTCTTTTGAAAGGAGAATAAATTATGAAATTTGAAATTGTATATGTAATTGAAAATGAATTGTGGGGGTTTCCCGAAATTTTTCATACTAGTGTAGAAGCTAAAAATTATGATGAAATGGATATTAAAATATCTGAAAAAATGAAAGAATTAAATATTGAAGAAGAAGATATTCGTTCAATTTATGAAATATAAAGAAAGTGAGGTTAAATTATGATTTGTATAGAATGTAAAGAACTTGTTAAACCCGATTGGGTTTCACATGAAGATGAAAATGGCAATCTGGTCTGCTTAGATTGTGACAACAGGGACGAGGTTTCCGAAGAAATGTTCGGATCTGCCTCTGCTGGAGATGACTTTGCTAATAAATTAAAAGATAAATTAGTAGAGAAATCTGGTGTTGATTCTAAATGGGCTAAAAATCATTTGATTGTCATAAAATAACTAATTTACTTACCAAGTTACCAACTTACTTGGTAAGTAAAATTGTAGGTAAGTTAATATTTGTTGTGTAGCCTACGTTACAGAGATTTACTTACATTGGTTACGAGTTAAGTCGGTAACTACGTTGTGAGTGTTAAGTTATTGATTTTATTGCTACTTACCAACTTACCACTACTTCCCCCCTTATAGGGGGTATAAGGGGGTGGTAAGTAACCACCACCCCCCACCCCAAAATACCATTGTAATTTCTGTAGCATTTTGTATATTACCTGTAGCGACAAAAGATGGAGAATTGTTCGGTATGGCACAGGTAGGTCAAACTTTGACGAAAGAGCAAAGTAAAGCAGGTTGGAAAAGACTCACTACAAAACAACAAAAATTTTTAGATAACTTCATGTACAAAGACATGACTCAAACTGCTTCGGCAAGAGATGCTGGGTATAGCAACCCTTCGGTAGATGCTGTAAGGCTGTTGCGTAACCCTGTGGTACAGGAAAGATACCAAGAGATGCGTATGGAAGCAAACGCAAGGTTCGGGGTCACTGTGGAAAAATCTGTTCGGGATTTAAAAAAGATGCGTGATGATGCTTGGAATAATGGTAAAATCGGGGAAGCTATTCGGGCTGAAGAGCTGAGATTGAAGGCGACAGGACTACTGGTCAACAAACAACATATAATGCATGAGGATATGAACGGGCTTAATCGTGACCAAATCATTGAAAAACTGGAAGAATTTAAAAAACTGGCAGAAGGTCGCATGCGTAACGTAACGCCTGAAACAGATGTTCGGGTTGAGATAGTCGATAATAGCGAAGATTCGGATAATTTGCCAGAAAACCCCGTTTCGGGGTAGAGACGCAGAGCAAAATCCTGACGAATCGGGTTCAGTGTGACAAATTGTTCGGGTTTCCCAGAAATATCGGGCTGGATCAACTCAGGAAACCGAAGAATTGTTCGGAGCTGGAGACTGGAAGATCCAGCCGTGTGCCATCCCGAATAATTGTTCGGGTTCGGGATACTATATGTTGACAAAGATCGGGGGTCGGGGTACAACTATTAGTAATTTCCTCCAAAACTCTCACGCCCTGATCCGTGTTTACCTCGCTAACTTTCTTCGGATCAGGGTTTTTTTTCTTTTGCCAGGTTAAAAACCCGAACAATTGTTATATAAGACGTAAGCCAGCCGGGCTGTCAGCCTGGTTCTCGAACAATTGTTCGCCTGGTTCAACCAGGTACGGCAGCTCCAGCCAAGCAATCCCGAACAATTGTTCCATGTGCCCTACAGCAGCACAACGCCCGAACAA
>VMHT01013820.1_pt1 | contig 10941 bp, 7 predicted proteins | sample 4693611 | NCBI WGS metagenome assembly VMHT01 (sample SAMN12280063, study PRJNA550983) | marine metagenome | isolation source: seawater sampled from same location over 5 years 0.02-0.2 micron viral filtrate | place: USA: collected off the coast of southern California halfway between the port... ... | reverse complement strand
TGTAACGTCACCAAAAGAAACATTACCGCTACCATCAGTCACCAACGCTTGACCGTTTGTACCATCAGTGCTTGCAAGCGTGTAACCTCCTGTAGCTAGTGTTCCTGTGGTTGTTACATCGCCAGTGAAGGCAGCACCTGTTAGGTCTGCTTTGCCTGAGATATCTTGGTGTGTAGTTAGGTAAGTGCTTGCATCTACAGAGTAACTGCCAGAGCCATCTGTAGTCATTATCCCTGCGCTAGTAAAATCACCATCAACAACTACGTCAGCATGACTAGTCTCTGCTGTTAAATAGGTGCTTGCATCTACAGAGTAACCACCTGAGCCGTCTGTAGTCATAATTCCCGCAGTAGTGAAGTCTCCATCCACAATAGCGTTAGAGTTTAGTGTTGCAATGTCTACGCCATCTACTGTACCGCTTACTGCAATATTACCATTAACATCTAACATCTCAGCAGGGGCATTACTTGACCCTATGCTTAAGCCTAGTGAATTGCCGCCTGTACCGCCTGTCCAGTTTAATTTAACATCACCATCAGCATTAAAAAACTGTACTGTGTTATTTGTTGCTAAAAATTTCGCAAGGGGCTTGCTTGATCCCTGTTGTAAAACAATACCGGAAAGTCCTGCTGAATCATTATCGCTATCAACAGTAAAAGTTAAGGCAGAGCTTTCGGTGGATACTGTGGAAGCTATCACACCAGTAGATGCTTTAATGCTTCCGGTAACATCTAACGCCTCTGAGGGGTCATTATTTTTAATACCTACATTGCCACTAGTATCAATACGGATTCCTTCGTTACCACCCGCAACAAGGAACAGATCTCCGTCTGCTTCTGTGTTTTGGATAGTCATATTTCCTGCTTCGGTTGCGTGGGCGCTACCATAAGAAGCAATAAAGCTTGATGCTGCGGCTGTATCAGTGTTTAAATTAATACGTGAAGTATCTGTTTGTGTTGTTGATCCGAATGTAGCCAAGCTAGCATCAGCATCGGCACTCTCTACGTTTAAAGCAGAAACCAGACTGGTCGTGTTCACGCCTAGTTGTTTTGCGCTCGCATCCCAAAAGACACCAGAAGTTGTACCGTCTTCTGCTAATAAAGTAATGTCACCGCCTTCAGAGATTTTTAAGCGTTCAACACTTGTACCTTGACTTGGGTTTGTAGCTATGGTGAGACCTGTTCCGTTTCCGCTTTCTGCTGCACTATAGTCAGCACGTATGTAAGCTTCTCTGTCAGTATTGTTTTTAAATGTAATGGATTGAGTATGAGCGACTGTACTATCGCTCGATAGGTTAAGATTGTTAGCAAGATTAAGGTCGTTAAATCTATTTGTCGCTGAGCCTAGATCAACAATCCCATCAGTGCTAGGTACAAAATGAGTGTTTAGTCGTATTTCCGAACCGTTAACACCGCCAGAGCTTAAAATCACGTCGAGGTTGTTAGACGAGAGGAATAACTCCCCTGATGCTTGGAAGTTTAAACCGGATGTATTATAAACTTTAATTACACCTACCGTACCAACTAGGTTAGTACCAGTTGTTCTTCTATCGAACGAAAGATACTCATTGCTCGTAGCTATGTCAAAACGAGTTAGGTTTAGCACTGGGTCGTTTGAAGTTGATGTGGTAGTAAAGAATCCTTTACCAGAAGGGCTGAGAGCTATTCCTTGTTGGCTTTGAATCGTGCCAATTGCTTCATGTCCAATTAAGAAGTTACCCTGATAAAAGCGGGCGTGTTCAGTGCCACCAGTTTCGAATGTTAAAGGTTTATTGGTCGTGCCGTTTATTGAAACTTTTCCAAGAGAGCTATCTGTGCCTCCTACGCCTTCTACGGTTATTGTGCCAGTAACTCCGTCAGCTTCTATTTTTAGTTCAGAGCTAGGTAGAGTAGTATCATCTGTTGCTTCAGCAAGGTTTTTAAGTTTTAATGTTACAGGATTATTTAAATCAGTATCTTCAACGTGTAATAAGTCATTAGGACTATCAGTACCTATACCTACTCTACCTGCTGAGGTAATACGCATACGCTCCGTGTGCGTTGAGCCTGATTGGAACTTAATATCGTCTGCTCCTGCGTGTAAAATTAAACCGCCCGATAAATCGCTGTCGGTTGATACAATTCCTGAGCTTTGCCAAGACTCGACAGTTGTATAGCCGGGCGATGTTGCAGTTAAAGTTATTTCTCCGTTAGTGCTTTGTGCAGTTACGAATGATCGTCCGTTCGCGCCACTAACATTATTATTAGTAAGAATTCCAGTTGGATTATTAGTGCTATGGCTAACGTGTAGCCTTGCTGAAGGGTTGTTAATTGATCCTATGGCTACAGAGCCACTACTAGTAATTTTCATTGAAGTTGTTGGGGTCCCACTACTTCTTGCAAAAACTAGCTCACCCGAACTATCACCGTTCCTTGTTGTTATGGTTGTTGTACCGCTTGAATGAGAAATAATAGCATACTGATTAGTTCCGTCCGTATCTTGTATGACTAGTCTAGGATTAGTATTTTTTAAATGCAGCGGGAAGTCAGGACTAGTAGTGCCTATACCTACTCTATTGTTAGAGCTATCAACATGCAGCGTATCTGTATCTACAGTCAGGCTAGTTGCAGTTACGGTGGTAATGTTAGCTGTGGAAAACGGGTTAGCTGCAGTACCTATACCGAGATTAGAAGCTACAGGAATTAATCCACTTTCAGAAACATTTAAAATTTCAGTAGATGTAGTACCGTCTACTTCCACAAAGAATTTAATAAGATTATTGGTTCCGTCAATCTGAATTTTGTTGTTGAAATCTGGATCGCCAATTTTAGCAATAGCACCACCTTGACCAGAAGAGCCGTCATGTGTGTGGCCAGTTTCGCTTGGGTCTGTGCTGTATGAAAAAGCGTCTTCTAGTTTTCCAAAGTCATTGTTAAACAACGTAGCTGATATTACATTGCCATTTGCGTAAGTGCTTTGTTTGGTGTATCCTGTAGACATTTACTATCTCCTAGTCGAGGGGGCGTAATTAATATAGAATCCGTTAATAGTGTACGGAGTATCTTGGTTTTCTGTTAGTATTTGGAAGCTTGCCGTATAACCGCTTCCTTGTAAAAATGCTTTCATTATTTCGCTGTCGCCCGTTCCAAATAAACTAATATCAAAAACAGCAACGCCATAAACACCGCCTTTAGCTGTTGTAGGAAACTCAAACGTGCCGGGCTGCGGGGTGTTAATGTCGTTAGAGTTTAAAACAACATTCATTTTAACTGTTGCTGCTGCTTCAGGTGTTATCGAAAGTCGTACGTATTCTAAAGTCTTTGGAGTTCCTAAATCGCCAAAATCAAAGTTAGGCGTTTCATACACAGCGTTAATATTAGATTCTTGTAAGTTATTGTTCTCATCTAATTGATGGAAAAATTTTCCTTTGTCGTGAAAATATATAAATCCTTTATCGTCACCATGGTATTTAATTTCAATGCCTTTATTATTAAAATCAGATGAAAGAGCATAAGCTTTAATACCACGAGTCTCTGACCACTCAAAACCGTTAGCAGTTAAAGTTCCTAAGATGCCGTTTGAATCTAAAGTGCTTTCTGAGTCTTTAGAATAAAATAATCTATATTGAGACTTGCTTCGAATTACACAACTAGTAATGTTATATTGGTCTACTTCCGAAGCTAGTACAGCAATAAGGGCTTGTACTTGACGACTTACAGAGCTTAACTCAACGTCACCAATTCTTGCTGTACCTGCGATTGTACGGATACCGTCGGGGGCTAAGAAAAGTAAGTCACCACCAATTTCTTGTATGCTTCCTGCAGATAAACAACCTACGTTTTTAGTAATAGGAACTACAGCTTCATTGGCCGGGTCGCCTAAGTTTATAACTTTAAATATACTGTTTCTGCAAAAAACTATAACATCATCACGGAAGCTTGTCAAGCCTACAATTTTTTCATCTAGTGTAATGTCTCCATCATAGTGGGTAGGTGTAATATTATCTACTCCACCGCCCGAGCTACTATAATAAAGTGTATTAGGGTTTTGTGCAACGCCACCTAGTACCGCCCTAGTTTTGTGAAATGTTCCTACAGATGGAAATAAGTTGCCGTTAGCATCAACATCAATTTCTTTAATATTTACAGTACGAGTTCCAGAACTATCAAAGTCTCCTAAACCTGTAATAGTAATAAGCAACGGCAGATTAGCTCCATCACAAACAATAACTCGACCATGCTCTACGTTATCTTCAAAAGCTATAAAATGTACTTGATTGTCGTTATTAGTACGTTCTAATTCAGATTGATGAGATTCATGGGTTTCAGCTGTATATTCAGCACCAGTATAAGTTTCTCCACCTGTAGTGTCTTGTAAGTGTATGTTCTGCACATCTTCGTTAGCATCTACGTATGAGAAATATACTTCACCTTCTGTTACAAATAAAGCACCATCTGCATATACTTGTAAGCCTCTTATAGGTTTATCAAAGTTTGTATTGTTAGGCGCTTGTGTATACTGAACATAGCCGTTAATTCTACGGTACCCGCCATCGGGGTCTACTTCATAGTTACGAAGCTTTGTCGCTAGTCCGGGGTTAGATAGGATTTCAAACTCATTAAGGTTTGTATTTAACCCACCTTTACACGAAACACTAAACGGTTGTGTGCTTGGCATTAAACTAATCTCACTCTATCGTCTTTAACATAAGAGGGTGTTGGTTCTATTAAGTTTGAGCGCATACTTCTAAGACCTTTTTTGTAATCGTCTGAGGCGTATGCTGCTGCTTGTGGGCTGTCTTTAAACTGCCACACGTAGTATCTTGCTCGTGCTGTAAGCACTGTGGAGTACATGTCTGGAAACACAAGGGTATCTCCATGATTTACTAATTTTGTTGGTTGATTATATGCAAAAAACCAGACCTTATATTCTTTGTCTGGTATTGGACTAAGACCAAACTTTCGTGAGTCTGGGCTTCTAATAATGCGGCTAGGTTCGCCATACGACTGATCTTCCGCATCATCTAAATTCTCTGAAACTCTTACACTATCTTTCCAGTCTTCTGTAGTAGTATAACGCAAGTTGGCTCCTACATAGGGAGCTGTTTCGCCTGTTACGCCTACGGTAGTGATATAGAAATTATCCCAATCTACTGAACCATAGTCGTCTTTAATATTTGTACTGTCAGTTTTTAAATTATACCAACGCTGCCCGGCTGTTGTAGATACAGATACATTTCCGTACATTGGGTCAACGTCTCCGCTTGCAGCTACTGACAAGAAAGGCCACTGCGGTTCTTGATTAATTATGTCAAAGTAAGCACGGTTAATAGAATTTTTAACATGTACTTGAATACCTCGAGCAGTTTCAAAACTTGAAGAATCCAAAGGAACTTCGTTAATCTCTCGTAAGATATCATTAGTTAATTCTAAGAAGGTTGTTGCCATAATTGTTTAGCCTTTTTATTTTTTGGAAAAGATCAGAGGGGCTTTGACACCCCTCATCACTATTTGACTATATATTAGTCGATTGTGTAGAAGCCTTTTAATAGCGCATCTGGACGTAAAACTTTACGACCGAACACATGTAGACCACGACAAATATCACCGAAGCTGTCTTGGTCACGTAGGACCTCAGTGCTTGTGATAGTTTGTGCAGTAGCTACAGCAGACATGTGACCTGCAAGAACTACACCAGAAGCAGTGTCTGGCGCGTTAGTGCTGCCAAAGTTGTTAGTTTTGTACATATCAAAACCACGTAGCTTACCTGATGATACTAGACCATTGCGGATTGAGCCTTGACCTGCGTTAAAGTCTACAGATAGTAGCTTAGAGCTTGACTGACCTAGTTGCTCGTAGAAGTCTGGACTTGCTACAAAGTAACGGCCTTCTTCTGGAACATTAGCTTCGTCAAGTTTGCGAGCAAAGCGAGCCATGAAATCTAGAGGGTCTACATCGCCTGTGATATCAATAGATGCAGTAGTAGATGTTAGATCACTAGCAGTTTGACCGCCATCAGCAGCATCAGCACCGATTGTTACACCTGCACCGGCAAGCATTGCTTTCAATACATTAAAGTCAAACGCATCTTTCAAAGAGTATGCTGCAGAAGATGCTGCAACTTCTTTGAAGTTTACGTGAGACATTTTGCTTTCGATATCATCTACGATGAATTTGAAAGCGTTCGCTTGGTCTACAACCAACTGAGTTTCTGCATCAGTAAGCTGAGTAGCAGTAGGGTTAGTATTACGAGTGTAAGCAGACACTGAGATTGTAGGTTCTTTGATAATGTTTACAGAATCACCGAACGCTGAGATCTCACCTGCGTAGTCTGTGTTAGTGATTGCTTCTACTACAGAAGACTTACGGAAGAAGTTAAGTACCTTCTTCGAATAGACTTCTGGTAAGAAGTAACCGTTACCTTGATTAGTACCGCCTAAGTCAAAGTTACTTGTTGCGGAGCCGTCGACTCCAGTTTGGAATTTAGCCATTGTTATATTCTCCTAAAAGACAAAAATTAAAATTATGGAACTACTCTGCCTTCCATTATGGCTTGGTCGATTTCTTCTTCATATTTATCGTACTGCGCCATAGACAAAGCAGCAATTTCCCGTTGGGTCCAAATCTTAGGCTGCTTGGCATCTACTGTAGTTGTTTTAGTAGATACAAAATCCGCTGCCGAAGCTTGGGGTTGTGACTGTCTTGTCTTAGCTTTTGCTTCTGTACTAATGCCATTTTCCAATTTATAAAGATCAATAGCTTTGACCGCTAAAGTTGCATTGTCTGGGTTACTGTAAATCCAATCCTGAATTTGCTCAGGTTGGTTTTGTGCCCAGTCGTGAAACTGCTCGTCTGTCTTAATTGTTTCGAAGTCTGGATGTTTAGTCCGTAGAGTTTCTTCTGCTTCGCGTTTGCGAATAGCTGATTCTCTTTCTTCGATAACAGACATTTTAGCTTTTAGTGATTCAACTTGTTGCTCGCTTTGTAAGTGTGCAACAGTCTCCACTGTTTCGTACAAGTCCGGATATTGAGTTTTAAACTCTTCAAGATCTTCAACTGACTTAGGTGGCGCGTACGTTGGTTCTGCAGCCGCTGAGGTCATTTCAAGTTCTCGTTGCTTAAACTCTGCTATCTTATCGTCGTAATGCTTCTTAAGATCGTCGTATCTCTTTTTATAATTTGTTCTTTTCTTAGTCTCTGTTGCTGCTTCTTGAGGGGCCTCGTCATCGGGGGTAGCCTCTACAGCTCTAGGTTCTTCGTAAAAAAGCCCATCCGCGCTACCTCTGCTTGGTCGGTCTGGTGTGTGCCAGTCCTTCTTGCTGTTGTATGGATTTGCTTCTGGTTCATTAGTTTCTTGTTCAATTGCTTCAGACATCGTGTCACTCTCCTTTTGGGGCTTTCAGTCTTTCAAGGTAGCTGTAGTGTTAGCTGTGCACTATAGGGTCTTGATACTTAAAGGTGGCCTCTAGGTTTAAATAAAATGATAAGGGGTTCTTGCGAAGTAGCCTTATCCCTTTGAAAATAAGCTTGGAGCGCGGTTGGCAGCTAGCATTTGTTTCTTAAGCTGATCTTCCGCTGTGGTGTCATACATGATCCCTGCTTCTTTCTTCTTTTCGGTTTGAAGAGGGTTATCTATTCTACCGCCCATTGCTTTTTTCATTAGCCCACCGTCATAAGCGCGTTCTGCATCGTCCATTGTTTTTTGGAGATTTTCAGCGCCTATTTGGTCGGTTGCTTTTCTGGTGAAAACAAATTCACCATCCGATAGCCTTGCGGGTATCGAATCTGATGTACCAGTGCCGGGACCTTCTACTTTCCCTTCACCGGAAAATTCAAATGCTTTTTCCATAATATCGTCAAAGATATCACTTAACTTGGAATCTTTTTGTAGCATTGCCGAAAGGTACTCTTGGTCCTCTTCGTTCGGTAGTGCTTTATCTAACGTGTGCTCAAAGTACTCTTTTTGCATCTCGTCGTCAGGAAGTTGTGAAGCTTCTACTTCTGCTTTCTCTTCTTCTGGAATGTTGTCGTAAGTATCTACAGGAGCTTCTGTTGCTTCTGTTGACTCTACCGGCTCTACTGGTACTTTGTCGCTTGCCATTTCTGAGGGCATAGCCATCGAGCCTTTTGAATATTTTAACTTAGGTACTTTCATTATACTTCCTCAATTCGATTACGAGCTTCTGTCACTTGTTCTTTTAAGTTTGTTAGGTTAGCCAGAGAACTCACTTTCCCCTGCTTGCGGTACAGCTCCAGTTCCGATGTTGCCACCGCCAGTGCCTGTAGCTCCAAGTTCCGGAGGTTGTTGAGGTGCTCCTTCAGCGCCTCCCATAGCTCCCGGTTGCTCACCAACGGACTCAGCTTCGCTGCCATTTCCTTGTCCAACATTTTGTGCTCCTATTATTTGTGCGACCAGTGCTGCTTCTTCAGGGTCGTTTAGAATTTCATCTGGGTCTAAGTCTAAGCTGTATGCTAGTTCGCTAACAATCTTAGAGATCTTAACAAACGGTGCAATCGCAGGATTCTGAGCTGTCTGCAAGAAAGTAGTTAAGCGTTGGCTTCGTACTTCTTTTTGCATTAGGCTATTTGTGCCCATTGCTCTTACTTCTAAATCGCCTTCAATATCTAGATCACCCTCGAAAAACTGCATATTCCACTGGAAATAAGCCTCACCTAGAGGTTTTAACAGGTAATCGTCTAAGTTCTTTACTACTGTTTTAATGTTCAAGGAGGCTGCACCTAGTAGCATAGACATGCCTGATGCGGTACGTGTCATGCTTTGTACGCCTGTTTGACCGTGTGAGTAGCTCGGAATGCCTGTTTGTTCGTCAGCAAGCTGTCTAAATCTGTCAAACATCATCATATTTTCATTAGATGTGTTAGGGAACTTAACGCCATGTATAGCTTGTCCGGGCATACCTGCTTGTCTGCGGAATACTTTCCCGGGATATACTTCCATTGACTGTCCACCTACGAGGGCTGACTCGTCAACATCAAATACTAGAGAGCCGCTTAACGCTAAGTTGTCAATAGCCATGCGAGCATGACCGTTCATTATTTGTTGGGAGTCGTCCATATTCTCAGCAACCCCAATACCAAAGAAAGAATAAGGATTACGCTCGTAAGAAAAGGCATTGTATGGGATTCTGAACGGTGTAAAAGGGTTAACAACCCCACGTAAAAGCTTACCATTACTAATCCAAGCATTAACTTGAACTTCATCTAAATCATCTACCTCATCTGGTAATTCCATGCCGACTTCTCGTGCATATTGAGCATCCATTACACCCCAGTATTCAACTACTTCGAATTGATCTGAGCCGTAGTCATCGACACGGTTATCATCCTTCAGCGCATGTTCGTAATCTTGTTCTTCGTAGTTAGCTCCCATTTCAATACATTCGCGGATTGCGTCGTCTTTGAAGTATGGGAGCTTGGCTAAAGCTCTTAGCTGAGAGCGATTGAGCTTATGTCTGTGGAAACTATATTCGCACTCTTCAATTGTGGTTGCACTTGGGTCTGGAAAGAAGTCCCAGATACTAACAAACTCAATACGGGGTACACGCACAAAAAGAGGATTGTACTTCCTTTCATTGGTAGTTTCATCTTTAGTCCAACGTCCAATAGTTTTATTAAAGTTAAAAGGCCCTTTGACAATACCTGTTCCAAACAGGGCAGCTTCAAAGATAGAGCTACGTAGTTCAGAAGAGCCATTAGATTCTTCGATCTGGTCGTGGATAAGCTTCTGCATATTACGTGCAGCTTCTTTAGCCGGAGAGACTTCTAAGACTTGTGGGTCTGGTGAAGCGCCTTCTTTCAGTTTGCCTTCTGCTTCTGCTTTCTTAATTGCTTCTTCAAAGGGTGACGAGCCATCTAAAAAAGTAGCTCCGGGTTTAAGAGTTTTACCATCGCCTTCATATCCTACGTCAAAAGGATTTGCTTCTTTTTCTTCTGTCTTATTCTTCTCAGGCGCTGAGGTCTCTAAACCCGGAGTAGCATCGAGATGCTTGTAAGTCGAAACACCTTCTGGTATTTGAGTTTCACGAACACCGATGGGGAACTGACCTGTTCCAAAGATAACATCAACAAGCTGCCCGAAGGCTGCTAGTACTTTGGTCTTAGTTACTTTTACAAACACTGAAGACTTTTCAGATTCGCGAAACTTTACACCTTTGCCGTATATGCCTCGAAAGTTGTGGTAAGCTTTTAGCCAACGGGTTTCGTCGCTTTCACGGGCCATCTGAGCAGCTTCGTATCGCTCTTCAATTAGACCTACAAAACGAGAACGTATGTCGTCCTCCATCTCCATGTCTAATCCGCTTTCATTCTCTACTTCTTCAAAGTAAATTTCGTTAGAGGTTTCGTAGTTTTCGTTTTCTTCGTTCATTTAGTGTCCTTTAGAACTTTTTAGATATTGAAATGCCACGATAGCCTTTACTAGCGTTAGCTTTAATTGTAGTGTTTTTCCCTACGTTCTGTGTATACGAATAGCTTTTACGAGTGTTGCCGAAAGAGTCTTTGCTTCTAGTAGCAGTTAACGCGCCTTTACGTAGTTTTAAAGAGGCTGATAAAGTTCCTCTTTGATACTTATGGTTGCCGCTTACTGTACCTTCTAGTGCTGCAATATTTTTAAAATCTTTGCGAGCTACTAGTCCGCCATTATTGTATTTCTTTCTAGTCATTTTAGTATCCAAAAGTTGAGTCAACAGGATTAAATCTTTTTTCCATTTGCAATTGACGCATTTGACTTAAGGTGTCGTTGATTCGAGGTCTTGACATTATTAAGTATCTAAGTGCATCGTATGCGTGGTCTGAAGCGTTTGTGTTTACATCTTCAGGGTTAGATTTATCCAGAGGAATACTTTGAAGCTCACGTATCAGGTTGGGGCATGTATTAAATATTTGTACTCGTGGCCTACCGCTTTGTTGTAACTTCAAGTATTCGTGGATTTGTATTTTGCCT
>VMHT01028872.1_pt1 | contig 10942 bp, 8 predicted proteins | sample 4693611 | NCBI WGS metagenome assembly VMHT01 (sample SAMN12280063, study PRJNA550983) | marine metagenome | isolation source: seawater sampled from same location over 5 years 0.02-0.2 micron viral filtrate | place: USA: collected off the coast of southern California halfway between the port... ... | reverse complement strand
TCCGAGAGCCCGCGCATGGGGCTATCGAGATGGATATCCGCAGTGTGGATGAAACGAAACGAGTGCAAGGAGGATGGCGTGATAGCTAAGCGAGTGCGTGCATCTTAGCCCCGCTTGGGTAGCACGCCCAATGCCGAAGTGGTCGCATAAAACAGGCGGCTCGGGCAGAGTCGCGGTCATGTCGAGTATTGTTCGTACCCGCGCGTTGCGCGCGATCGTCGCCCTGAACCTGTTGTGGCTTGCCGGCTGTGCCGCATTGCGCCCCAACGACATACCGCGTCGGCCGGCCGACGCGGTGCGCGCCGAACTGGTTTCGCTCATGCCTGCGAGCGTGAATGATCGCGTCGGGTGGGCAGCCGATATCGAAACCGCCTTTGCGACACAGAATATCGAGGCCTCGACATCCAATCTGTGCGCGACGCTGTCGGTGATCGCCCAGGAATCGTCCTACCGCGTCGCACCCGTGGTACCCGGTCTGTCGCGTATCGCGCGGGCAGAAATCGAGCGGCGCGCCGCCGCGGCGCATATCCCTGGCTTTCTGCTCGACAAGGCGCTGGGCCTGGAATCCTCTACCGGCCAGACCTTCGACGAACGTCTCGATACAGTGCGCACCGAAAACGATCTGAACGATCTGTTCGAGGAATTCATCGATCGCGTGCCGTTGGGTAGCACGCTTTTCGGCGGCTTCAACCCGGTGCATACCGGCGGGCCAATGCAGGTGGCGATCGACTTCGCCGAACAACATGCCGACGACTATCCGTATGACGATGCGCAGTCGGTGCGTAAGGAAGTGTTCAGCCGTCGCGGCGGGCTTTATTTCGGCATCGGCCATTTGCTGGGCTACGAAGTCGATTATCCGAGCCCGCTATACCGCTTCGCAGACTACAACGCCGGCTGGTATGCCAGTCGCAACGCCGCGTTTCAGCGCGCTGTGAGCCAGCTCACCGGCACAGAACTCGCGCTAGACGGCGACTTGATTGCCTATCGGGCGTTTTCCGTCAGCAATACTGAACGGGCGACCAAGTCGCTGCGTGATCGCCTGCGTATGGGTGAAGGCCCGATCCGCCGTGATCTGACCGAAGGCAACGGCCCCGATTTCGAACAAACGCGGCTCTACAAGCGCGTGTATGCACTGGCCGATGAGGCGGCCGGCGAGCGCGTGGAGCGCGTGATTCTGCCCGGCATCAAGCTGGAAAGCCCGAAGATCACCCGTAATCTCACAACCGCCTGGTTCGCCGAGCGGGTGTACTCGCGTTGGCAGGCTTGTATGCAGCGTGCCGCGCCGCGCTGATCGAGCGCGTAGCGGACTGCGCTCACTCGATGCACAACAATTGAACGCCGCCGCGAACCGAACGTCTGCAGCGGCGTTCGAGCATGCCGTTCTACGGCGTCACAATGGCGAAGCCACGATCCGGCGCCTCGAGTAGAGAGAAAAACCGGCCGAGACTGGCGCGGTCGCCGTCGACTTTGAGTTGATGCGGCGACAGCTGGCCACCGATGAGTGCGAGCAGTGCCGGGTGGGTCAGACGCACGGTAGCGTTGGCATTATCCGCCGGCGGTCGCTTCCAGTGATGGAGCACGCCGTTCTCGATCGTCAGTACGTGGTTCTCGCCCCGATCCTGGAAGTCGAAATTGATCGTGAGATTGCTCGTCGCGGCCTCGGGGCCGTTCAGGCGCGCGGCCATGGCATCGAAGAAACGCTCGATCGGGACCTGACGCAGCAGGCCGATGCCGCGCGACATATCCAGTGATGTGCCCTGGGCGCCTTCGCGCAGTTCCTTTGCACCGGTGAGATAGACGTCGCGCCACGGCCCGGATTGGGCGCGATAGCCGAGCTGGTCGTAGGTTTTGGCCAGAAGCGCCTTGGCGGCGTCGTTGTCCGGCTCGGCGAAGACAACGTGGTTGAGCACTTGCGCGGCCCAGCGATATTCGCCGGCGTCGTAGGATTGCTGGGCTTTCTCGATCACGGCATCGGTGCCGCCCATGAACGCGACGTACTTCTTCGCCGCGTCGGCCGGCGGCAATGGGTCGAGATTGGCGGGATTGCCGTCGAACCAACCGAAGTACCACTGGTAGACCGCTTTCGAATCGTGGCTGATCGTGCCGTAGTAGCCGCGGTTGTGGAACGGTTTGGCCAGGGATTCGGGCAGTGTCAGCTGTTCGGCGATTTCGCGTGGGGTATAGCCGGCGTTGGCCAGGCGCAGCGTCTGGTCGTGGATGTACTTGTAGGTGTCGCGTTGGATCTTGAGATAGTCGACGATCCGGTCGTGGCCCCACACCGGCCAGTGGTGGCTGTTGAACACCACATCGGCCCGGCGTCCGTAGCGTTGCAGCGCCTCGTCGATATAGTCGCTCCACTTGAGCGCATCGCGCACCTTGGCGCCGCGCAGGGTATAGATGTTGTGCAGCGTGTGGCTGACGAGTTCCGCGCCGCAGAACGCCTTGAGCTGTGGCAGATAGAAGGTCAGCTCGGCGGGCGCTTCGGATTCGGGCGCGTACTGGAAGTCGAACTCGAGCCCGTCCACGGTCAACGTCTGGCCGGTGTGGTCGATCACGTCCGTGGGCGCGAGAATACTGAAATGGCCCTTGGACGGCGCCTTGCCGAGCCCCGAATCCACATGGCCGCGCGGGCTGCGCGCCAGCGCGCCGCCGAACATATAGGTTGCCCGTCGGCCCATCGCCGGCCCGGCCAGCAGGTTCTCGCTGGTCGATTCCTGCATGAAGCCCTTGGGCGCGATGAGGCGCACGTTGTCGCGTTGGGCCTGTTCGGCGCTGAGCACGCCCTCGATACCGCCGAAATGGTCGATATGGCTATGCGTAAAGATGACGGCGACGATCGGCTTGTCGCCGAGGATGTGGGCCTTGGCCATACGCCAGCCCGCGGCGGCCGTCTCAGCGGTGGTCAGCGGGTCGACCACGATCCAGCCGCTGTCGCCCTCGATCAGGGACATGTTCGACAGGTCGTAGCCGCGCAACTGATAGATGCGGTCGGTGACCTTGTACAGGCCGTGCAGGTCGTTGAGTTTGGCTTGCCGCCAGAGGCTCGGGTTGACGGTATCCGGGGCATCGCCTTCGATGAAATCGTAGGCGGTCATGTCCCAGACCGTATTGCCGTCGGCGTCGGTGATCACGAGATTCGGATCGCGTGCGATCAGCCCGCGCTCGGCATCCTCGAAATCGGCCTGATCGTCGAGCGGCAAATTCTGGGCGGTCGTGGCATTGGCTTGCTGGGTCGCCGTGCTGGCAGGCGTCGGTGTCGCAGTCTGCCCGGCTTCGACGACGACGCCATAGCCGGCCAGCCCGGCGCCCAGGGATAATGCGATCAGAGCAGCGGCGCGCGTATTCTGGTTCATTGTTTGTCCTCTTTTGGTGACGGGCCGTACGCGGCGTCGACGGTCTTTGCCGTGATGCGCTGCCTGAACCCGGACCCTGTCATCGTGTGTGCCCGGGCGGTCTCCGGTATTGACACTTCGCGCCAAACTTTTAACTTTTAGCGACACGTGCGCGGTGGGGCCGCTATGACGAGCCTGGTCAGAAACAGTGCACTCGACGGTTTTGAGGCCTTCGTACGCCAGCTCGGCGGCGATCCCCAGGCGCTGCTGTCCGACTCCGGCATTCCGCTGGATATCGAGACCCAGACGGATGCGTTTTTGTCCTATCGGGCCTTGATCCGGCTGCTCGAGCTCGGGGCCGAGCGCCTTCAGTGTCCCGACTTCGGTATGCGCATGGCCCAGGCTCAGGGCATCGGGATTCTGGGCCCGTTAGCGGTGGTCGTGCGCCATGCCGGCACCGTGGCACAGGCATTCGAACAGGCCGCGAAATACCTGCACGTGTTCAACCCCGGCCAGCGCATGACCATTCGCCGCAACGGCGCGCGGGTATGCCTGCGGTTTCAGATCCTGCTCGACAACGTGCCCTATGCGCGTCAGGCCAACGAGCGCGCGCTGGTGTTTCTCAAGCGCACCCTTGAATTGGGTGGGGAGGCGGCGCCGCCGCGCCGCGTGCTGTTCAGCGACAGCCAGCTGGCCCCCACGAGCGTCTATCGAGAGGTGTTCGGTACCGACGCGCTGAGCTTCAACGAGGCGGTCTGCGGGCTGGACGTGGACAGAGCCACGATGACGGCCTCGCTACGGCGTTCGAACCCGCATATCCGGTCGATGGCGATCGCCTTCATGGAACAGACCGGCGGCACTCGCGAGCGCGAGGTGTCGACACGGGTGGGCGAAATCTGTCGTCGCCTGCTGCCGACCGGCGGGGTAGGTATCGATATCGCCGCCGAGTATCTCAACCTCAACCGGCGCACGCTGCAGCGCCGCCTGGTCGACGAGGGTACGAGTTTTTCCGCGGTGCTCGATGCGGTACGGATCGATCTCGCGACCCGCTATCTGGGCGAAAGCGATCTGCCGCTCAGCCAGGTCGCCGCGCTGCTCGGCTATACCGAGCAGAGTGCCTTCAATCGCTCGTGCCGGCGCTGGTTCGGCGAAACGCCCCGTGTGCGTCGGCGCGTCCTGTTGGCCGGTACGCATCCGTACCGTTTGGCGCCGTAGGGCTCAGCCGACGCGGTGCGCGCGGCACGGGATTGTCTTGCGGACTGCTGTGCGAACGTCGCATTGCAGGTCATCCCGAACAATGTGGCAGACTCATTGCAAGGGGAAATCAACGATATAACGACATCCAAAGGGAGAATCCATCGTGACACCTTCAATGGGCCGTCTAGGCCGACTCGCCGTGTTGTTTTCTGCCGGCGTACTGGCGTTATCGCTGTCCGCCTGCAGCCAGGACGAAGGCGGCACGGTCGACGATATTCATCTCGTCAAAGCCGACGCGCTGACGGTTTGTACCCATATTCCCTACAAGCCATTCCAGTTCACGGGCGACAACGGGGAAGTGGTCGGCTTCGATGTCGATCTGGTCGATCTGCTGGCTCAGGATCTCGGTGTCGAGACGAACGTGGTAAGCGTCGATTGGAATCAGATTACGTCGGGCGCGGTGCTGGCGGCCGGTAAATGCGATTTGGCCATGGGCGGGGCAACGATCACCCCCAAGCGTGAAGAAGCGGTGCTCTTTTCGGACCCGTACTTCAATGCCACCCAGGCGCTGTTGGTGAAAAAAGGTAGCGATTACGCAGGCCTTGAGGACCTCGAGGGCAAGCGCCTGGGCACGCAGACCGATACCACCGGCGCGATCTACGCAGAGAAGCACGCCGAGGAACACGGCTACACCACCGTGGTTTTCGATGATCTTGCGCTGGAAACCACGGCCGTGAGCGCGGGCAAGGTCGATGCCGCGATCAACGATAACGGGCCGCTCTATCAGTACGCCGCCGATAACCCGGAAACCGAGATCGCCGCCGAATTCGATACCGGCGAGCGCTACGGCTTCCTGGCCAAGAAAGATGACGAGAATGCCCAGAAGCTTATCGATCGTCTTAACCAGGCGCTTGCCACCGCCAAGGACGACGGCACCTACGACGAAATCTTCAAGAAGTGGTTCGGTCAGGTGCCGGGCACGATTAACGAAGAGTAGCCCGGGCTCATGACAAATCGGGGGGCGGGCGTCGGGCAGCGAAAGACGAGCCCGCGTATACGAGCACGGCGTATTCGCGCGGTGCAATACGCCGTGCTCGTGGTGGCCTTTATTGCCGCAGCACTACTGGCAGACTGGCCGCAGATCGGGCGCACGTTTTTCGATCCGGGTCTGATTCGGGACACGGTCGCGCACGGGCTTTGGCTGGCGCTGTGGAACACGCTCGTCTATACCGCGGGTGGCTTCGTTCTGGGGCTTGTGGCCGGCACGTTGCTGGCGATGATGCGCTTGTCCGAGGTGGGGCCGTATCGCTGGCTGGCGACAATATATATCGAGTTCTTCCGGGGCCTGCCGGCACTGGTGGTGTTCATGGCGTTTTCGCTGTTGCCGCTGGCTTTTCCCGGCCTGGCCATGCCGTTGCCGCCTTATGGCACGGTCTGGGCGGCGCTGGGTATTGTCGGTAGTGCTTATATGGCCGAAACCATTCGGGCCGGCATTCAAGCGGTGCCCAAGGGGCAGATCGAAGCGGCGCGGTCGCTGGGTATGTCGGCCGGCCAGGCGATGTGGAAGATCACGCTGCCGCAGGCATTTCGCATCATGATCCCGCCGTTGACCAACGAGCTGATCATGCTGATCAAGGATTCGTCATTGGTATTTATCGTGGGTTTGTCGGCGGCCAATTTCGATCTCACCAAGTTCGGGCGGGCGGCGGCGAACAGCAACGTCAATATCACGCCACTGGTCGTGGCCGGGCTAGGGTATCTGGTCATTACGTTGCCGTTGTCGATCATCGTACGGCGCATGGAAGCCGCCGCATCCAAGGGACGATGAAATGACCCAGGCCGATCCACTGGTCGAAATACGTGGACTGAACAAGTATTTCGGCAGCAACCATGTATTAAGGGATATCGATTTCAGCGTCGCACGCGGTGAAGTGGTCTGCGTGATCGGTCCGTCCGGGTCGGGCAAATCGACGTTGTTGCGCTGTGTGAATCTGCTGGAAACGCCGCAATCCGGCACGGTCAAGGTCAACGAGCAGGAGCTGACCGATCCGGACTGCGATATCGACGCTGCGCGTCGCCAGATCGGTATGGTGTTTCAGCAGTTCAATCTGTTTCCGCACCACAGTGCGTTGGATAACTGCACGCTCGCGCTAACCACGGTCCTCAAGAAGAAACGCGATGAGGCCGAGCGTATTGCCCGTGAAAATCTCGAACGCGTTGGTCTGGCTGAAAAGGTGGATGCCTACCCGGCACGCCTGTCGGGCGGCCAGCAGCAGCGGGTTGCGATCGCACGGGCGCTGTCGATGGACCCGGCACTGATGCTTTTTGACGAGCCTACGTCGGCACTGGATCCGGAACTGGTCGGGGAAGTTCTGACGGTCATGCGTCGTTTGGCCGACGAGGGCATGACCATGATCGTGGTCACGCACGAAATTGCGTTTGCGCGCGAAGTTGCCGACCGGGTCGTGTTCATGGATGGCGGGGGCATCGTCGAGCAAGGAAAACCGTCGACGCTGCTGTCCGAGCCGCGCGAGCCGCGCACACGCGATTTCCTCAAGCGCGTGCTCGAACCTGTGGCGGATTGACGTTCTGGTATAGCGGCGGAGGGAGGCGCAGCCTATGACCCCGTCCATCCGGATTGCATGGCCCGCCGCAGTTCTATCCCCTCGACGGCGCGGATGGTTTGTCGGACGGCCGTTCAAGTCACGCCGAAATTAGTCGATAGATACCGCTCTGGCCATGCGCGGCTCGCGCAGTACAACACGCCCTGGTCAAACACATGAAAACGGCTCTAATGGCGCAACAGGTGGGAGATTCCGGACGCTTGAGAGAATTGCGCTCGCTCAAGCTGCTGGATACGCCCTTCGAGGATCGCTTCGACCAATATACGCGCCTGGTCGCGAGTGTATTCAATGTGCCGACAGCGCTCATTACGCTGGTGGATGCCGACCGACAGTGGTTCAAATCGATGGTGGGCTTCGACCGCCGCGAAACGTCCATAGAAGAGTCGTTCTGTGCCCACGCGCTACCGCTGGATCTACTCTATGTACCGGATGCAACGGTTGATCGCCGTTTCCATGACAACGCCCTCGTAGTGGGCGAGCCTTATATCCGATTTTACGCGGGCGCGGTTCTCAGAGGACCGTCCGGCGAGTCGCTGGGTACGCTGTGCGTGATCGACCAAAGACCGCGCGAGTTCTCCGACGTCGATAAATGGCGGCTGCTGATGTTCGCCAAAATCGTGGAAAGCGAGATCAATCTGCACCAGCAATTCGACCATTGGTCGCTAAACCTGCAGCACAGCGCGATGTATGACTCGGTTACATCCTTGCCAGGGCGCGCTCTTTTCGAGGAGTTGATTGGCAGTACGTGGGAACAGGCGTCGGTCGCGGCAAAAACGTTGACCTTAGTGCATTTTCACATCACCAACTTCGAGGTTCTGCATTCACTGGCCGGCCGCGCTGGCTGTGACTACGTGATTTCAACGGTTGCCCGCCGACTGGAACGCAATGTCCGCGGCGAAGATCGCATCGGAATGCTGGGCCCCGACCGCCTCGGGCTGGCAATCACATCAGGCCCTGGCGTGCCGGATGAATCGCTCGAACGGGTTAACGTACTCGTGCGCACGCTTGCCAAACCTGTCGAATACAACGGTGTGCGGTTGCCCATCGAGCTCAAGGCGGGTATCAGTCGGGCGCCCGGCGATGCCCGCGACATGGATACCTTGGTTGCCCATGCGCGTATGGCTGCGGCCGACGTACAACCTGGCGCCGCAAGTGTGCGCTGCTATTCGAGCGATGTGCATCTTACCGTGGCGCGCGTTCATGAGCGCCAATATCGCCTGGCCGAAGCCTTGCGCACGGAGGCGCTGGATCAGGTTTATCAACCGATTGTGGAGTGCAGCAGCGGCCGGATGATTGGCGTCGAAGCGCTTGCGCGCTGGAACGACGGCGAATGGGGCGCCGTCAGTCCAGCCGAGTTTGTGCCGATCGCAGAAGCCGATGCCACTCTGCGGCGGCTGTTGACTCGCTGTACGCTCAATCGTGCCTGCAAGCAGCTCGCGCAATGGCGCAGCCAGTTCGATCTTGGGCTATATGTGGCTGTCAATATTGCCGGCGCGGAGCTGTACTGCGAAGACTTCGCCGATATGGTTGCGGGGCTGGTCGAGCAGCATCAGGTGCCGGCGTCGCGTCTCGTGCTCGAAATCACTGAGCAAAGCGTAATAACCGACGTCGAAACCGCGGCGAAGACGATGAAAGCGCTGCGCCAGCAAGGTTTTCGCTTTGCCATTGACGACTTCGGCACAGGCTATTCCTCGTTACGCTATCTCCAGCAGCTGCCGCTGGACATCCTCAAAATCGATCGCAGTTTCACCCAGCTCATCACCCAGGACACGACGAGCCACGAGTTGACCTTCGGCATTCTTCAGATCGCGCGGACGTTGAACCTTGCCGTCGTGGCCGAAGGCGTAGAAACGGCCGAACAATACGCCGTGCTTCAGCAACTCGGCGCCGGCCATACTCAGGGCTTTCTGTTGGGCCGGCCGCAGTCGGCGGCGGCTATAACCGAGCAACTGCAGGCGTTGCAAACGTCGCGTTGAGCGATACAGCAGATTGTCTGCGCCCCGACTCGCGATCGTTTCAGAGTCGTTGGCGCAGTTTCGCGCTCCAGGCCTTGAGATCGAGCAGCAGCTGGAGTTGCGCGGGCTCGCCTTTCACGCGCTCCATGAGCTGGGCGACGACCTCGTCGTAGTCGTCCACCGTCAGGCCACCATCGGGGGCGAATTCCAAGCGTTTCGATAGCCAGTTGTTCCAGTCGTCGCGTTCGGCGTCGACGAGCGTTTCCGGGAAATGCCGGGCGCGATAACGAAACAGCAGTTCGTTGAGCCGATTGTCGGCGAACACGATCGCCCCGTCGGCCAGATCGGCGGCCGATGTGCGTCGTACCTGATCGGCCAGCTTGCGGTCGTCATCGCTGACGAAGCCGTCGTAGAGCGCGGCCTCGGCGTCGCCATCGGGCTCGAAGGCGTGCGCATCGAATACCGCAACGGCCTTGGCTTCGACTTCGGCCAGATGATCGTGGATTGCTTTCCAGTTGCGCCGGCACTGGTTGATATCAAGATTCAGCCGCGCGGCTTCTGATTCGCGCATCATCTCGAATGGCGCAAGCACGGGGCATTTGTTCAAGTGCACGCCCTTGAGCGCGACGCGCGGCGTGTCTTCGGGCAGGTCAGCCGTGGGGGTGAAAATGCGTTCGAATATCTCGTGCGGCGGCAGTTCCAGCAACGGTGTCGGGTCGACACGCAGATCGTAGACGAGCACGCAGTTCTTGTTGTTCGGATGCGACGCGATCGGCATCACCGGCGACAGACAGCCATTTGAGGCCGGAAACTTGGACGACACATGCAGCGCCGGTTTGCGCGTGCCCATATCCAGCATCTTGCGGGCGCTGTGCTTGTCGCGATTGTTCACCACGTAATCGAACAGCTTGGGCTGCTTGTCGCGGATGAGTTTCGCCAGCCCGATCGTGGCATGCACGTCGGATAGCGCATCGTGGGCGCGTTCCTGGGCCAGGTCGTTGGCACTGGCCAGATGTTCGAGTTTGAAGCTGGGCGTGCCGTCTTCGCGCTTCGGCCATTCGATGCCCTCCGGGCGCAACGCGTAGGCCAGGCGCACCATATTAATGATGTCCCAGCGCGAGCAGCCGTTCTGCCACTCGCGGGCGTAGGGGTCGAAGAAGTTGCGCCAGAGCGTGTAGCGGGTGACCTCGTCGTCAAATTGAAGGCTGTTGTAGCCTACGCTGCAGGTGTTCGGCACCGCCATTTCGGCCACGATCGTTTCGATGAACTCGGGCTCCGGCACGCCGCGTTCGAGTGCGACTTGCGGTGTGATGCCAGTGATCAGCGTGGCTTCGGGGTGGCCTAGCATGTCCACCGGCGGCTGGCAGTAGAGCACGACCGGCTCGCCGACGATGTTGAAGTCGAGATCGGTACGAATGCCGGCGAACTGGGCGGGCTTGTCGCGGCGCGGGTCGGCCCCGAAGGTTTCGTAGTCGTGCCAGAAATAGGTGGGCTGATTAGGGGTCGCGGTGGCCATTACGCAGCACTCGTATTACTGCCGTCCTTCTGCGACTCCAGCGCTTCGGCGTTTTCCATCCACGCAGCTTCGGCCTTGTCGAGCTGTTTGCGCAGCTTGCCCTGTTCCTGTGACAAACGCGCGATCTCGGTGGAGTTGCCGTAGACGCTGGGCTTGGCCATTTCTTTTGCGATCGCGGCGATCTTTTCTTCGAACTTGGCCATATCGGCTTCGGCCTGCTTGATGGCCCGGCGCAGCGGTTTTTCCTTTTCGCGCTGGGCGGCGGCGTCGCGGCGAGCATCGGCGCCGCTGCCGCCGACGGTCGTGGCATTCTTGGGC
>VMHT01015849.1_pt1 | contig 10942 bp, 7 predicted proteins | sample 4693611 | NCBI WGS metagenome assembly VMHT01 (sample SAMN12280063, study PRJNA550983) | marine metagenome | isolation source: seawater sampled from same location over 5 years 0.02-0.2 micron viral filtrate | place: USA: collected off the coast of southern California halfway between the port... ... | reverse complement strand
TCAGTGGGTCAAGTATACAGATGGGATTTAAGTACCGCATATGATTTAAATACTATTTCTTTTAGTAGTGGTAGCAATACTAGTGGAACCTTGGCTGCAGGCGGGCTGGATTTTGCCTTTAACAGTGATGGTTCGTATATGTATATGCTAAGTGGTGGCTCCATATATAGATACACTGCTACTAATAATGCATTTACTGGTAGCGGTCTTAGTGTTAGTTTATCAAATACAGCAAACATTTCTTCTATTGGTACTGATAATTATTCACTTGAATTTAGCAGTGATGGCACTAAACTATATATTGGTCAATTTGCATCAAACTTTGGTGGTGTATATCAATTAAACTTAACTTCTGCATGGGATCCAGCAGCAGGGTTTACTAACGCATATGCTTATACAATTACTGAAGATACTATTAGTTCAAATAAGGCATTAACTTTTACCATTAGATTTGTAGATAATGGTTCAAAGATGTTAGTTTTAGGTGGAAGAAATGATGAAATTTATCAATATACTTTAAGTACGGCATGGGATCTTAGTACAGCTTCATATTCCAATAAAAAATATAGTAATTCAAATATAGCCGAATTTTTAGGCTTCGATTTAAGCGCAGATAATTCTACAATGTTTACTTTCGAGCGAAATAATAGCCAAAATAAGTACAGATCGTTTAATATTAGTGACACTACTAACATTGTTCTACCATACTCTACATACTCTCCAGCACTCACTAATTCTTCTACTGGTCAAATCAATTCATCAACCTGGCTAGATATAAACAGTATGACAGCAGATGAAACTAAAAATTCTGGTGATATATTCTATGCAGTCTCGACAGACAATAGAACAAGTTGGGGTGTAGCTAAAGGTTCTGATGGTGTAAGAAAGATAGCTAAGAACAACTCTGGAACTTGGCAGTATAATAATGATGCTGGATCCTCTTCTTCTTATGATTTTTCAAATCCTACAGCTGGAGCTACGTCAACTTTCACCGCGCCTGATTGGCATGTTTTTGCTTTTAATACTACAGGCACAAAATTTATAAGTTTGGATGGTGTTAAATTAAAATCGTATAATCTATCTACTGCTTGGGATATTTCTACTATTAGCTCGTCAGCTAATGCGGAATCTACTATCTCAACCGCCGCTTTATATAGCGCAACTATAAGTGCTGATGGAACAAAGTTAATAGGCTACCATTCTGGAGTTGGATATATATACGAATATACTATGTCAACTCCCTTTGATGTCACAACCTTAACAGCAGATGGAAATACTGGTACTTTGGGTGGAGCCAGTACAAGCGGAGCGTTTAATTGGGTCATTAAGCCAGGAACTTATGATACTGTTTATGCACTAGTTAATAGACACTTGTATAAGTACACTTTTACTGGTGGTAGTATAATTACTGGAACAGTAACCAGAGATGCAAATTTTCTTGATCTTGATCCTGCTAACCAAAAAAGTTATATCAATAATGGTCAGCTACAATTTAAACCAGACGGCACAGAATTTTATATAGGCCAAGGTACAGATAGCATTATTGAAAGATGGGTTTTATCAACCCCATGGGATATCACAACTGCTACTAAATCATCGGATACAGTGCCTTTTACTGCCGCGGGTAATATTTGGCTAAAACCTGATGGAACAAAAATATATTACGTGGATAATAATAACAGTAAAAAAATAGATGAATACAATATCGTGGGAGTGGAGTTTGGAATAAGCGAAACTTGGGTTAATGGTACAAACAACAACGAACATGCGACTCTTCAAGAAGCATTAGGTGCTCAAGCATTTAATCGTATGAATAAAGCACAATTAGATGCAGTAGCTGATGATTATCACTTTAGTCAAGATAGTGCAGATACTCTTGATTTGATGATAGCTCCCTATGCTGCTTCAGGTACTAGCCCAATATCTGATGGTGTTACTATAAATTATGATGCAGAAGCTTTAGTAAAACAAGCAATTAATGGTACAGATTATGAAGCTTATTTTCCTTCTCCTAATTCAGTATCAATAACTTCTTTAGCTGCTCAAAATCTAAAGATTAGGATAATATAATGACAGATATTAATGTTAAACTACTCGATATAAGTTCCGCTAGTGATGGAGACGTATTAAAATACGTAGCTGCTAACGGTACAGTAGAGTATGGAGCCGCCCCTGGTGCTTCTGCAATTAATACTAGCACTGTAACAGTTACTGCTGGGTCTTTTTACATTGATAATTCTTTAAAGCCTAATTTATCTTTAGAGCCGGGTAGCACTTATAAATTTGATCAGTCTGACTCTTCTAACTCTGGGCATCCTTTACGTTTTTCAACTACTTCTGATGGTACCCATAATAGCGGTACAGAGTATACAACTGGAATTACTTATGTAGGTACTCCAGGTTCTTCAGGTGCTTATACTCAAATTGTAGTAACTTATAATACTCCAACTTTATACTACTATTGTTCTAACCATTCAGGTATGGGGCATAGATCTGTAGTAGGTAATCCTATAGTACCTGCTCAGTCTCCTGATTCTAATAGGGTGGTGTATGATTTAGCAGATCCTACTAACTCTATAGTTTTAGATGCTAAGGACGGTTTAGCCCCTGCAACTTTTCATGGCGATATTATAGATGCTAATGGTAATGTTATTGTAGATGTGTCTAGCAGTACTACAACATTTATAGGCGGTTTTGCAGGTAATATGTACGGAGGAGATATATATGATAACTCTTCTACAGATAAAGTACTAACATCAGGAACTAACAGTAACGACTCTGTTTTAGACGTTTATACTGCTAATACCCATAATTTAAATACTACGGGTACTACTACCTTTGGGGGCACAGTAAATTTTTCTTCAGGACTAATTGATTTTATAGGTAGTTCTCCAACAGGCACTTGGAACGGTAATGTCGCTACTAATACTGGAGCAGTTACCGTACTGTCTGTAGGTTCAGTAGGTGACGGTAGTGATGCCGTTTTATATGCTGATGTTCAAGGTAGTATCACTGGAGACACAACTGGGGATATCACTGGTAATGTTATAAGCTCCTCAAACGGTCATATAGTAGTTGATACCGGTAGCTATAATACCGCAATAATATATGGAACCCACAAAGGTGATTTAGAAGGTACGATTAGGAATTCTCAAGGACAACTTGTTCTAGATAATGGTTCTATAGGAGGATCTCCAAGTTTTGGTGGTGACGTCTTTGGTGATGTAACTGGGGATATCACTGGTAATCTTATAAGTTCTTCTAATGGCCATGTGGTAGTTGATACAGGTAGCTATAATACCGCAATAATATATGGAACGCACAAAGGTGATTTAGAAGGTACAATTAGAAATTCTCAAGGTCAGTTAGTACTAGACAACGGATCTATAGGAGGTTTTCCAAGTTTTGGAGGAATAAGTGATACTGTAGCTAATCTTTCAAATCATAGTATACAGGCTATTGGAGATATAAACAGTAATGATACTATTTCTAATGGAGATTTCTTACTGTATGACAACTCTTCTAGTCACTTTGGTTTTGTAAATTTTGAAGCAGAGGTTAATAGTTATATAACTGCTTCTACTAGTAACCTTCAAATACAAGATCTAACAGATGTGGACAGTGTAGATAGTCTTGCAATGGGGGATATCTTACTATATGATAATTCCTCTAGTCAGTTTGCTTTTGTAAATTTTGAATCTGAAGTGTTAGCTTATGTTAATGCTTCAACAACGCATAATGCTAATGACTATAATACTTATACTACAGTAAGTAGCTTAATTGATACTGTACAATCTAATTTAACTTCTGTTATAGGGTCAGCACCTACTACTTTAGATACTTTAGCAGAAATAGCAGCTGCTCTAGAAAACGATGCTAACATAGCAGTAACCTTAACTAATTCTATTGGAAGTGTGAAATCTAATGTAGATTTAGTTCAGGATAACGTATCTTCTCTTACTTCTAGTACTGATGCTAATGACTATAACACTTATAATACTGTAACTGCATTAATAGATACAGTACAATCTAACGTGACGGCTATACCTGATAGTGCTGCTAATGACCATATTACCTATACTACTTTATCTGGATTAATTGATACTGTACAGTCTAATATAGTTACTAATAACGGTACTGCCAATACTTGGGTTAATTCTAATGATCATACAACTTATACTACTGTAACAGCTAATTTATATAACACATATACTTCTTTACACTCAGATATTGATCTTATTCAAGATAATGTAAATTCTTTAACTTCTATAGTTGACAGTGCTGATGCTAACCTATACAATACTTATAATACTGTAACTGGATTAATAGACACAGTACAAGATAACGTAGGATTAAGTTATTCAGTTTATGGATCTAGTGATCAATTTACAGTAGGAAGTTCTAATACTTTTTCTCTTTCTAGTGCTGTTTCTAATGTAAATAATATTATAGTAAGTTTAAATGGTATAGTACAATATCCTACTTTAGGATATGAAGTATCAGGATCTACTTTAACTCTAGCTAATACTTCTCCTATCAAACAAGGATTGATATTAGAAGTACGACACTTAGAATCTGGAATTACAGCAGCTAGTTGGTCAGAAGCATCTTCTAATACTACTTTGGCTGCAGAAGAAAAAGTAATAGTAGATACCTCTACAAATGCTATAATACTTACACTGCCTACTAATCCGTCTTTAGGTAATGAAATTAGAGTAATAGATGGAGCAGGTAATGCCTCTAATAACTCAATAACTTTGTTTGGTAATGGTAGTAATATTGAGGCAGAAACGTCAAACGTTGTAGTAGATGTAGATAGATCTGCATTTACTCTTGTATATTATAACACCTATCAGGGTTGGTTATTTGGAGAGAAGTAATTAATGTCACGTAGATACTCACAAGTAAAAAATATAGATAAACCAGTACAAGATAAAGCAGCTCTTCCTGCTACTAATAATACTATAGGTGAGAGAAAATTTGTAACATCAGAGCAGGCTATATATCAGTGGAATGGTACTAAATGGGTAGACACTCAGTTAGACTTTGATCTTACTATAGCCCCAGAAGTTTTAGAGATACAAGTAGACGCACCAGGAGCAGGACAAGATACTGACTGGCTATGGACGTGGGAACAAAGTACTCTTCCTTATGCTAGAAGAACTATAACTAATAGTCCTGAAGTAAGTGTTCCTTTATACAGAGATGGAACTTATACTATAAATAATTATGCTAAAAGTGTTCATGCTGCTATGACTCAAACTCACTCTCTATTTTTAAAGTGGATTGAAGGAGCAGGCTCAGATAATTTAGTAAGTTGGTCAGTAGACCAAGGAACATTTACAGATAGTCACCCCTCTATAAATAGTGGAGCTAACACCACTGTTCAAAGACTATCTGTAAGTGTTCCTAGCACTATAACCCCTCCTACTTTAACAGCTCCTACATCGGTGACTTACAATATAAGTTTTGTTAACCCTGGAGCTTATACTTTTAGTGGTGCAGCAGCAGGTGATAATGTTAATTTAGGCCCTTTATATCGTGGAGGTACGTATACTTTTTCAGTTAGTGCTAGTGGGCACCCTTTTTACTTAACTACTGATAATGGAACAAACTTTAGCGCTGCAACTTATTTTGGAGAGTATACAAGCGGTGTTACTAATAGCAGAACGCAAAGTGGTAATTTAACCTTTACTGTGCCTGCAAATGCTCCTGATACTTTATATTATCAATGTGGTAATCACAGTGCTATGAGAGGTGCTATAACTATAAAAGATCTATCTGTAGAAACTAACAATAATGGTAACTATATAGTTTATGCACAGCACGGACAAGAAGGGCATAAAACTCCTGTAGAATTGAGACCTCTTCCTAGCTTAGTTAACCAAATGTGCTTAGTATACGATGCTTCTGCTAATAATTTTGTACCCCAAGATATGGCTACCTATGTAGAAAATACCCCTACTTTTGAAAATAAAATTAGAGAAGTAGCAGGTACTGCAGAGCTTGTAGTTGCTGACGGTACTACTGTAGTTACCAGTGTTAATGTATATGATGATAGTACTTACTTACCTTTAGTAGGTAATAACACAGGCGATCAAGCTTTTGCTACAGATGTTAATACTTTATATATTTGGGATGGTACTGCTTGGCAGCAAGCAGGAGTTAATGATATATCAGATTTAACAGATACTACTAATACTATACCTGATGATATATCAGACCTAACAGATACTTCAGGGCTGTTAGGCGGAGAAAAAGTAGTATCCCTCTTTCAAGATGGTTCTTTAACGACTGTAACAGGTAACGCTAGATGGTATGCAGATTCAAATGTATCAATAAATAGAATAGTAGCCAGAGTAGATACTGCTCCTACAGGAGCAAATTTAGGATTAACAGTAAACAAAACAGGAACTTCTAACACTACTGTTAATCTAGCTGTAATCGACGGGACAGTAAAAACTTCAAATACTAATCCCTCTTTGAGTTTACTTGAAGATGAGTATTTGACTGTAGATGTTGTTCAAGTAGGATCAACTACTCCTGGCGAGAATTTAAAAGTAAGCTTCTTTTACTCATAAAGATGGAGAAAAAAATGACAGATGAAGAAATAAGAAAAGAGTTTAATATTATGGAAGGGAATAGTTATAGTATTTTTCATAAAGTAGCAGACACTAAAAGTGATCTGCTAGCACTAGACTTAAATAGTATATATGGGGACCATTTAGGAGTTTCTTATACTATAAAAAACAAAAAATTAATAGTTTGCTATCAATATGATGATGAATTAGGAGCGCCTAGTTTATTAGATATTAACAATGAGGGCTATCTAACAACAGGTATAGGAGAATAAAATGTTTATTAAATACGCAATATCTGCTACAGCTACGAATACCAGTGCGAACGCAGCTTTATTTATTGCAGACATACTAGGAATATTTAATGGTACTAAGACTTCTACCGCAGATTTTAATTCTACAGTATGTAATACTGCTCTTAGTGAGTTTACAGGAACCTTGAATACTTCTATATACTCTGTTACAGCTAGTCATGCCGAATATGTAAGATTTACAAAATTACACTATCAACATACTGCTACTTATCCGTGGGGGTCGAGTGTTCAATTTAACTTTGATCATAATGACTCTAGTGACATGGTAAATATTAGGTGTAGTACTAAGTCCCATTCTCCATCTAGGTACTGGCCTTATGGAAGCGATGAAGAGCATTGGGCAGACAATGATACTGGTTCTCAAAACTCTCTTAGTTTTAGTGACTATACTAACTACTATATATGGGCAAACGACAATATGCTATGTATTGTGGCAGATGAAAATAGTAGTGGCAATACAGGTAATAATCAAAGACAAAATACCTTTATGCTTATAGACTACGAGAAAAGTGTATCAGATGAGTATGCGTATACTTTGAATGATTATCACAGACCACAAGTTCAAGCTTATTTTATGGACAGATTTTTAAATGATGCTACAGGTCAAGATGGCAACTACCCTAAGATGGCAATAGGTAAATATGGTTATTTAGCTGAGAACGATACTTTTTATCAGGGTCTGAGCCAAACAAACGCTGATACTCAGCACTACACTGGCAGTTATTATTCTTATGATCCAAATGCTTATTATTTTAGTTTTGATCCTGCTCCTAATCATTTTATTTATACTTCTAGTACTACTGGAGGTGATCAAAACTACCTAATTCCTGTCACCCTATACGGCCATGGAAGATCTCCAGGAAAAGTACCTAGTACTTATGGTAAGTGCCCAGGTATTTTTAGAACTTCCTCTGATATAGGAGTTACAGGAGATACCGTAACAATTTCAGGTGTAGACTATGCGATTCTAGCTACTCATAAACATGGCGGTAATCTTAGCTGGTCTACCAGCTCTAACACTAATGTATGTTGCTGGCTAATACCTAAGGAGTAAATAATGTTTATAAAAATTCAAACTACAAATTCACCAAATTTTGGATCTAATGGATTAATAGACGCTATATATATAGCAGCTACTGCAGCAGCAGGTACTACTCCTACGCCTTATAATTCTAATTGGTATCAAAGTTGGAAAGTAATAGATAATTCAGTTGCAGGAGGTATGACCTCAGTAGAGCAGAGTAGTTATAGAACCACTACCACATCCCCTTTAATTAGGTTAGTTGCAGATTGCGGTATAACTCCTGTAACAGGAGAAAAACGTCAATTTCAAATGAGGTCGGGTAGCACAAGCTATGTTAGCGCTGTAGCTCCTAGGTGGGGTATAACAACTATTAACGGTTCTAGTTCTAACCAATTGAGTGACCTAACTAAGTTCGGAAGTAATTCTAGTTCTGCAAGAAGAGATAGTTACACTTCAGGATTTACACTAGATAACTACGTTTACTATATAAACTGTCAAGCAGACTTTATTTGGATAGTAGCTCAATTTAATTATGGAAATACAATTGCTAACAACTGGTATTCTAAAGTTGTAGGCTGTTGTAATTTAGATGACGCTACTGGATATGATCATAGTGGAGGAGGACATTTTCCTGCAGCAGGATTATATCATACAGGTACTAGTTCTACTAGTGGGACAGGTGCTTCTTATCATGATTTTAAATATTCTGTTTTAAATTATCAAGATTCTAGAAATGACAGAGGGCTAGGAGACGTATTTAGTACTACTGCAAGTTTATATAAAGGTGCAACTACATATTTTCTACAAAATCTTATAACATATTTAGACGAGTATGCTGCAATTAATGATACTGAGCACTTAAAATCTTCATGGGATGGTCAAGGGTTTGACAGACCTACTATAAATGATATACCTTTATATTATCCTTTAAATGGTATGCCTTATAGACCTTATAAAGGTTTATTCATGTTAGGCACACATAGAGCTGCCTCTACTGATAATTTATCTAGATTTAGTCAAAAGTTTTATGAAGTAGGAAATAAAAAATACTTTATATTTCAAAAGTTTTCACAAGTTTTTGCTCTTAGGATTAATTAAGATATGTCATATACACTCTTAGATAAGCCTTCTCTTAGCAGTTTTACTTATTTAGGTACTGCTTTAGATGTGTCTAGTAATGTTGTATCTGTAGTTTCTTACCCCCTACTAAATTTTGTATCTTTAACTAGAGATAGTATCTCTAATTCTTTTGTTCATAGAGGCCCTGCGTTAGACACGGCAACTGAAGTAGAGTTTAGTGTTGCTACCCCGATACTATCTTTTGTACGTATAGCACCTCAGGCAGAGACTGCTGAATCTGCTACAGGACCCGTACAAAGATGGGCAAATTTATAGATGATAATATTGGAGTTTAATTAATGTCATTAATAAAAATAGATCCAAGCCTTATATTAACAGAAGGCGCTTCTAATGGAGACGTATTAAAGTTCGTGTCTTCCAACTCTACTATTGAGTTTGGATCTATTACTGCTGATACTTCTAACTCTTGGGTAAACGCAAATGATTATGCTACCTATACTACTGTAAGCAGTTTAATTGACACTGTACAAGCTAATCTAACCTCGGTTATAGGGGCAGCCCCTAGTACTTTAGACACCCTAGCTGAAATAGCTGCGGCCCTAGAAAATGATGCCAATATAGCTGTAAGCCTAACTAATAGTATAGGTCAGGTATCTAGTAATGTAGATTTAGTTCAGGATAATGTGGCTATAATTACTTCTAGTATAGACTTAGTACAAGATAATGTATCTATAAATACTTCTAGTATAAATACAGTACAGTCTAATCTAACAGCCTTAACTTCTTCTGATTTAGACATGGGCGGTAATAAAGTATTATTTGGTAATATGTATGCCAATGAAGCGTCCTTACCTTCAGCTAGTACTTATCATGGTATGTTTGCACATGTGCACGACACAGGTAAGGGTTACTTTGCTCATGCAGGAGCTTGGGTAAAACTATTAGATGAAACATCAAGCACCACTTCTAATCTTACTGAAGGTACAAATTTATACTATAGCGATCATAGAGTTAATACGGCTTTAAATACTTCTAGCGCCAATACTAATGAAATTTTATCATGGGATGGTGCTGACTATGTTTGGGTTACCCAATCTTCTGGAGGTACTAATTATCCTTGGTCAAATGTATCTTCAAACGTGTCTGCATCTGCAGGAGATAAACTATTTGTAGATACTTCTACTAATGCAATCACTATTACTCTTCCTGCAGCTCCAGCATTTGGATCTGAAATAAGAGTAATAGATATAAAAGGCAATTCAGCTAACAACAAAATAACTTTAGATAATAATGGAAATAATATAGAAGGTATTACCGATTCTTTAGAAGTTAATATTAATCGAGCCGCATTTGGTTTAGTTTTTTATGATGCTACTGAGGGTTGGGTATTTATAGAGAAATAATATGGCAATTTTATACAGCGCAAAAAGATATACAGGAATAGAAGACTCAGGATCTATAACAGGATCCGGGGGTGGAGGTGGAGCCTCAGTAACTGTGTCTGACACTGCACCCTCTTCTCCTAGTTCTGGAGATTTATGGTTTAACTCTACTTCATTAAAAACTTTTGTTTACTATTCAGACGGAAGTAGTTCTCAATGGTTACCCTCAAATCCTGTAGGATTAAGAGGACCAGCGGGGCTTACGGTTGCAGCTTCTGATACTGCACCCTCTTCTCCTACAGCAGGAGATGTGTGGTTTGATAGTTCTGTAGGTAAAACTTTTATATATTATAGTGACGCAGACTCAAGTCAATGGATTCAAATGAACCCTGCAACATCTGAAAGCTCTGGGGGAAGTTCTGTAACTGAATATGCTAATTTATCATCTTTTTCATCTAGTGGTAATACTGTAGGCGACTTTGCATTTGCTAGTGATACTAAAGCCTTATACGTATGGGACGGTACAGAATGGGATAGAATAAACTCTGGAAACGATGCTTTACC
>VMHT01218278.1_pt1 | contig 10943 bp, 20 predicted proteins | sample 4693611 | NCBI WGS metagenome assembly VMHT01 (sample SAMN12280063, study PRJNA550983) | marine metagenome | isolation source: seawater sampled from same location over 5 years 0.02-0.2 micron viral filtrate | place: USA: collected off the coast of southern California halfway between the port... ... | reverse complement strand
TATTATGAATCTTTGGGAGTTGGAGGTTCTAAATGATGGTGTTTTTGTTCCTTCCATACCCTATTGTAGTACTCTCTTATGTGTACTCCTAATTGAGTATCGTTATCTTCCTTTTCTACTATCTTCATTATCTCTCTAAAGTGGTGGTATGTACTATCCATATCTATTATCTATTTTTGTATTATTCTATTCGCTCCATCTAAGATTATCTGTATCTCTTCTCCTATGTATATATCTACTATAATATTCTGAAGTACCGAACATCTCTCAAACTCTTCTCTTTTACTAAGGGTGTCGATTGTTTTTTGAATCCTTTCCATTGGGATGAGATTCGTTATGGTTTTGGTTCGTATTTTCTTCTCTTTCCACTTCTCATACATCCACTCAAAGCTTCTTACCTCCGCATAGAAGAATTGTTCAATTATTTCCTTATTTGCGTATAAGGGAATATCCTCCCACTTCTCATCATCGTTAAATTCGAACTCATCCACATTTACCTTTTTAAATTGTTAAATAACCAATTCCTCGCTTTTGTAGCTTTATTCTCTTTCTTATTGGGGGAACACCCACACTCCTTATCAACGCTATCGCTACATTTACACTTGCGGTTCTCTTTTAATCTTTGCTCTCTTATATTAAGAACAACGTATTTGTTTTCACTCATATCTTTGTATCTTCTACTCATTATATATAAATATCATCGATTGTCTAAACCGAATGAATACTATCAAAAAAAATTAGTCTACGACTCCATCCCCACCGATGGATGTAATGGGGGTTAGTAATCGTAATCATCATCATTATACTTTTCTTTCTTGGGAGTAGGGATTTCATCTATTCCATCGATATATCCATCTTCTTCGCATCGGGTCTTTCCCTTATCATCATCGGATGGGGATTCCGTATTCCACTCTTCGTTAAAGTATTTAAACATATCTTTGGAGTTGCTTTTCGATTCGTTCTTTTGTTTCTTTTTCATATGGTTTTTCAATTGCTAATTCTAATAGTTCTTTAATGATTGTTTTACTTCTATGTTTGGAATATAGTTGATTCTCTCTTTCTACCTGATATAGGTGAAATGACAATTCATCCGTTTTCTTTAGTTTATTCTCATACTTAGATATTCTACTATCTACTACTCTATTATCATGCCCCATACTATATGGTACATATCCTTTCCATAATTCGTCTAGTCTACCCTTGAGATACTGAATCTCTAATAGTTTTCTAAACATTTCTCTATCTACGATTTCATCCATGTTATTATAATGTTTATTGAAATTAATATATTTGTTATTACTGCTTGCAATATTAGGATTGTCCTAAATCTAGCCACTGCATCTGCTTCTCTTTTCGTTTCACCTACCTTTTCACCGAGCGCTCTAGCCCATAATCTCCAAATCTTTTTCATCTATCTTTTTTAATCACCCAACTTTGTGGTGGATAAATTCCCGCCGTTATATCCTCATTAGGAAATTCCTCCAATAGAGCTTTCTTTACATCGGGATGGTCCCAATCATGCCCACTAATCCATCCACCTATTTTAACTTTGGGAGTCCATGCCACTAAATCTGCTTTAACCGAATCATAATTATGATTTGCATCTATGTAAATCCAATCAAATGTTTCATCATCAAATTTATTCACTACTTCTAAACTAAATCCTTTGATAATCTCTACATTATCATATTCTTTAAAATACTCACAAACTGATTCATATTTTCTTTTTTGTACATCATTGGGTTGATTACACCCATCATATTTTGTATCAATACCTGAGTAACCTTCTGATTGAAACTCCCAACAATCAAGCAGATATAATTTAGATGGATTGGTAGTGATTAATCTTTTAGAAAGTTCACCTTCCAATACACCAATCTCTATCCCAACATCACCCTCTTTATAATAATCTAATATACTATTCATTTTAATATCCTAAATCTCTTCTAATATCCGCCTTTACTACACTCAAATATTTCTTCCTCTTCGCATCACTCACAAATGGTACGGACCAGAATTGTTTAGTTTTTCTCCATCTGTTTAAGTTCCACCCAAATACGAATGTATATACTCCCATCACCAATCTCAATTTCACCGAATTCAGATATAGTGTAACAACTGGTAACATAGGTGCTCCATGTGTTATATAGGTTCTAACCTTCTTCTTTTTTAGGAATGGTTTTGGATAAGCGTACATACCAAATAATGGTACGAATTTATATGCGAATCCTGGTGTGAATACCTCATCAAAAAATGTTTCCATTTTAGGCACCATCCTAAACCACCACACTGGTGATATAAAATATATGTGAGTTGACCAAGTTACTAAGTCCTGATATTCTTGTATCAATTCCGTTTTATTCCTATGTAGTTTATCCTCATACAAATCGATTACCCTATAATCTTGTTTGAATTTTCTAACTTCCCTCAATACCGTCTTAAAAATACCATTGAAACAGAATGATTTTCTGTCTGGGTGTCCAATGATAATTAAATGTTTTTGCTTTTGTTTCCTCACTTCTTCTTTTTTTGCTTTGGTATCCAATTTGTTACCTTTTCTCTTTTCTTTTCAAACTGCTCAATCAATGCTTTATTCCCACCACCGAATTTATCCTTTTCCTTATCAATCAAGTATGTTAAATCTGTTATTATTCTCTTTTGCCTCTTTTTTTGTTTTGGTGTCATATTTCTATTTTAGTTTAGCGTGCGCTTTGGTTATTTTAAATGATATATCAGTAGTTTTTACTGATATTATATCTTTTGGGTGTTGTTTGATAAAAGTTTGTACTGCTTTTTGAACATCTTCGGTGTTGTAATCATCACCTGCTATCGTTCCACCTCTTTTTATCTTTGGCCAGAATGTATCTAATTCTTTTAATATGTACTCATAATCGTGGCAAGCATCACACCAAACGAAATCTAACGTTTCATCATCATATAATCTAGCAGCATATTGTGTATCGCAAGTTATAAAATTAACATATTTTTCCAATCCTAACATTCTAATTGGATGATTACATACATCAATTGGTGATAAAGGTACTCCACCATCCTCTTCAACTATCTTATTGAGATGGTCTATGTATTTAAAAAATGAAGGAGGAATTCCACTTTGAGTTACCGGGTCCCAATCATCTCTGGTATTTAGTATATGCATTGGTAACCAAAATAAATCAATAGAATCGAATTTAATATCCTTTACCTCATATTCATTTATTAAACCTGCCATTCTACATGCCGATTGTCCTAAAAATGTACCCAACTCCACAACGTGGTATTTTTCATCGGGTTTTACCATTTGGTCTAACTGAATCTTAGATACTATCTCTTCATATATGGTTTCTGATTCATTAATAAATCCAGGCACATCTTTATATGATTCTATTGGGGTTCTGTAATCCCTATCCCACCAATTAATTTCCATCGTTAAAATATTTGTTAATTGATTCACCGATTATTTTATGTGCAATTGGAGTTGGATGATTATTATGCGTAGATGGATATTGTTTAGCTATCTCAAATACTTCATTGTTTTCACTCATACCCTTATCCAATGTTTGAAGTGAATCATATTCGTTACCATTGTATATCATTGGTATTAATTTATCTTTGAATTCATCACACTTAGAAAATGATTCATAATTATTACTTCCCCAAGGACCTATAAAATACACATCAAATCTCTGCATTAAATCCCAAATATAAGAATAGTAAAATAGTTTAGTATTTCTATATGCCAATGTATCCAATACATCACTCATTCCCCTTACATATGATTCTACATCAATATATCCCATAATTTTACTTAAATATCCCATATTACGATATACGATATCCATATCAACATGCGGTGGTACATTTCCACCATCTTTTTTAGTAAAATACCAATGTAAATCATTTTGAGGAGCCATTTCTAAAATATCACCATACATAGGAAGTTGAATATCCTTTATTGGGAAAAATACATTAGAATGAAAAAAGCTTCTATCAGCTGGTGGAATTTGTATTACTATTACATCCCCAATCTCAAATCCATTATTTTCTACAATCTTATTAGCATCTCTAGCAACACTCTGAAAACTACCTCCGTTGGTTTCTTGAACATAATTTTCAAATCCTTTTACATATCTAGCGAATCGGTTAGATACTCTCCACCCTTCTACCTCCGAATCTTTGTAATCTGCCAATTCTCTAAGTTCTCCATCAGTTGCATGGGAGTTTCTCATTGATATGAATGGTTCTTTATCCATATATAATTCCAACCCCTCACCCCAAGTAAATGAGTCTCCTATAAATAATATTTTTCTCATGCTTTTATTTGGATTTCTTCGGAGGTTAATAATTCTTTGTAATTTGTATTAGGATGAGATTTATGAAATCCAAATGCTGAATAATCTGGTTCTTTAGAATGCCATTTAGAGAACATATCATCCCACTCCCAACCTTTATAATCTGTTAGTATATCATTTGTAATTACATCTTCGTTGTAATCTGTACCAACATCAATTCTACTCTTCCAATATTCCGTTGTTACCTTATCTCTGAGAATTTTATCAGCTTTTTTACTCTTCAAGCTCATACCACCATATAAACCATATCTATTATTATCGTATCTGTGATGAGAGTTTGCTTCTGCTAACAAATCGTAATCTAAAAAATCATCCGTCCATTTTGTAAAATCTATTGGATAACCATCCCACTCAAATCTAATGGTATGTGTATAATCACTCAAATGTAATTGCATATCTCTCATTACAAAGTATGGATATGAATACATTGTAGATAACACCAACCTCTTTCTATATGGGTGTTCATCAAATTGTGGAATCAAAATATCAGCATGGTTTTCATTAGCTGAAAATCGTATCACTCTCAATCCTAATTCTCTATATCTAGCAACTACTCTATTAGTTATAATAGCTCTTTCTTCGGAAAACCCATCAGCTGCTCCATCAATTGTAACAAATACTACATCATTTTTTAATCTATCTGTTATCATACTAACATTTTTTTAAAAGAATCAACATATCCATCAGATAATCTTTCTAATTGTTTAAAATTATTCTCAATTCTTTCAAATCTATCTCTATACATTGAATGAACTTCCGTTCTACTTAATTTAGCTATCTTTAAAACATTCTCATATTGAAGTTCAAATCGTTTCAAATCGTTTGGTTCATTATCAAAACTTAAATCGAAGGTATCTGAAAATGTATCAAATCCTAACTTATCCAATGTTTTATATAAACCAGCTTCACCAAAGAATATAGGTATTTGCCAAGATAGATAAGGTTTAAATATCTTTTCTGAGGTGTATGTATCATTAAATCTTTCACCCATATATCCATTGAAATTGGTACACCCAACCAAATGAAAATAACTATTACTAGAATAAGGTATTACAGTTGAGTCTTGGTCAACATTCCCAGACCACTCACAATCTAAAATTAGTGGTAAATCTTTTACGAGTTCATTATAATCATCATTAGTCAATCTGTTTGGTTTTAGTGATTCAAAATGTTCATCGTATGTAGGTATTTTATTACCAATATTATATGCAACATATGAACTAAAACATTTATCTAAATACCCATCTTTTTTTAGGTATCCATATAGTAGTGTTCTATGTTCTTTAAAAACACCATTTGTAAATTGAAAATGTTTATATCTGAGCATATTACTGAATCTCTGACTTATTAACATATTCAACCATCTATTTTTGTTCTTTCCTGTATTGTTTATGTAGATATTATAATGAGATTGACATTTATCCGAATCCCAATCTATATTATACTGTGGATTAATAAAATGTACATCATCCCCAATTAAAGGTTCTCCATTATCAGGATGAAATATGATTATTTTTTTATATTTTAACTTTTCTTTTATTAATTTATATGCATCACTCAAACTCATTGAATGTGCATCTATATTTTCATTAATATATGCGCTATCCATCAATAGATAATCATCTTCGGTTAAGATATTCTGTAGGTAATCAATATTTGATTCTAAGTATCTTTTATTACTTATAGCACCCTCACCAGTCAACATTTCGTTAACTAAAGTTTTGTATTCTAATCCTGTTCTTTTTAGTGTATCCAACCAATCGGTTTCATACATTCCATTGTGATAATCATATTCTAATGTATAAATCATCTTATTCGCCTATTAACCACTTAATTGTATTTGATTTAAAATCTTGCTCTTTATAGTACCAATCGTAAAGAATTCTTTGATTATTTTGTAATTTTGTTGAATTATTCTCAATTAATTTTTTATATGATTCAAAATTGGTATTTGCTAAATGATAGATATCCTCTATTTCGTTAAGTGAAATATCCTTATTATCGGGTATGGTACAAATTTGACTTACATTATCTGCATTAAGTATCCAAAATCCCAAATCTCTAAGATATCTTATCTTACTATTATGTACGGCTAAAAGTAATGCATTACCACTCATTAATCCTCTAAAAGTTTTTTCTGTAAAAAACCAATTTGAAGAATCAGTTGATGGTGTAGTTTCAAATACTAATGTAGCCCATGCTCTATTAAAATCCCAATACCAACCATTGTTTTTATAATCAGTCATCATTAGATTAGTTTTTTTGAAATCAGGTGATTTTTGTGGTGATATAATACTATTTGGGTATCTATCATTTATTGATTGTATAAATTCTTTCCTAAAACTTCTTTTATTATTAATACCCTCTGTTCCATCTAAACCACTATTGTAACAAAAACTTATTGGTTTTTCTCTTTGATTATTGAATGTAGTAAATTCGTATAATGGTGGATTGAAATTAAATCCATAGAAATGAAAGTTTCTGGTGAAATGTAATAGAGGTTCTTGATAATGTTTGTAAGAATCATTATATTTATCCATTTTGGATGAAAATATTAACTTATCATATGATTCAACATCTTCAATTACCTCATCTTCATAACACTCACCAAAACATCCAAAGTAAACTTTTTCGTCATAATCATATTCTCTAGTTGGATTTACAGCGTATATCCAATCATATTTCTTCCTAATTTTACCTAAATTATCATCTCTTAGCATTTGAATGAATTCTATATTTGGGAATTGTGGCTTTCTGACAGTTATGTATTCATCATTTCTATCTACTACTTTAAATGGATATAGTAATCCATAAAATGGTGATAAATCATCTACTAACTGATTAGTATTATTTTTCCCAAATACTACTGCGTTCATAAACTATCAATATATTCTTTCAATCTATCTTCTGGTTTCCAATTCAACCTTTCTAACATATCACTGTTTTCTCTGAGAGTTTGTCTGTAGTTACCTTTTTGGTCGGGTATGTATGTACAATCACTACCAAATTTCTGTTGAAACATTCCGTAGACCTCATTCACCGAATAATTTATTCCCGTTCCCAACTCCCAAGCGTCACTGTGCTTTTCATTAGCCATTCCAACTTTGTATAGTGCATCACAAATATCCACAACATGCGTAAAATCTCTTCTTTGTTCTCCATCACCAACTATTGTTATCTTTTCATTATTATTGACTTGATTTCTCCATATACCAATCACAGCTGCCCAATCACCATCAACGATTTCTTTTGGTCCATATACATTATAGAATCTACAAATCTCTACATCAACATCAAATGTTTTTCTGTATAACTTACAAACCTCTTCACCTAAGTATTTGTACATAGCATATGGTGATATTGTTGGGTCATGCCATTTTGATGATGAACCAGCATACACAACTTTTACATTGTTATGTCTAGCCCATTCCATTACAGCTTCTGTTCCTCTAACATTCACTCTGAATGTATCTGTTGGGTTCTCAAATGATGGTTGAATCCTACTCAATGCTGCAAGATGGAAACATAAATCAAAATCATCACCTTTGATGTATTCAATTGTTTCTATATCTGCATTTATATATTTTACACTATCGATGTGGTTTTCTTCTAATCCACTATCGTAGTTATCTAATGACACTACTGTGTGTCCTTCTTTTACTAATCTTTCAATTAAATTAGTGCCGATAAATCCAGCACCACCTGTTACCATTACTTTCATATTATTTTACTTTTCGTCCATAATTAATTTTACTCCAAATTCTATCAAATATATAATATATGAAGAATCCAGTTATGTTCATATACAATGCATTTAAAAAATTATCATCTGTAACGTTAAACGTTAGTACTAAAAATGAATTTAGTATAGCTACAATTCTCCAACTGATTGTTTTGAACAAAGTTCTTTTTTTAGTTTCTACTACTCCCACGATACTTCCCAATCTTTAAATTCAGATGCGATACAATCAACTTTATAATCTTTTCTACCACCATCTAATTCTTGTATCTTATTCTTAGCAGTATTTCTGATTCCATTCAATCCATGTGTTAACATCAACTGATTTCCTACATTATCACCACTCCTAGCATTATCCTCATTGTACCAAATATGGGCATTCATTTGAGATAGTACGATTACTGCTCTTATGAATTCACCATCTATTTTATCCTTTTCTTTGAGGATTTCATTAATATCATGTACAATATCTGATATTTCTTTAGAATATTCTTCTTTGTGTTGAGGAATCTTTACTTCTTTTAACTGTACGATAGATAATCTATCTATAAGTTCTCCTAATGTTGGTAAGTATTTTCTTGCCATATGTTGTTTAAGTTTGTCTGTATTTCTAAATCCTTTTCGTTTTCACAATATAAAGATTTGTTCTGTTCCCAAAGGTCATTTCTAATCCACCAATCTTCATAAGCTTCACCATTTTTGTTACTAACATCCTTATAAAGTATTTTGTATCCTTTTGATTTTAAATATTCTCTTTGTGGATTTCTTTCAGCTGATTCATAATCTTCCATCTTATGTTTATTTCTATATCCATCATGCTCAATTGATATTATTTTTGTATCTAATCTTTCTAATGGAATTGTTGTTAAAACTTCAAGTCGTTTCCCCAACCCCTCAACATCTATTTGTACGAATTCAGCCGTTTCTACAAAATCCCAATTTGTTTTGGTTGCATCTATTTGATGAAAGTTTAAACCATCCCATCCATCGAAATGATTTATATCTACAAAATGACCTTTACATCCGATTTGTGTTAATTCGTAACAACAACTTTCGGCTGGATTACTACATCCGATATCTAAAAAAGAAAATGGTCTATTAAATATATAAAGTGGTAATATTGCTTGGGTTAACAAGTTTTCTTTGATGTTCATACCGTTGTAACTCCTCTTTTTTGTACCACTATTGTGGCGTTATCGTTAGCAAATACTATTGATTTATCAACACTTTTTGTTTCTATATATTTCATTACAAATGATGCCATCCAAGTATCACCTGCTCCACTCAAATCTCTAACTTCAATTGTATTATCAACTGGATATCTTTTCTCATTATACATACATCCTCTTTCAGACATAGTTACAATTAGATTCTCTTTCCATTCTGAATAAATTGCTCCCTTTGAAACACAATTATCCCATTCTTCTTCATTCATTTTTACAAATGTATAATCTTTGAAGTAATCTCCACTACCTATTGTTTTTTTAGTATCAATAAAAGATAGTTTAGATTTTTTACCAATTTTACCAATATCTTCGTAGGTTAGATATCCCTTATCATAATCAGATACAATAACTGCATCATATGAATCAAAATCTACCTTACGATAATCAAATGAATTAGAAACTTTATCATTACCATCTACTCTGAGTAGCATTTGGTTTGATTTAGTTTCTACATATCTTGTCTTTATGATTTGTTCATTGTTGGTGATTAGTTCAGTTTTTCTAACTCCTAATGCTCTGAGGTTATCAACAACGTTTCCAGCCATACCTTGGTTGGTTATGGTTTTTGATGGTTTAAATACAGGTATGGGTGCTTCAGGACATAGTCTATCACAACTACCATATACAAATATATCGGTACAACTATCTCCTATAACTAATATTTTCAAAATTCATTGTGTTTATGTAAGAATTCCTGTAAAAGTTTTATTCTCGTACATAATTCATATTCTTCTTCTCCTATAGCCCAATCCATTGCTTTACTGAGCGTTTCACCAACTTCTTTTTTTCTAACAAAAAAGTCAAAGGAGTTCTTTTTTCTACCTAACATATTTTCAACCTGAAAAGCGAACATCTCATCTTTATCTTTATAAAGTAGTTCTTCAGCAGCTACTATTAATTCAGGAAATATAATATGTGGGTTGTTTTGAGTCCACGTAAATATATCCGTATCTCCTATATGAATTACAGTACCTCTTTTCGGTTCATCCATATATTAGTATTTTACTTCAAGTACAACCGAAGCTAATTCTTTATATTTGCTTGGTTCTGGTTCTATTTTTAGAATCTTCCAATTTGATTTTTGATATCTAATAGTTCCTCCTACATTGAAACAAGGACCTCCTTCGAAATCAAACATTGTAACATTACCTTCTTTATCCTCTGATGCTCTGGTGAATTTGGATTCACCCATCACTCTGATTTTGTTGTTTCCCAACTTTTCGATACTTCTATCATTACCATATCGACTTTTCACTACATCCATTTTATTACTATTTGTGTTGTACATATAAATATATGTAAATTAAATTATCTTAATCCTTTTGTTGTTTTTCTTCCTAATGCAATTGCCATCTCTGATGGGGTTTGTCCCATCTTAGTTTGCTTTTTGTACCACCAATACATATCTTCAGTAGTACCCTTTCCTCTTTGCTTTTCCAAGCATTTATCCCATAAACATTTACCAAATTCTAATTCTAATTCATTTTTAAGTTCATTCAATCGGGTTTGTTCCTCTTCTATACCTTTCTCCATCAACTTTTGTGCTTTGATTCTTTTCATCTTAGCATGTTGATGTGCTTCCACTCGTCTATCATTTATATCTTTAATTCCAGATGTATCCATATATTG
>VMHT01047912.1_pt1 | contig 10943 bp, 9 predicted proteins | sample 4693611 | NCBI WGS metagenome assembly VMHT01 (sample SAMN12280063, study PRJNA550983) | marine metagenome | isolation source: seawater sampled from same location over 5 years 0.02-0.2 micron viral filtrate | place: USA: collected off the coast of southern California halfway between the port... ... | reverse complement strand
GATCGATGGCAAGCGGCATCAGGCGCGGCTGACTCTTGGCGCCTTGGCCGAGTTGGAGGCGACGTTGGAGGCCGACAGCCTTGTCGCCTTGGTGGAGCGGTTTGAAAGCAATCGCTTTTCCAGCCGTGATGTACTGGCCCTGCTGCTTGCCGGGCTGCGCGGGGGCGGAGCGGTGATGGATGCCGCAACGCTTGAACATGCACAGATTGAGGGCGGGCCGATGGCGGCGGCACGAGCGGCGGCGGAATTGCTGGCGCGGGCCTTTACGGTGCACGCGTGAGCACGGCGCAGGGCTTTGACTGGCCCGCCCTGCTGCGGGTGGGCCTGTCGCGATTGCGCCTGCCGCCGGAACAATTCTGGGCGCTGACGCCGGCGGAGTTGCAGTTGATGCTGGGCCCACCGTCCGCGGCAGCGCCGCTGCTGAGCGAGGGCCTCGCCGCGCTGATGGCCGCCTATCCAGACGAGATGAAAGGGGCCGATGATGGCTGACTTTGATGATTTCGAGAACCTTGAGAGCCGCGCTGACGGGCTGAATGAGACGCTGGCTCAAACCAGCGGTTTGGTTGCCGGGTTCGGCGGTGAGTTGCGGCGCATGCGCAGTGCGCTTTCCGCGACGGGCAAAGATGTGGCGACCCTCGAAAAAGGGCTGAGCCGTGGGCTGCGCCGGGCGTTCGACGGGGTAGTTTTTGACGGCGCCAAACTGTCGGACGCGCTGAGCGACTTGGCGCAATCGATGATCCGTACGACCTACAACGCCGCGATGCGCCCGGTGACGGATCACTTCGGCGGGCTGATCGGCGAGGGGGTGGGCAGTGTTGTGGAAGGCATTTTGCCCTTCGCGAATGGCGCGCCCTTTTCCCAAGGCAAGGTCATGCCGTTTGCGCAGGGCGGGGTGGTGACTTCGGTCACCGCGTTTCCCATGCGCGGCGGCACGGGGCTGATGGGAGAGGCCGGGCCAGAGGCGATCATGCCGCTGACGCGGGGGCCGGATGGCAAGCTGGGGGTGCGCGGCAATGGCGGGGGGGCGACCACCATCGTGATGAACATCACCACGCCCGATGTGCAGGGGTTTCAGCGCAGCCAAAGCCAGATTGCCGCTCAACTAAGCCGCGCTCTTAGCTCGGGCAACCGCAACCGATAAGCCGCGCGGCGGTTAAAGGAGCAGATCATGCAATTTCACGATGTCAGATTTCCGCCCTCGCTGAGCTTTGGATCAGTCGGGGGGCCGCAGCGGCAGACGGATGTGGTCACGCTGGCCAATGGCCATGAGGAACGCAACACGCCTTGGGCCCATTCTCGGCGGGTCTATGATGCGGGGCTGGGGATGCGTTCTATCGATGACCTTCAGTTGCTGATTGCTTTTTTCGAAGCGCGACTGGGGCAGATGTACGGGTTTCGCTGGAAGGACTGGGCCGACTATAAAACGGGCAAGACGGCGCTTTCGGTGGCCTTTGACGACCAGAGCCTCGGTTATGGGGACGGGGTTCGGGCGGCGTTTCAGCTGACCAAGACTTACCGCTCCGGCGCGCATTCCTACCGGCGTCCGATCACCAAACCCGTGGCCGGGACGGTGCGTGTGGGGGTGGAACAAGACGAGCTGCGCGAGGGTGTCGAATACGAGGTCGACGCAAGCACGGGGATTGTAACATTTGCCCATCCGCCGGACCCTGAGATGGAGATCTTCGCGGGCTTCGAATTCGACGTGCCCGTGCGCTTTGACACGGACCGCATTCTTATCTCGGTCGAGAGTTTTCAGGCCGGGCAGGTGCCCGACGTGCCGGTAATCGAGGTGCGGGTCTGATGGCGGGGCTCAATACAGGGTTTGCAAACCATATTGCGCCCGGTGTGACAACGCTTTGCCATTGCTGGCAGGTGACGCGGGCGGATGGAGTGGTGTTTGCCTTTACCGATCACGATATGCCGCTGGCATTCGCGGGGGTCGCGTTTCGCGCTGATACGGGGCTGAGTGCGCGGGCGCTGGCCCAAACCAGCGGGCTGTCGGTCGACAACACCGAGGCGCTTGGCGCGCTAAGCGATGATGCGATCCGCGAGGATGAGATCGAGCAGGGACGTTTCGATGGGGCCGAGGTTCAGGCGTGGTTGGTGAACTGGGCGGAGCCTGCGCAGCGGGTGCTGCAGTTTCGTGGATCGATCGGCGAGTTGCACCGCACGGGCGGCAGCTTTCGTGCTGAACTGCGCGGGCTGACGGAGCCGCTGAACCGCCCCTTCGGACGGGTCTTTCAAAAGCCCTGTTCGGCGGTTCTGGGGGATGGCGATTGCCGCTTTGATCTCACCACGCCGGGCTATGCCGAGGAACGCGCGGTTGAGACTGTGGCAGAGGCGCAGTGTTTCCGCTGGGCCGCATTCCCGGGATATGACGAGGGCTGGTTCGCCCGTGGGCGGCTTGACGTGTTGGATGGCCCGGCGGCGGGGCTCTGGGGCATGGTAAAACGTGACTACCATGAGGACGGGCAGCGGGTGATCGAGCTTTGGGAGCCGATCCGCGGGGCGGTCGCGGAGGGCACTCGCGTACGGCTTACGGCAGGCTGCGACAAGCGGATGGAGACCTGTCGGCTGAAATTCAACAACCTGCTGAACTATCGAGGTTTTCCGGATCTGCCGGGTGAGGATTGGATGATGGCCGTCCCGCGCTCAGACGGTGCGAACGCGGGCGGGTCGCGCAGGTGAGCGCCGGGGGTGAACCGTTGCTGCATGCGGCACGCGGGTGGATCGGCACGCCTTATGTGCATCAGGCTGCGGCGAAGGGGGCGGGCTGCGACTGTCTCGGCCTCATCCGGGGGCTTTGGCGTGAACGGATGGGGGCTGAACCCGAGGCGGTGCCGCCCTATTCGATGGACTGGTCCGAGCCGCAGGGAGAGGAACAGCTCTGGGCGGCGGCGCTGCGGCATATGGCGGTGAAGAACAGCGGTGCGCCCGCGCCCGGTGATGTGCTGCTATTCCGAATGCGCCACGGCGCTGTGGCAAAACACCTTGGGTTGCAGGGGCGCATCGGCGCCAGTCCCAGTTTTATTCACGCCTATGCACGGCACGGGGTCGTCGAAAGCCCGCTTAGCCTGCCATGGCAGCGGCGCATCGTGGCGCGATTTGTATTTCCTGAGGAGGTCTCCTGATGGCGACGATTGTTCTTTCGGCAGCGGGGGCCGCGGTTGGTGGCTCCATCGGGGGCACGCTGGCGGGGCTGTCTTCTGTCGCAGTGGGCCGGGCGGTGGGGGCGAGCCTTGGGCGACTGGTCGATCAACGCTTGCTGGGCCAAGGTGGGCAGGCGGTCGAGACCGGCAAGGTCGATCGCTTTCGGCTGACGGGCTCGGGCGAGGGGGCGGCGATCTCGCAGCTTTATGGCCGGATGCGACTGGCTGGGCATGTCATCTGGGCGTCGCAGTTCCAAGAGGTCACCCATGTCAGCGGGGGCGGCAAGGGCGGTCCCCCGACGCCAAAGACGACCGAGTACAGCTATACCGTCAGCCTTGCCATCGCGCTTTGCGAAGGGGAGATCGCCAGCGTCGGGCGCATCTGGGCGGATGGGGAAGAGATTGCCCCGGACGATCTGAACATGCGCGTCTACAGGGGCGAGGCGGATCAGCAGCCCGACCCGACCATCGCCGCGATTGAGGGCGCGGACCGGGTGCCAGCCTATCGCGGCACGGCTTATGTGGTGATGGAAGACCTCGACTTGGCGCAGTTCGGCAACCGCGTGCCGCAGTTCTCTTTCGAGGTTATGCGCCCCGAACAGCCGCAGGCCCCGGGGTGGGAACATGCGCCTGCCTTTGGTGTGCAGGGGGTCGCCTTGATCCCCGGCACGGGGGAATATGCGCTGGCGACCACGCCGGTTCATTATACCGACGGCCCCGGCAGCCGTTGGAGCGCGAATGTGAATTCACCGGCGGCCAAGACTGATTTCTCGGTGTCGCTGGAGACCTTGACAGAGGAACTGCCCCGGCTAGAAGCGGCCTCTCTCGTCGTGTCATGGTTCGGCAGCGATCTGCGCTGTGGCGATTGCCGCCTGCGCCCCAAGGTGGAAGATCCGGACATTGACGGGGAGAACATGCCGTGGCGGGTGTCTGGGGTGACGCGCGGCACGGCCGAGGTCATCACCCAGCACGGCGCGCGCCCGATCTATGGCGGCACGCCAGCCGATGCCGCGGTGGTTGAGGCCATTCACGCGCTGAAGGCGGCGGGCAAGGCGGTGATGTTCTACCCGTTCATCTTGATGGATCAGACCGAAGGCAACGGCTTGCCGGACCCCTATAGCGATGCCGAGGATCAACCCCGCTTGCCGTGGCGCGGGCGGATCACCCTCTCGGTCGCACCGGGGCGACCGGGCAGCCCGGATGGGTCAGCGGCGGCAGCGGCAGAGGTTGCCGCGTTTTTCGGCACAGCCACTGCGGCGGATTTCACGGTGACCGAGGGCGCGGTGAGCTACGATGGCCCAGCGGAATGGACCCTTTCGCGGTTCATCCTGCACTACGCCGCACTCTGCGCCGCGGCGGGCGGGGTCGAAGCCTTTTGCATCTCTTCTGAAATGCGAGGCCTGACCCAGATACGCGCGGCGGGGAATAGCTTCCCTGCGGTCACCGCGCTGCGGGCCTTGGCCGGAGAGGTGCGTGCCTTGCTCGGGCCGGATGCGAAGATCAGCTATGCCGCTGATTGGTCAGAGTATTTTGGCTATCAGCCGCAGGATGGCAGCGGTGATGTTTACTTCCACCTCGATCCGCTGTGGGCCGATCCGCAGATCGATTTCATCGGGATCGACAACTATATGCCGCTGGCCGATTGGCGCGATGAGGAGGGGCATGTCGATGGGGAAGACTGGCCCGCGATCTACGATGTCGGCTATCTGAAATCCAACATCGAAGGTGGTGAGGGTTATGACTGGTACTACCATTCGCCCGAAGCCCGTACGGCACAGATCCGAACGCCGATCACTGATGGCGCCCATGATGAACCTTGGGTCTATCGTTACAAAGACCTGCGCCGTTGGTGGCAGAACCATCACCATCCGCGCATCGGTGGAGAGCGGCAGGCAGCACCCACGGAATGGCAACCCATGTCCAAGCCGATCTGGTTCACGGAATACGGCTGTGCCGCCATCGACAAAGGCGCGAACCAACCCAACAAGTTCCTCGATCTGAAAAGCTCGGAAAGCGCCTTGCCGCATCATTCCACCGGCGAACGGGACGATTTGATGCAGATGCAATATCTGCGCGCGCTGTCGGAATATTGGCGTGATCCGGCGCGCAACCCGATCTCGGACGAATATGGCGCTCCGATGCTGGATATGTCGCGCGCCTTCGTTTGGGCTTGGGACACGCGGCCCTTTCCCTTCTTTCCCAACAATGTCGATCTATGGAGCGATGGGGAGAATTACAGCCGGGGTCATTGGCTGAACGGACGGGTCTCGGCGCGTTCGCTGGCCTCGGTGGTCGGGGAGATTTGCCGCCGCGCGGGTGTGATGCATTTCGATACCTCTCAGCTTTTCGGCTATGTCCGCGGCTACACCGTGGACGTGGTCGGAGAGGCGCGCGCCGCCTTGCAACCTTTGATGCTGCGCTATGGGTTCGACGCGATCGAACGCGATGGGGTTTTGCGGTTTCGGATGCGTGATGGGACGGATGCGGTACCACTTGACCCCGACGGGCTTGCGATACACCCCGACCTCGGCGGGCTGACCGAGCAGTTGCGCGAGGCTGAGGCCGAGGTGTCGGGCCGTGTTCGGCTGCGGTTCATTCAGGCCGATGCGGATTTCGACGCGATCGCGGAAGAGGCGGTTCTGCCGGATGAGGCGACCCATGCGGTCACCGGGACCGAACTGAACATGGCCCTGACCCGGGGCGAGGGGCGGCAGGTGGCCGAGCGCTGGTTGACCGAGGCGCGTGTCGCCCGCGAAACGCTGCGGCTGGCGTTGCCGCCATCGCAGATGGCTATCGGGGCGGGGGACGTGATCGAACTGCCGGGCGATGGCGCGGAGGGGCCGGGGCGCTACCGCATTGACCGCGTCGAACAGGCCGGTTCCCTGCTGATTGATGCCGTTCGGATTGAACCCGAAGTCTATGACCCCGCGCCGCTTGAAGAAGAACTGGCGTCTCTGCGGCCTTTCGCGCCGCCGCTGCCGGTCTTGCCCCAGTTCATGGACTTGCCGCTTTTGCGCGGGGATGAGGTGCCCCATGCGCCGCATCTGGCGGTGACGGCAACCCCTTGGCCGGGGTCAGTCGCCGTTTATCGCTCTACGGTTGATGCTGATTATGCGCTCAACGGCGTCGTTTCCAGTCGGTCCATCATGGGGGTCACCCAAACGGCCCTGCGCGCGGCGCGGCCGGGGGTGATCGACGCAGGACCGGTGCTGGAAGTCAAACTCAGCAGCGGCAGCCTTGAATCGGTCAGCAAAGAGGCGCTTTTGAATGGGGCGAACCTTGCCGCGATCGGCGATGGAAGCGCGGACCGATGGGAGTTATTTCAATTTCAGGAGGCGCAGCTTGTCGCCCCTGCGACCTATTGGCTGACGGGACGCCTGCGCGGGCAGGCGGGAAGTGATGGGCTGATGCCGGAGGCTTGGCCCGTGGGGTCGCGCTTTGTGCTGATGAATGGGACACCGCAACAGGTTGAGTTCAGCCCGCATCTGCGCCGCGTGGCCCAGCACTACCGCATAGGTCCTGCCCGGCGCCCCGTGGATGATCCGTCCTATCTGCATCAGGTTCATGCGTTTGACGGGAATGGCCTGCGGCCCTACAGCCCGTGCCATCTGCGGGCCGAGGCGCTGCCCGGTGGTGATATTACCTTTAGCTGGATCCGACGGACGCGTATCGACGGGGACGCTTGGGACGGGCCAGAGGTGCCGCTTGGCGAAGAAAGTGAGCGGTATCTTCTGCGGGTTTTTGCAGGCGGTCAGCACCTGCGGGACGTACTGCTCGATACGCCCGGGTGGACCTACAGCACTGCGGCACGGGCGGCTGATGGGCTGACCGGGGCGTTTGAGGTAACGGTGGCGCAGGTCTCTGCCAGCTACGGCGCGGGGCTTGCCGCCACGTTAGTGGTGCCCGGATAGGCCTGCGCGTTATCACGATTTTGAGCATGTGCGGATTTACAAATGGTCCTACGCTATTGCATGAGCTACCCTAGCGGCAGAGTGAAGGAGCCCGTGCCATGGCGCAGACACACAGAAATATCTCGAAAGTGGACCCGGTTTGGGATCAGATTCAGCAAGAAGCTGAGGATGCGGTGCGTGATGAGCCGCTGATCGGCGGCTTTGTTCACGCCTGTATCCTGCATCATAAATCCATCGAGAACGCGCTTTCCTATCGCATCGCTGCGAAGCTGTCGTCCAACGAGATGTCGATGATGGTCGTGCGCGAAATGGTCGAGGAGGCCTATGCCGAAGACCCGGACCTCGTCGCCGCGGCGCGCGCCGATCTGGTGGCGATATATGACCGTGACCCGGCCTGCCATCGGTTGCTGCAGCCGATCCTTTACTTCAAAGGCTATCAAGCGGTGCAGGCCTATCGGGTTGGCCACTACCTCTATATGAAGGGCAAACGCGATTTGGCATATTTCATCCAAATGCGGGTGAGCGAGATTTTCGGCGTGGATATTCACCCGGCGGCCAAAATGGGCAAGGGCATCATGATCGACCACGCGCATTCCATCGTCATTGGTGAGACGGCGGTGGTGGGCGACAACGTCTCGATGCTGCATTCTGTGACGCTAGGGGGGACCGGCAAGGAAGAAGAGGACCGTCACCCTAAGATCGGGAACGGCGTGTTGATTGGCGCAGGCGCAAAGGTGTTGGGCAATATCACCATTGGCCATTGCAGCCGGATCGCCGCCGGCTCGGTGGTGCTGGAGCCTGTGCCTGCCTGCAAAACTGTTGCCGGAATTCCGGCGCGGATCGTGGGAGAGGCGGGCTGCGATCAGCCGTCGATGTCGATGAACCACCTTTTTGGGCCAGACGCCGAATAGGCGCAGAAGCCAGCGTTGCAAAAAAAAGCCGGGGCATGCCCCGGCTTTTTCGTTTCGTAGAGTGCGGGCTTTAGGCCAGCATGATCATCGGATTTTCGAGGTTCTCGACAATCGCATTCAACAGCTGCGCACCGAGGGCACCGTCGATGACACGGTGGTCGACCGATAGGGTTACGGACATGACCGTTGCTGCGGTGATCTCTCCATCCTTGCCGATGATCGGTTTCTTGACTCCAGCCCCCACGGCAAGGATCGCGCCATGCGGCGGGTTGATGACCGCATCGAAATTGTCGATGCCGAACATGCCCAAGTTGGAAATCGCAAAGCTGCCGCCCTGATACTCATGCGGCGCCAGTTTGCGGTCGCGGGCGCGGGTGGCGAGGTCTTTCATCTGCGCCGAGAGGGTCGAGAGCGACTTGGTGTCGGCGTCCTGCAACACGGGGGTGAAGAGACCGCCTTCGATCGCCACGGCCACGGCCACATCCGAGGGTTTCAGCTTGAGGATGCGATCACCGGCCCAGACGGCATTGGCATCCGGCACCGATTGCAGGGCCAGCGCGCAGGCTTTGATGATGAAGTCGTTGACCGAGAGCTTTACACTCCGCGATTCCAACTGCTTGTTCAGATCGCTGCGGAAGGAAAGCAGCGCGTCGATCTGAATGTCGCGGCGCAGGTAGAAATGCGGCACGGTTTGCTTGGCCTCGGTAAGGCGCGCGGCGATGGTCTTGCGCATGCCGTTGAGGGTGACTTCCTCGTACTCCCGGCCCTCGTACATCTTGGCGACCGCATCGGCAGAGGGGCCGGTGGCCGCGGCTTGGGCGACCGGGGCGGCATCTTTGGCAGGTGCCGCGCTGTCGGATTTTGCCGCAGTTGGCTGTGCGTTTTCGACATCCGCTTTGACGATCCGACCGCGCGGGCCGCTGCCGTCGATTTGCGACAGGTCCAACCCCTTGTCGGCGGCGATCCGGCGGGCGAGGGGGGAGGCAAAGATACGCTCGCCCTTATCGCTTTTCGGTGCGGCGGGGGATTTGCTGTCGCTTTTGCCCGTCGCCTCATTCGCATCCGTCGCACCGCGGCCATAGCCCGCTTCGGGCGTCTCAGCTTCGGCGGCTTTGGGCGCTGCTTCGGCCTGCGGTTTTTCTTCCTTGGCCGGAGCGGCGCTGCTGTCGATGTCGTCGACGCTTTCGCCTTCTTCGAGCAATACGGCGATCGGGGTGTTGACCTTCACCCCCTCGCTGCCTTCGCTGATCAGGATCTTGCCGATGGTGCCTTCGTCGACGGCTTCGAATTCCATCGTGGCCTTGTCGGTCTCGATCTCGGCCAGAATGTCACCAGAGGAGACTTCGTCGCCTTCCTTGACCAGCCATTTGGCAAGCGTGCCTTCCTCCATCGTGGGGGATAGGGCGGGCATGAGAATTTCTGTGGGCATGATCCGCTCCTTACCGGTAAGTGACTGATTTCACGGCTTCGATCACCTCGTCGGTGGTGACCAGCGCGTGTTTTTCAAGGTTGGCGGCATAGGGCATGGGAACGTCCTTGCCGGTGCAGGTGATGACCGGAGCGTCGAGGTAATCAAACGCCTCTTGCATGATCACGCCGCTGATGTAGCCACCGACGGAGCCCTGCGGCCAGCCTTCTTCGACGGTGACGCAGCGGTTGGTCTTCATCACCGATTTCAGGATCGTGTCCGTGTCCATCGGGCGCAGTGTGCGCAGGTCGATGACCTCGGCGTCAATGCCTTCTTCGGCCAGCTTCCCAGCAGCCTCCAACGCATAGGTCATGCCGATGCCAAAGCTGACGATGGTCACGTCGGACCCTTCGCGCCAGATGCGAGCCTTGCCGAAGGGCACGGTGTAATCCTCAATATCCGGCACGTCGAAGCTGCGGCCATAGAGGATTTCGTTTTCAAGGAAGATCACCGGGTTCGGGTCACGGATGGCGGTTTTCATCAAGCCTTTGTAATCGCTCGCAGAATAGGGCATCGCAACCTTCAGGCCGGGGATCTGCATGAACCACGCGGCATAGTCCTGTGAGTGCTGCGCGCCGACACGGGCGGCGGCACCGTTGGGGCCACGGAAGACCATGGGCGCGCCCATCTGGCCGCCGGACATGTAGAGCGTCTTGGCCGCGGAGTTGATGATCTGATCCATCGCTTGCATGGCGAAGTTGAAGGTCATGAACTCAACAATCGGGCGCAGACCGCCGAAGGCCGCACCAACACCGATCCCGGCAAAGCCATGTTCGGTGATCGGCGTGTCGATCACCCGTTTGGGGCCGAATTCGTCCAGCATCCCTTGGGTGATTTTATATGCGCCTTGGTACTCCGCGACTTCCTCACCCATGAGGAAGACATCTTCGTCGCGGCGCATCTCTTCGGCCATGGCATCACGCAGCGCTTCGCGCACGGTCTGCTGCTTCATCGCCGTGCCTTCGGGCCAGTCGGGGCTGGTGTCGGGCTCGGGCTGTTTCTTGCCCTCGGCGGGGGCCGTTGTCGCGCTGTCGATATCGTCCGCGCTTTCGCCTTCTTCCAGCAGAACGGCGATAGCGGTGTTCACCTTCACGCCTTCGGTGCCTTCCTCGATCAGGATCTTGCCGATGGTGCCTTCGTCAACGGCTTCGAATTCCATCGTGGCCTTGTCGGTTTCGATCTCGGCCAGAATGTCACCAGAAGAGACTTCATCGCCTTCCTTGACCAGCCATTTGGCCAGCGTGCCTTCTTCCATGGTAGGGCTGAGGGCGGGCATAAGAATTTCGGTTGCCATATCAGTTTTTCTCCGCAGGAGTAATCATTCCGACGACGTTGCCTTGGCCGTCCTCGACATAGGCGCAGCGGCCGATGCCCGGAAAATCTGTGGGGGGAAGGGCCTCGGCCCCGCCGTTATTAAGCGCCCAGAGATAGCGGGCGTCACAGTCTTCGACCTCAAAAGTCATGGTGCCGCCACGGATCGGGCCGCCAGCAGTTGGGGTCGCGT
>VMHT01028874.1_pt1 | contig 10943 bp, 10 predicted proteins | sample 4693611 | NCBI WGS metagenome assembly VMHT01 (sample SAMN12280063, study PRJNA550983) | marine metagenome | isolation source: seawater sampled from same location over 5 years 0.02-0.2 micron viral filtrate | place: USA: collected off the coast of southern California halfway between the port... ... | reverse complement strand
CTTCTATATTTTTCAATCTATAAAAATCAAAGTGATAAATCCTTCCCTTAATTGGACTGATGTAATGATTAACGATCGAAAAGGTAGGACTGGAAATAGGATCGGTTACTTGCCATCTTTGACACAAGCTTGAAATGAGGGTTGTTTTACCGGCACCCATGGGACCGTCAAAACAAATGACAGGAGTTTGCAAACGCTTATCTAAATAATCGACCGCTTGGTCAATTTGATCCAATTTAAACCGAAAAGACATGGAACAAATTTAACACTATCGGGGACGCATTACAACAAAAGGGATAATCATTTCTTCCATAGATATTCCACCGTGTTGAAAGGTGTTTAGGAAATGATTGGCATAATGATTAAAATTATTTTGATAGACAAAGTACTGTTGTTCTTTGGCAAAAATAAACCTGCTATTGAGGTTTGGTGCAGGCAATTGTATCTTTTTGGGGTCATTGACCTCCATGACAGATCTGTAAGGATAACTCAGACTGTTCCCGGTTTTGTACCTTAGGTTCATGCTGAGTTCACGATTGCCCTTAATTTCGACGGGCTGATCTACATTGATGGTTCCATGGTCGGTGGTAACAATCAGATTAAAACCCAATTTACTTGCTTGTTGGATAATCTCTAACAGGGGAGAGTTGTTGAACCATGAGAGCGTAAGAGACCTGAAAGCCTTATTGTCTGAGGCCAATTCCTTGATGATTTCCATTTCTGTTTTGGCATGAGATATCATGTCCACAAAATTATAAACCACGACTACCAGATCATCTTTATCATGATTGTTGAGTGATTTTGTCAATTCTCTTCCAGCTTTGAGATTGGTAATTTTAGAATAACTGAACAGCGACTTTATCTCATTGCTAAGTAAATGTTCTCTGAGAAATTCTGCCTCTTTGAGGTTCTTACCTCCCTCCTCATTTTCGTTGACCCATAGCTCAGGATATTTTTTTTGCATTTCAAGAGGCATCATCCCGGAGAAAATAGCATTTCGTGCATAATGGGTAGCGGAAGGAAGAATACTGAAATAACTTATTTCATCTTCCTTTTGATAGTGATTTTCGATAATGGGTGCAATCATCTTCCATTGATCAAATCGCAGATTGTCGATGACCAACATGAGTGTGGTTTTCCCGGATTCATTTTTGAGTATCGGAAAGAGTTTTTCTTTAAGGATTTGATGAGACATTAGGGGCCCTGATTCATTGATGATCCAGTCTTCATAATGTTTTTCAACAAATTTGGCGAAAAGGCTATTGGCCTCTTTCATTTGATTTTGGAAAATTTCCAACATGGCCAAATCTTCTAATCCCTCCAATTCCATCTCCCAATAGAGCATTTTGATGTAAAAATCAGACCAGTCTTTGTGGGTTTCCAATTCATTGAGGGATAAGGATATTCTTTGGAAAGCTTGTTGGTAATTGGTGACGGTTTTCTCGGCAATCAAATTTTTGTGTTCAAATAATTTCTTTAGAGCAAGTAGAATTTGATTGGGGTTTACGGGTTTGATCAAATAATCTGAAATCTTGGCCCCTATGGCTTCCTCCATGATCTTTTCTTCCTCATTTTTAGTGATCATGACAACAGGAAGATTAGGAAACCGCAATTTGATTTCGTTTAGTGTTTCCAAGCCGCCCAGCCCCGGCATGTTTTCATCTAACAATACCACATCGAAGGATTGATCTTGGAGGACAAGCAAGGCGTCTTGACCATTGTTGCAGGCAGTAGTATGGTAACCCTTACCCTCAAGAAACAAAAAATGAGATTTGAGCAACTCAATTTCATCATCTACCCACAAGATTTTGATTGAAGTCATATTGTGTATCTTCGCACTAAGATTAATAATTTTGAATACAAAAAAGTTAACCCTTTTAAATGACCCAATTTACGGATTTATTGGAATTCGTTCCCCATTAATCTTTGAGGTAATTTCCCATCCTTGGTTTCAGCGTTTGAGGAGGATTTCACAAATGGGGTTTTCATACTATGTCTATCCCGGGGCTCATCATACGCGCTTTGAGCACGCTTTGGGAGCCATGCACTTGATGCAGGAGGTTATTCAGGTTTTAAAAAAAAAAGGAGTTCTGATCAGTCAGCAGGAGGCAGAAGCCATGCAATTGGCTATACTATTACACGATATTGGTCATGGTCCTTTTTCCCATACCACCGAAGCACTTTTGGCTGGTAGGCTAATGCATGAGGAAATATCACTGGAAGTGATGAAAAAGTTGAATGTGGAATTTAAAGGAGCCTTGGATTTGACCATCGCAATTTTTACCAACAGTTATCAAAGAAAATTTATGCACCAGCTTATTGTAGGTCAGATCGATTTGGATCGTATGGATTATCTTAAGCGGGATAGTCTATACTCCGGAGCTTCAGAAGGAAACATCAACAGCAATCGAATCATTGAGATGATGGTGGTGGTGGATGACCAATTGGCTTTTGAGGAAAAGAGCATTTACTCTATAGAAAAATTCCTAATGGCCAGAAGGCTCATGTATTGGCAGGTATATTTGCACAAAACAAGTCTTTCCGCTGAATTTTTATTGACCCGTGTATTGGAAAGGGTTCGTTTTTGTTATCAAAAGGGATCTCAACCATCGGCCTCAGATACCTTAGCTTACTTTTTATCGCGCAGCGATATGAATACCAGTCCAACAACCATTCAGCTTGAGAATTTTCTTCGTTTGGACGATTCTGACATCATACAAGGGTTGAAGTCATGGCAAGATCATGAGGATAAGGTTTTATCTAAAACCTCAAATATGCTGGTCAACAGAAATTTACTAAAGATAAAAATTCAAGATGTACCCTTTGAACCGCATGCCATTGAAAGCAAACATCCACGATTGAAAAATTATGGATTATCGGAAGAAGATTATCAATATTTTGTTTTCTCAGGAGAGGTTTCAAATCAGACATATGTCCCTCAGGACAAACAAATATGGATTCTAACCAAAAGAGGTAAATTGAAAAGACTTCAAGAGGTGGATGCTTTTTTTAATTCGGAAGAGCTTTCACGCATTCAGCACAAGTATTATTTATGCTTCCCCAGAAACAGACATCTAACTTAAATTTTATATTTTTGCAAGGATGAAATTTACTGCTCAACAAATCGCTGCTCAACTCGAAGGAACTGTTGAGGGAGACCCCAATGCCGAGGTTTTTCAACTTTCAAAAATTGAAGATGCTCAAAAGGGTTCACTCACTTTTTTATCTAACCCAAAATATACCCAATTTATATACAAAACCCAAGCTTCAGTAACTATTGTCAATCAGGATTTTATCGCAGAGGATGACTTGTCCACAACATTGGTAAGGGTTCCCAATGCCTATGACTCATTTTCAATTCTTTTGAATTATTATAAGAAGGCAAAAACCGCCAAATCAGGCATTGCCAAATCTGCTGTAATTCATCCTTCAGTTAAAATGGGAAAAAATTGTTTTGTTGGTCATATGTCCTGTATTCAGGAAGATGTTGAAATTGCTGACGATGTTAAAATCTATCCTCAGGTTTATTTAGGGAGCAATGTGACTATTGGAGCCGGTACAATTATTTTTGCCGGTGCAAAAATATTGGAAGACTCTATCATTGGTGAAAACTGTATCATTCATAGTGGGGCTGTTATTGGTTCTGACGGTTTTGGATTTGCGCCACAGAAAAATGGTGTTTATAAAAAAATACCTCAAACGGGAATAGTGGTTTTGGGAGATCGCGTAGAAGTGGGATCCAATTCGACAATTGATCGAGCCACCTTGGGAGTAACTTCCATTGGCAATGGTGTTAAACTCGACAATCAAATTCAGATTGCCCACAATGTAGAGATCGGAGACAATACAGTCATCGCTGCTCAGACCGGAATTGCAGGATCATCCAAGATTGGTAAAAACTGCGTTATTGGTGGGCAGGTAGGCATTATTGGTCACATCCATATTGGTGATAATGTAAAAATTCAGGGACAATCAGGAGTGATAAGTAGTATTAAAGAAAATTCAGCTATACAAGGTACTCCGGCATTTCCTTACAATGACTATAACAAATCTTATGTTTATTTTAAAAATTTACCCAAACTCGCGAAAGAAATAAACCGAATCATCAAGAAACTTGACCTATGACAAAAAAAAAATCTAACCAAAAAACGCTCAAAGATGAAGTAGCCTTGAATGGCGTGGGTCTGCATACCGGTAAAGCCGTCAGGCTGACCTTTAGACCTGCCCCTGAAGATACAGGCTTTGTTTTTGTGAGGACGGACTTAAATCCATCTGTAGAAATTCCAGCAGATGTAAATTATGTGATCAATACTGATCGTGGCACCAATCTTGAAAAAGACGGCGCAAAAATCCAAACTTCAGAACATGTACTGGCTGCATTAGTGGGGATGGGTATAGATAATTGCTTCATTGAGCTTGATTCTGCCGAATCTCCTATCATGGATGGATCATCAAAATTTTTTGTCGAAGCCATTGAATCCGTTGGGATACAAGTACAAGACAAATTGAGGGACGAGTATGTCGTAACCGATCTGATCAGCTATAAAGATGAGGAAACGGGAAGTGAAATTACTTTAATTCCTGCCGAAGAGTATCAAGTTACCACTATGGTCGATTTCGAAACCAAGGTATTAGGCACACAAAATGCTTCCTTAGATAACCTTAGTGATTTTAAGGAAACCATAGCACCCTCCAGAACATTTAGTTTTTTGCACGAACTTGAAATGCTCTTGGAAAATGGATTGATCAAGGGTGGTGATTTGAACAATGCTATTGTTTATGTTGACAAGCCTCTTTCTGAGAGTAATATGGAACGCTTAAAGGAGGCTTTTGGTAAGGACAATATCGCTGTTCAACCCAATGGAATATTAGACAACCTAAGCCTTCATTTTTCTAATGAAGCAGCACGGCACAAACTTTTAGATGTCATTGGAGACATAGCTCTTGTTGGTGTTCCCATAAGAGGAAAGGTTTTTGCTCATAAACCAGGACATAAGGTAAATGCTAATTTTTCTAAAAAACTCTCTCAGATGATCAGGCAAGAGAGACGTCAGAATGCGCCCAAAGTTGACCTCAATGCAGAACCGCTAATGGATGTCAATGACATCATCAAAATGTTGCCCCATCGTCCTCCATTTCTATTGGTAGACAAAATATTTGAGCTTTCGGAGACCCATGTGATTGGTCTTAAAAATGTCACCATGAATGAACCCTTTTTTGTAGGGCATTTTCCTGGAGCGCCAGTCATGCCGGGTGTCTTACAAATCGAAGCTATGGCACAAGCAGGAGGGGTTCTTTTGCTCAACACAGTCCCAGATCCCGAAAATTACCTTACCCTGTTTATGAAAATGGATAATGTCAAATTCAAAAGACCTGTAAAACCTGGAGATACACTTGTGTTTAAATTAGAACTGATTTCTCCCATTAGAAGAGGTATATGTCATATGAAAGGGATGATATTTGCCAACGGAAATCTAATGACTGAGGGAGAACTCATGGCACAGATCATCAAACGTAAAGAATCATAATGAAACAACCCCTAGCTTACATTCACCCCGAAGCTAAAGTAGCCAAAAATGTAGTCATTGAGCCGTTTACTACGATTGACAACAATGTAGAAATCGGAGAAGGAACATGGATAGGTTCTAATGTAACCATTATGGAGGGGGCTAGGATTGGGAAAAACTGTAGTATTTTTCCCGGTGCCGTAATAGCTGCTGTTCCACAGGATTTAAAATTCAAAGGCGAGGACACCCTGGCTGTGATAGGTGACAATACAACCATCAGAGAGTGTGTAACGATAAACCGAGGTACTTCAGACCGCCAACTCACTAGAATAGGAAATAATTGTCTGATCATGGCCTATTGCCACGTTGCCCATGATTGTTATGTGGGTGACAATTGTATTTTTTCAAACAACAGTACCCTTGCCGGACATATAACTATTGGTAATTATGTGATCTTAGCAGGCTTGGTTGCTGTTCATCAGTTCTCTACCATTGGTGACCATGCTTTTATAGCTGGCGGATCTCTGGTGAGGAAAGATGTACCTCCCTATGTAAAAGCTGCTCGTGAGCCACTTTCTTATGTGGGGATTAACTCTGTCGGATTGAGGAGAAGAGGGTTTTCCTCAGAAAAAATTACAGAGATCCAGAACATCTACAGGAATTTATACCAAAAAAAATTGAATAACAGCCAAGCTGTTGATATCATCGAGGCCGAAATGATCGCCTCTCCCGAAAGAGATGAAATTTTGCAATTCATCAGAAACTCACAAAGAGGAATCATGAAAGGTTATTTCCAAAAAAGCTAAACAACGACCCTATGGCATCTACCTCCGACATCAGAAAAGGATTGTGTATCAAGTTCAACAACGATATTTATAAAATCGTCCAATTTCTTCACGTTAAACCCGGTAAAGGGCCTGCCTTTGTTAGAACAAAACTAAAGAGTATTACCACAGGAAGAGTGGTGGATAATACCTTTTCTGCCGGTCACAAAATAGATAACATTCGGGTTGAAACCACTAAATTTCAATACCTATACGGAGAGGGAGATGATTATAATTTTATGAATGTAGAGGACTACAATCAGATTGTGGTCAACAAAAACTCTATTGACAACCCCGAACTGATGAAAGAAGGTGAGATCGTCAGTATTTCCATTAATACTGAAGACGGTTTACCGCTTTCGGTCGATATGCCTGCTAGTGTCATATTGGAAGTAACCCACACCGAACCCGGCGTAAAGGGAAACACAGCGACAAATGCAACCAAGCCGGCTACCGTGGAAACCGGAGCCAAAATAAACGTACCCCTGTTCATCAATGAAGGGGATAAAATCAAAGTTGATACCGATAAAGGAAATTATCAAGAGAGAATTAAAGAATAGCCCATCAATAGCCTACCTATTAATTTATAACATATTTTTAAAACTTACAAAACGCAATGAGTGTATTGGTCAATAAGCAGTCAAAAATTATAGTGCAGGGTTTTACCGGCAGTGAAGGGACTTTCCATGCGGAACAAATGATTGCCTATGGGACAAATGTGGTGGGTGGAGTCACTCCGGGAAAAGGAGGACAGACCCATTTGGACAAACCCGTTTTTAATTCAGTTACACAAGCCGTAAAAGAAGCTCAAGCAGATACATCGATTATATTCGTACCACCGGCATTTGCCGCCGATGCTATTATGGAAGCTGCCGAAGCCGGGATCAAAGTCATCATTGCCATCACAGAGGGCATTCCTGTGGCAGATATGACCAAAGTATCGGATTATATCAAAAAAAGAAATTGCACCTTGATCGGTCCCAACTGCCCCGGTGTCATCACTCCCGAAGAGGCTAAAGTCGGTATCATGCCCGGTTTTGTTTTCAAAAAAGGAAATGTGGGCATTGTCTCCAAATCAGGAACATTAACCTATGAAGCCGCTGATCAGGTGGTAAGGCAAGGATTGGGAATTACTACAGCCATTGGAATTGGCGGAGATCCCATCATTGGAACCACCACCAGAGACGCTGTAGAACTGTTTATGAATGACCCGGAAACAGAGGCTATAGTTGTTATAGGTGAAATAGGGGGGCAGTTAGAATCAGATGCTGCACACTGGATCAAGGATAATGGTAATTTAAAACCGGTCATTGGATTTATCGCAGGGGAAACCGCCCCCAAAGGCAGAACGATGGGCCATGCAGGAGCCATAGTAGGCGGGAAAGATGATACTGCCGAAGCCAAAAAAAGCATTATGAAGTCTTGTGGAATCCATGTAGTCGATTCTCCTGCCGATATTGGTAAAAAAGTTGCAGAAGTCTTAGCATAAACTGATATGAGTGAATTACTAAAAAACAAAACAGCTATCATTACCGGTGCCACTCGAGGTATCGGTAAAGGAATTGCCCGAACTTTTGCACTCAATGGGTGCAATGTCGCCTTTACTTACAGCAGTTCGGTCGAAGCTGCTCAATCCCTAGAAAAGGATTTAAATGAGATGGGAGTAAAAGCCAAGTCTTATCAAAGTAATGCTGCCGATTTCGATCAGTCGCAAGCACTGGTAGATATGGTTTTAGAAGAATTTGGAACTATTGATGTATTGGTCAACAATGCGGGGATCACCAAAGACAACCTATTGATGCGTATTGGAGAATTAGATTTTGATCAAGTAATTCAAGTCAATCTTAAGTCTGTTTTCAACATGACTAAAGCCATTCAACGTACGTTTTTAAAGCAAAAATCGGGATCCTTGATTCACATGAGTTCAGTAGTGGGGATCAAAGGGAATGCCGGTCAATCCAACTATGCTGCTTCCAAAGCAGGGATTATAGGCTTTTCCAAAGCCATTGCACTCGAATTGGGTTCTAGAAATATCAGAAGTAACGTGGTCGCTCCAGGATTTATTGAAACCGAAATGACAGACAAGCTTTCGGAGGATGTGGTTCAAAAGTGGCGTGAAGGAATTCCCCTAAAAAGAGGGGGGACTCCTGAGGATGTTGCCAACGCTTGTCTGTTCTTGGCATCAGATTTATCAAATTATATAACCGGTCAAGTCCTCCAAGTCGATGGAGGAATGCTAACTTAAAAATCATTTATCATGCAAAAATTACCTAAAATTGGATTGCCCATTATTCTATTAGCCTTTGTGCTGATCATTTTTGTCTCTAAGTCTTCTATCAATATTGGATATGGAGAAGCAGGCGTATTGTTTAAAACCTTTGGTGGAGGGGTTGTCACCGATGAAGCCCCACTCTCGGAAGGGTTTCATATTATTGCTCCCTGGAACAAAGTTTACATTTACAATGTAAAGCAACAAGAGTTCTTTGAAGGCAATATGCAGGTATTGTCTTCTAATGGTTTGGAAATTTCACTGGATGTATCTGTATTGTATCAGCCTGTTTATAACGAGTTGGGGTTGTTGCACAAAACCAAAGGCGAAAACTACGTCAATATTGTTTTGATCCCGCAGATTCGGGCGGTTGCCAGAAGTGTTGTGGGTCGTTACACTCCGGAGCAATTGTACTCTACCAAAAGAGATGCCATTCAAAATGAAATTTATGAAGAAACCAAAAAGAATGTCGAATCCCAACACATTCAACTAAATGCGGTTTTGGTAAGAGATGTTTCTTTGCCACTGGCCATTAAAGAGGGTATCGAAAGAAAATTAATTCAGGAGCAAGAAGCTTTAGAGTACGAGTTCCGTTTAGAAAAAGCCAAGCAGGAAGCCGAAAAACAAAGGGTCGAGGCCGAGGGTAAAGCAGCCGCTAACAGGATTTTAAGTGCTTCCATCACCAAAATGATTCTGAAAGAAAAAGGGATAGAGGCTACTAAAGCGCTTTCTACTTCTCCCAATGCAAAGGTGATTGTCATAGGTAGTGGTGAGGACGGAATGCCGATCATATTGGGTGGTCAATAAAATTTGTTTTTAAATTTCATTGAAAAAATTATTATATTTGTACCGTGAAAAAATTGAATCATCATATACATTTTCTTTCAACTGATCAAATGAGGTAAAGGAATTGTATTGTCCATACTTAAAACCCGTTTGATTTCAAACGGGTTTTTTTATAAAACATATTTAAAAATGATAAAAATTGCGATTCAAAAATCAGGGAGACTCAATGAGGAATCTATGGGAATACTCAAAAAGTGTGGTATTTCTATAGACAATGGCAAAGACCAGCTAAAAGCACCTGCCAGAAACTTTCCCTTGGAAGTACTTTACCTAAGAAACGGAGATATACCACAGTATCTCAGAGATGGGGTAGTGGACCTTGCTATCATTGGTGAAAACCTGATCCATGAAAAAGGAAAAGACTTGACGGTTCTGGAAAACTTGGGTTTTTCCAAATGTAGGGTGTCCATTGCTGTTCCAAAAGAAGCTACTTTCAATGATATCAGTGAACTCAATGGTAAGCGCATCGCTACTTCCTATCCTAACACTGTTAACCAATTTTTGGAGGATAATGGTATTTCGGCAGAGTTACACATCATCAATGGTTCGGTCGAGATTGCTCCCAACATAGGATTGGCGGATGCTATATGTGATATCGTCTCTAGCGGTAGTACCCTATTTAAAAATAACCTCAAGGAAGTCGTCAAAATACTTGAATCCCAAGCCGTATTGGTTCAATCCCCAAATTTGTCAGCAGAAAAGAGGGAGATTGTCGATAAATTACTTTTTCGGTTGGGTACTGTTATACGCGCCAAAAAATCAAAATACATTTTATTGAATGCACCCAATGACAACATTGAAATGATTAGCGATATCTTACCTGTTCTTAAAAGTCCGACCGTATTACCTTTGGCCAAAAAGGGTTGGTCTTCTTTACACTCTGTGATAGATGAAGCCTCATTTTGGGAGGTCATCGATGAGTTGAAAGCTGCCGGAGCAGAGGATATCTTAGTCTGTCCAATCGAAAAAATGGTCTTGTGATGCAACGTTATATTAACCCAAAACCCGATCAATGGGAGGAGTTAGCCCAAAGGGGTTCAGCCTCCTATGCCTCCTTAGAGCCATTGGCCAAAGAAGTTTTTGACAATGTTGCCCAAAACGGAGATCAAGCATTGTTATCCTATACCGAAAAATTTGACAAAGTCAAATTGGAGGGTTTTTCTGTTGGTATGGACGAGATTGAGTCGGCCAAAGCACGTGTACCTCAAAAACTAAAGTCTGCCATCCAGAAGGCCAAAGAAAACATTTATCGTTTTCACGTGGCTCAAAAAACCGATGAAATTAAAGTAGAAACTCAAAAAGGGGTTAATTGCTGGCAAAAAAAACTACCCATTGAAAAAGTGGGTTTATACATTCCCGGAGGATCAGCACCGTTATTTTCCACCATTTTGATGCTGGCTGTTCCCGCTAAGGTAGCAGGCTGTAGTAAAGTTGTATTATGCTCACCACCAGATCGTAAAGGTAAATTATCTGATGTAATACTTTATACTGCTGATT
>VMHT01157400.1_pt1 | contig 10945 bp, 8 predicted proteins | sample 4693611 | NCBI WGS metagenome assembly VMHT01 (sample SAMN12280063, study PRJNA550983) | marine metagenome | isolation source: seawater sampled from same location over 5 years 0.02-0.2 micron viral filtrate | place: USA: collected off the coast of southern California halfway between the port... ... | reverse complement strand
GGCGACGCGCGCGCGCGACCGGCGCGCGCGCGCGACGCGCGCGGCGACGCGCGCGCGACCGAACGCGCGCGCGACGAACGAACCGACGAACGAACCGCGCGCCGCGGGACGCGCGAACGCGCGCGCGGCGGAACGACACGCGCGAAAGATGCGCGATGAGATCGACGACGACACCGACCGCGCGCGCGCGTGTCGAGGGACGTGCGCGCGGTGCGGACGCGAACACGCCATGGCGAGGACGGCGGAGGCGGAGGCGGCGGCGCGAGACGTCGCGGAGAGGATACGGGCGAGCGGAAGGATGGATTACGACGCGACGGTCGCGGACGCGCGGTTCGATGCGAAATATTTAGAGACGGCGGAGGGAGGGAAGATGATCGGCGCGCTGGTGGGGAGGCGGAAGACGACGGGCGAGCGGGTGACGCTGAAGGCGTTTAGCGGACAACTGTTCGGCGAGTGGAGAGTCGAGGGATGGGCGCCGCCGGTGGGGGAGCTGACGCACGATACGGCGTATTACAAGAGTGAACACGGGAAAATAAAGGCGCTGAGCGAGCGCATCGCGAAGGCGGAGATGGAGGAGAGGATGACGCGCGCCGAGGTGCGCGAGGCGACGGCGGCGCGAGACGACGAGGCGAAAGCGCTCGCGGCGGAGGCGAAACGCGCGAAAGAGGCGAGACGAAGAGCCAGAGCGGACGGGGCGAGCGATGCGATCGTCGAAACTCTGGATGAAGAGAGTCGCGCGTCGAAACGAGCGATGTCGACGTTGAAGAAAGCGCGCGACGCCGCCGTCGCGCCGAAACTCGAAATCTTGGCGCGCTTGCGCGCTCGCATCGACGACATGAAGTCCGAGCGCAAAGCCTTATCGCGCGCGTTGCAGGATAAAATCTGGGAAGGCTATAAATTACCGAGCCTCGGTGGACAAGTTCGTCCGCTTCGCGACGTGTTTCATCCGCCCGTCGCCGCGCTTCCGTGCGGGTGCGCGGATTGCGCCGCGCCCAAACTCTTAGCCTGGGCGCACACCCTCGGGATCACTCCGACGTCGATCGCCGAAATATGGATCGGCGCGTCTCGACCGCGCGACTTTCGCGTCCGCGGCGTCGCGTACGGGGCGTGCCGAGACAAATGCGTCCCCATCATGGGACACATGCTCTGTCCCGAGCCCCCCGACCGACGCGCGTAGCGTCGACGCCACGACCCCCTGTCGTCATAGGTAGCGCCAATCGCGCGTGTAGGTCACATTAGAGTTAGCGCACGCTTTCCCGCGCCCGCCACCGCCGCGTCGTCACCGACGCGTCGCGTCGACGGCGTTAAAAGCGCCCTTTTCGGCGTTTCGTCACGAGTGATCCGTGTTTGACCGTGGTTGGTCCTCCGCCAGGGTGTTACGCTGACGCCATCGCCGCGCGCGCGCGGAGCGTCGCGCCATGCAACGCCCCGGCGCGACGAACGACGACGATGGCGTCGCCGACGGCTCGGCGAGCGAACCGCGGTCGGCGACGCTCTCGCGCGTCGATTCGCAGTCGGCGACGCAACGCTCGGTCGCGGAAATGAAAGACGCGCTCGGTTGGTCGACGTACCAGTGGCGGCTGTTCTGCGTCTGCGGGCTGTGCATCATGGCGGAGAGCATAGAGGTAAATCTGTTGTCGTTCTTGACGATCGAATGTAAGCGGGAGTGGGGACTGAGCGCCGCGAAGGCGGATGACATCGCGGGGAGCGTGTTCCTGGGCGAAGTCGCGGGGTGCGTGCTGTTCGGGCTCATCGCCGACGCCGTGGGCCGACGGCCGGCGTTCGCGTTGGGTGTGTTCCTCGTCACTGCGTTCGGGATCGCCTCGGCGTTTAGTCAATCGGCGACGCAGTTGATATTGTTTCGGTTCGGGTGCGGCGTCGGCATCGGCGGTTTCAGCGTGCCGTACGATTTGTTGTGCGAGTTTTGTCCGAACACGAGTCGGGGAGTTGTGATGATGGGATTGTGGATTTGGTGGACGGTCGGGTCGTTCATGACGCTCCAGATAGCGGCGACGACGCTCGAGAGTCAGGGTTGGCGAATGTTGTGCTTGTACTGCGCGATTCCACCGCTTTTGAGCTCCATCGGTTTGTATTGGGTCGACGAGAGCCCGAACTGGCTCGTCATCAAAGGCAGACGCAAGGAGGCTGAGCAAATACTTGCAAAAGCGGCAAAAATGAATGATGTGGACTTAGGAGAGATGGAGCTAGAGGTGGAAGAGCACGCCTCGCTGGACGTGACGCTGTTGTTCAAGGATGGGAATTCGGCGCGCACGGTGATGGTTTGGATCGTGAGCTTTGCGCAAACCTTCATCTATTATGGAATCGTGCTCTATTTGCCGCGAGCGTTCTTAGTGCTCGCGGACGGTAAGAACAAAAAGACGACCGAAATGTCGACGGAGTACCCGTACTGGGCGCTCTTTGCGTCTTGCGCCGGAGAACTCTTGGCAAACTTTTTGGCGTTATTTTGCGTTCAAATTTACAGTCGCTCAAAGTTGATGAGTTTCTTCTTTGCTGGCTTCGCGTTGACGTTCCCAGTCATCATTACAGACGTTCCCGACGTGATCATGGTAGTTTTTGCAATGTTGGCGAGACTTTGCGCGACAATTGCAGGGAATCTCACTTGGCTAATCTCTCCGGAGGCGTATCCAACGCAAGTGCGCGCCACGGGACACAGTTGGGCGAACATGGCCGCGCGGGGAGGGGCATTTGTGACGACATATTGGGCATCGTATCACGACACCAACATCGTGTTCATCGGCTATTCAACAGTCGCAATCGTGGCGGCCATCACATCGTTCATGTTACCTCCCGGAGTCATGCCGGGGAGTAATCCGAGAGATGTGTTCAACCGCCACGGCGATAAAGTAGATTGATAGGAAACATAGTGCATGCATATCGTTCGATGAACTTTAATAAAAATGCATGGCTAATCGCGTTCACAGTCTAACCGAGCAAGTCAATCATCAGCGCCTCTTGCTTGTGCGTGATTCCCGCTTCCGCGATAGTCCCCGCGTCGTCGCTTTCTATGACCCGACGAGGATGTTGCGCGACGAGTCTGTACGTCCCTGGCTCGACAGCGAGCCGAGAACTACCAGCATGGAGCTTCTCGTAACCGTCGATAAACAAAAACAGCGCTCGTGCGCTGTGTGATGATAGAAATCGGCGCATCACGCGTGAACCGTCCGGTAATCTAAACGCAATGTTCACCACGTCGTCGTCCCCGATGTTGGGTTCGTCCGGCAGTGCCTCGGCGGCGTCGGCGGCGATTTTCGCGCGCGCCGCTTCCTCGGCCTCTCTTTCGGCTTTTTCTCGCGCCTCCGCCTGTGCCTTTTCTGCCTCAATCATTTCCTTCGCGATTTTCTCCGCCCGTCGTTGCGCCTCTTTCTCTCGATCCGCCCGCAGCGACTCTTCGTACGCTCGATCCGTCTCCGTCGTGATCGACCGCGCGTTCAAAACACTCGCCGGCGCCGGCGCGCTCGGCCCGTAATCTGCCATTCTACTCGCCGTTGCGTTATCTGGTGGAATGTACGCCACACCCAACATGGCCGCCTCTAACATTCGCGCCTCCTCGCGATCGATGCCGTCCGGTAAATCGATGTCGCCGCCGTCGCGAGCCTGGAACGCCGACGCCCCCGCACCACCGAACCCAAGTCGATCTCTCGTCTCCATCCGCGCCCGAGTTCTCGCATCTCTCCCCCACGCATCTTGTCCCATCCGCGCGTTCACCGTGGCCGAATTTCCAAAGATCCGCGCGTCACTCGGGTCGTCCTCGTCCTCGCCCATCAAATCGATCGGCGACGACCCGGCGTCGTCCCAATAATCATCCGAATCCTCATCCATGGTCCCTTCGCCGTCGCTGATCACCATCGCATCGTCCGCGTTCTCGCCTCTTCGGCCCACGCGATCGCCGCTCGCGCCGTCGCGCGTCGCTCGCGTTCGATCGATCTCGTCGTCGTCGTCGTCGTCGAGAGACGCCGCGCGCGCGTCCAGCGTCCCGTTGTAGAACGCGTCCACCGCCGCGTCTAAATCGTCGTTACACGCCTGTTTGCAATCGAATCGTCGCAGCGTTCGTCAGCGTTCGCGTCCTCGCGCTCTCGCGTCGCGCGCGCGTCGTCGCGTCGTCGTTGAATTCGAAAACCATCGCGTCGCCATCGTCATCTTTAATCCGCGTCTCGCGCGTCCTCGCGCGTCCTCGCGCGTCCTCGCGCGCACCTTCAGCCCGCGCGAGCAGTACCGCATGTCCGCGCACCCGGTGACGCTCGCGAACGTCGCGATGAGGACGTCGCGCGGCGCCATCGCGCGACGAACGCGTCACACTATGACGCCGGCAGGTCCCGACGGCGTCGACGACGCGGCGCGCGCGACGACGACGACGACGACGACGACGACGCGAGATAAGCTCCACGACCGCGCGCGCGCCGCGCGAGACGCGCAGGCGCGCGAAGACGACGCGCGCGAGCGTCGCTTGCGAATGATTGAAATGTCGGTTGAAAAGTGCCATCAGCGCACGCACGCGCTCGCCAAGCTCATCAAGTGCGCGCGAGAGGAAGATCAAGAGATGATTTCAGGGGCGCTGGACGTGGTCGAGCGCGTGCGGGCGCGGGTGGAGGACGCGGGCGGGGACGCGAGGGAGGAGACGCGCGGCGGCGGCGGCGCGGCGACGACGACGACGTTCGATCACGCGGCGTTTGAGCGGCGCATGGACGCCAGAGTGGATCGATTATTGGAACTCGTCGTGAATGCGGTGCAGCGGAACGCGACGCTGGTGAGCGCGGAGACGATGACGACGACGCGGGGAGAGGTTGACGCGCTGCGGGAGGCGTTGCGCGCCGAACGCGAGGCGCGCGCGAGGGACGTCGAGCGACTGACGGCAGACGTCGAGCGGTTGAAGCGTGAACGAGCTGATGGTGCGTGTGTGGAGAAGGAACGTGTGACCGCATCGGTGAGTGCGCGCGACGCAACGCGACGCGACGAGGACGACGCGTCGGATGAGGAGTGCGAAGCGGCGGCGGCGACGACGACGAGCGGGCGGCCGGAGTTGGACGCGCGGCGACGGCGGCTTCAGGCTTTATACCGCGAGTTGCAAACGCTTTCGTTTTAAGACACTGACTATTTATTCGCGTCCGGCCTCCCCGCACGGGGCGCGTGATTTTGCTGCCACGTGTGCGTGAGTTTGTCGTCGCGGCGAAAAGTCAACACGGTTGACCGAGTTTGACTGCCGCGCGTGGCTTCACAATGCGATGCAAGCTTGGACGCACGCGCGCGTGAGCTTTACGCAAACGACAAACACTTGCTGATAACAACATCGCTCGGTGGATCGGCGTGGACTTATTGCGCGCGACGGTTCGATGCGTGCGCAAGTTGAGACACCTCTCACGTCTACGTCGACCTCTGATGACTCTATATACGTCCGCGTGCCACCATCTCGGCTTCGTGGAGTCGAAAAGCAAGCTCGACGACCAGTGACGAGTCCGTCGGCGCAGACGGCCAAGCTTCTTGTCGCAGTGCGAACGAGACCAGTTGAAGTATCGGTGGACAACGCGGCGAGAGGCGAAAACGCGGAGCGTAGCGCTACATCCGTATCGACGCCAAACGCACGTTTAACGAGCTCGACGAACGCACTGTCGTCTTCGGTGCAGTCCTTATCTGGAATTGGTCGCAAGAAGAGCATATTACGCGTCGTCAATCGCGACACAGTGGTCGTGATGGACCCCGACGAAGAGAAAGCATACTTGGACCAAGTGCAACGGCGGAGCAAGGCGCGGCGATACACCTTTGACGTCGCCTTCAACGATACGGCGACGAATGCGGAAGTCTACGACGCTACTGGTCGTGGTTTGATATCGGGCGTCGTAAACGGCATGAACTCGACCGTGTTCGCGTACGGCGCGACGGGTTCAGGCAAGACGCACACGATGATCGGCAACTACGATGAACCGGGAATGATGTTTCTTTCACTCGTTGACATATTCGATCAAATCAAGTCATTGCGCGAAAGCTACGAATTCGAAGTCACGTGCTCGTACTTGGAGGTGTACAACGAGCTGATTTACGATTTACTCATCGTTGACAGCCCACCGCTCGAACTGCGCGAGGATCCCGAGCGCGGCCCAGTTCCGATGGGCTTGACGCGCATCGCAGTCAAGGGTCCGGACGACATCACGAAACTCTTGCACGAAGGTAACGAGCGTCGTAGCATCGATCACACCGAAGCAAACGCGACGAGTAGCCGTTCTCACGCAGTCTTAGAGATTAGCGTGAAGCGTTGGGAGAAGAGCGCCAAGGGCAAAGAGAAACACGTTTTATGCGGCAAGCTCTCCTTGGTTGATTTGGCAGGGAGCGAGCGAGCGTCGGACACGCAAAACTGCGGACAGAAACTCCGTGACGGTGCGAATATCAACAAGAGCTTACTGGCATTGGCAAACTGCATCAACGCTCTGGGACGTCACAGCAACTCGAAGGCGAAGGGCCGCATGTACATCCCATACCGCAATTCCAAGTTGACCCGTCTGTTGAAGGATGGTTTGTCGGGAAATTCACGAACAGCGATGATAGCCACCGTGAGTGCTTCGAGCGAACAGTACAACCACACCATCAATACCTTGAAATATGCCAATCGGGCGAAGGAGATCAAGACCAACGTGGCGCAAAACGTCGTCATCACTCGCGAGCGGCATCACATCGGCGATTATCAACACGTGATTGATGATTTGCAATCGAAAGTCGCGCGTTTGAAGACACAGTTGGCGAATAAAGAGGCGACGCCGAGCACGAGTCAGCCGAGAATGAGCGGGGGTGGTTCTTTCTCCGAGGCTTGGTTGGATGCGTTGAGCGACGATATAAATGAAAACGTCGAGGAGCGCATTAATATTCAAAAGGCACTGTTTGAGCTCGAAGATATCAACGCACAAAACGTGTACGAGCGTTCGGCGCTCAAACGCAGGCTGGTGGAAATCACAGAAAAGAACCCGAACAACGTCGAACGACGGAATCTTCGCGGGCGCATCGACGCCATCGATGAAACCATTCGCGCGAATGAATCCCTCGGCGCAAAGTACCGAAAAGACATAGAAGCGAATGAACTCGTTCGAGTCGCCATTCAATCGCGCATAGACGCCGCGATCGCTGAAGGTAAATCGCCTAGTTTCTTGCGAATTCTTTCACAGTACAGGCTCGTCGGGGTGAAGAACATGGAGTTGCACTTTCAGCTCGCCATTCGCGATCAAATAGTCAGCGAGCAGCGTGAGATGATTCGTGGGTTTTGGGAAGTCATGGCCCACGCTGGATTGAGTAAGACTCTAGTGCAAGACATCGCAACTCGTGAGGGTATACGCATCGACAGCGCTCGCGCGAGCATATCGCGAACGCAAAACGAGAGCTCGCTTCGCGCGAGCAAGGAATTTCAGAGTGGAATTTCCGCGCAAAACGACGACAAGTGGAAGCCCGCGGACGGTCGTTTGGAACCATCGCCACGACATGGAAGGACGCATTCCGTGGAAAAAGTGACGGGCGCGCAAGCACAAACACCACGCCCGCTTGCAGCGCGCCGGCGTGCGGTGGCGCTCGATATCGTGCCGACGACGCCGACGACGCCGGCTTCGAATCGTTCGCGAATCGATCGCTCCAGACCGCTGAGCGCGAGACCGCTGTCCGGTTCGATGAGTTCGCGTGGCGAATACGTCCGCTCGAGCGCGCCAAATAACGGCGGATTGTTTGGATACATCCAGCGTCTCTCGACGAATAGCAGTCCCCGGCGAGCGCCGAGCGAACCGCGCGCGGCGGGGCCATCTTCGCGTTTAATCGAAGCGCGAGCTTCGAGGCAACGCGCGGCGACTTCGGCGAGCAGAGGGTCGACCAGTAACGTATAGGAAAGAAATTATTGTAACATCGAATTAGTTTGCACAGGCTTTCTCGGTGCGACGGAGCATGACTCGGTACACGGGAAGCCCTTCGCCGAGCGTCTGCACCTCGCGTTCTGAAGGAATGCCGATTGGATTCTCGCTCAGCCATCCGCCGTGCACCCACGTCGATCGCCACCCATCGTCGTCGTCAGAGTCGTTATCATCCACTGGTTCGTTGGCCGCCGCTGTCGCCTTCGCGCGAACGTCGTCGACGTCGTACAACTCATGGTCCAAATCGAAGCACCCGTCGGAAAAGCGCTCGAATTTCTCGCGCATGTCCTCGGTGAGCTCTTCCACATCCGATTGCAAGTACACGCGCGCACCGGGGCGCATCTCCCTCGCCAGCTGCCGAACCATCGTCGCCTGCACGATTCGACGCTTCTTGTGCTTCGTCTTAAAGTGCGGATCCGGGTGTAAAATGGTCACCAAGTCCACCGTCGCGCCGCTCGTCTCGTGATAACTCTTGATCCACTCCCCGATGGACACCGTCGCGTTACACGTCGCGAAGTGCACGTTATCCACCACCCCCGACGCCTCTCCCCACGATAACCCTCGTTCGACGAGCGGTTCGCGGATGTCCAACCCCAGCACGTTCTTATCCGGATTCCGCTTCGCGTACAACAAATCGAACCGCCCGCCCGCGCACCCCACGTCGATCGTCAACGGCTTCCCCGCGTCCCTATACACCTCCCTCCACGCCGGCGCCGGCGCCTGCGTTTGAAACCTCTTCGTCAGCGGGTTCACGTGCTGACGCACGCGCACCCCTCTCACCTTTTTACTCGCCTCCTGCAGGTTCAAATCCGCGAACGCGCTCGCCTCCGTCATGAGCAGCGCGCCGTGCCTCAGCGTAAAGTTCCGCATCCCCGTCACGCCCAGCGACGCCGCCGGGTCGCGCTTTTGCTTTTTACCGCCCTCGCTCGCGCTCGCGCCCTCGCCGCGCGTCTCCTCGCCGCGCGCGTCCGCGACGCGTTCGCCGCCGCCGCCGCCGTCGACGCGCGCGCGCATGCTCGCCGCGCGCGCGCGCGCGCGACGCGCCGTCCCGACGCGCGCGCGCGACGCCGATCCCGAGACGACCCTTCGCGCGCTCGCGCTCGAGGCCTCGCGTCGCGCCGCGAAGCGAAGCGTCGACGCCGCGCGTCGCATCGACGACGCGAAGTGACGACGCGCAGACGGCGACGCGCGCGCCGCGACGCGACGCGACGCGACGCCATGCGCGCGCGCGCGACGACGACGACGACGCGCGGCGCGTCGTCGCGCGTCCGCGCGGCGACGAGGCGACGCGCGCGACGAGGCGACGCGCGGCGATCGCGACGCGCGTCGACGTCGCGCGACGACGACGGCGACGACGCGCCGCTGAGCGAGGCGTCGCTCGCGGACGTCGTCGAGCGGCTGAAACGCGCGGAGGAGGATCGCGAGCGCCTGCGCGCGGCGCTGGAGGCGAAGAGCGGCGGCGCGGCGACGGTGAAGACGGTGGACGAGCTGGCGCGCGAGACGCCGCGCGGGACGACGGGCAAGGCGCGCGTGGACGGCGTCGGAAAGCGAGAGACGCTGTTCGGAACGAGGAGCGAGGGCGACGCGTGGTTGAAAGATGGAATGGAGTTCTTGGTGCGCGAACAGCCGAGCGAGGCGGGTGGGGTCGGTGAGGCTGGGATGACGGAGGAGGAGGAGAAGACGGTGCGGCGACGAGCGATCGTCGGCGCGGCGCTGACGGCGGCGTTCGTGGGGCTGAGTCAGATCTCGATCGAGAGCCCGGAGCCGGTGAAACCGTTGTTCTTTTATTTGGTGCCCGTGGTGCGGAGTCGGGAGTTGCTGCGCAGGGCGGCGACGTTGGCGGAGGACGGCGCGTGGGACGAGTTGAACTCGACGGTGAGTCGCGTCGTGGGACCGCCGAACAACGTGAAGGATAATCTATTCAAAGCCGCGGCGTACTTGAGCGGGAGTAAAGAGCAAAAGGCGCGCGAGATCGCGTTCGATTTCTTGGAGTACATGGAAAAGGTCAACTACTCGAAGTATTTCGAGAACATGGGCGCCGTCGGAGGCGGCAAAGCCGCCGAGTACGCCAAGTTTTCGAGCAAGGCGAGCAAGAGCGCGATCGGGAAGTTGGACGAATTCTTGGCGCTCATGGACCGCGAAGCCGTGCAAGCGGCGGAATCACAAGTCATGGCGTTCGAGGCCGAGTTCACGAAATCGGCGCCCGAGACGCAAGACGCGGAGGAACCCACAATGTAATCGCACGCTTCTCATGATCACGTTACGTTACATCCGCGCGCGTCGTTACGATGGCTTAAAAATCATCGTCTTCCGTGTCCGAGTCTTCGTTATCTTCAAATCGTAGCTTCCAACCTTCGGCGACGAGCTGCTTGCGTACGACGACGACGCTCACGCCGTCTTCGGCCGGAACGCCGCACGCGGCGAGCGTTTTGCCGTCATCGAGCTCGCGGCCGTTATACATACTGTTTTAAATCGGAAACACAGGTCAATTCACGACGCAGTCAGTCACGTTTCGCGAGACTATCGACGGAGTCGCGTCTTCGCCGTCGCCGTCGCGTCGTCTCGCGCGCACATCAACTCCCAAGGCTCGACGAACTCTTCCAATCGATGCAACGTCTCCACGGGCGGGAGCCCGATGAACTCCGCCACTCTCGCCTTCACCTGCGCGCGTGAAACGTCATCGAATGCCGCATTTCAAAGTTTTCGCGCGTCCTCACCTCCTTCGCCGTCGTCTCGTCGTGCTTCACCTCCAAGTCGAATTCGTCGAGCGCGAACGTTCTCGTGGACATCGACGTCTTCCAGTACAGGCTCCACTTCTCCTGCTGCAGCCTGGGCTTGATGTGCACCCGCATCGTCCTCGCGCGTCGTCGTCGTCGTCGTCCTCGCGCGTCGTCGTGTGCGTCGTAACGCCCGAGCGTCGCCTCGAGAGTGTCGCGTCGAAACCGTCGGTTCGCGTCGTAAAAAAAAAAGTAAACGTTTCAACTGATTGGAAAAGGACGTAGTTAGTGTACCCGTAAGCCCAGCGGCCCGCTTCGCGCGCCGCGAGCTCGCGG
>VMHT01116634.1_pt1 | contig 10946 bp, 10 predicted proteins | sample 4693611 | NCBI WGS metagenome assembly VMHT01 (sample SAMN12280063, study PRJNA550983) | marine metagenome | isolation source: seawater sampled from same location over 5 years 0.02-0.2 micron viral filtrate | place: USA: collected off the coast of southern California halfway between the port... ... | reverse complement strand
GGCTGATTGCAACCAAAGACACAGCGCTGCTGGCTGTCGTCGGTTTCAACGAGCTGACACTGGAAACCAAGCAGGCCGCCAGCTCTACCCGCGCTTATTTCACCTTCTTCCTCGCCGCGGGCGCGCTTTATTTAATCGTGACGCTATGTTCTGGCGCGGTCTTTGCCCGGATCGAAAAATGGGCGCGCCGTGGTCAGCCGTCGCTGAAAGGAGCGGGCCGATGATCCCCTTTCGCGCACTGATGCAGCCCCACCGCATTGTCATGCTGGCGCTTTTGCTGGCTGTGGTCATCTGGTGCGCCGTGGCGCTGCGGTGGGATTGGATACCGGAATATGCCCCGCTGGCGTTGGAAGGGCTCTGGCGCACGATCTGGATACTGGTCGTCACCTGCGTGCTGGGCTTTCTTCTGGCGATTCCGCTGGGCCTCGCGCAGGCCATCGGGCCTTGGTACCTGTCTGCCCCTGCCCGGATATTCTGCACCGTCATCCGTGGCACGCCCCTGCTCTTGCAGATCTGGCTGCTCTATTACGGCCTCGGCTCGCTGTTCCCGCAAATCCCTTGGATCCGCGGCAGTGAACTCTGGCCCTACCTGCGCCAAGCTTGGCCCTATGCGGTGCTGGCGCTGACGCTGTCTTATGCGGGCTACGAAGGCGAGGTCATGCGGGGCGCATTTTCAAGTGTGAACAAGGGGCAGCTTGAGGCTGCAAACGCATTCGGCATGCCGCGTTTCACCATGTTCCGCCGCATCTGGCTGCCGCAGGCGATCCGCAACGTCCTGCCGACATTGGGCGGTGAAACCATCCTGCAGCTCAAGGCCACACCTCTGGTGGCGACAATCACGGTGGTCGAGCTTTATGCCGTGTCCTCGCGTGTGCGCTCGGACACGTTTATCGTCTATGAACCGCTGATCTTGTTGGCTGTGTTTTACATGATCATCGCCGGGGTCATCGCCTTGTTGTTTCGGCGTTTTGAGAGCCAAGTGCCGGGATAGCGGCGGCGCAGTTGGATGGGATCCAACTTCTCAGACGAGATCGAGAACGCGATCAGTCCGCCCTCAAATCCATGGGCGTCGTGCCAAACTGGGCCTTGAAGGCGCGTGTCATGGCACTTGCGTTTTCGTAACCGCAGCGGGTGGCGATCTCAGAGATCGACAGGTTGGTGCCTGCGGCCAAGCTTTTCGCGGCGATCAGGCGTCGGTGCCGATAGACTTGGCCCGGCGTCGCATTCAAACTGCGCGCGAACCGTCTTTGCAGGCTTTTCAGCGAACACCCCAAGTGACGCGCAATGGTCGGAATTGGCACCGGTGCTTCGATAGTCTCATCCATAAGGACAAGCGCCCGAGACACAAGTTTGGACCGCCCCGATATGTTGTCGGGCTGCCCAAACGGCTGATCGCTTTGATGCAAGAAAAGCGACGCGACATCGAGCCGTGTGATCTCGCCGCAGTGCGCCCCGATCAACGTCAAAACCAGATCAAAGGACGCCATGGCACCACCGCAGGTGATCCGATTGCCATCAATGACAAACCGCTCTTGCCGGGCATCTACCTGCGGAAATGTCTCTGAAAAGCTTTCGAATAGATGTCCGTGGATGGTCGCGGGCCTGTCGTCCAACAGCCCTGCAGCCGCCAGCAACCAAGCCCCCATATCGAGCCCCACCAGACATTTCGCATTCGCGCAAAGCCCCCGCAGCGCGGACAGCACCCGACTGCTGCTCAACGCAAGGTGACCATAGCTGGCGGTCACCATGAGGTAATCAGTGGGGGGCTTTGTCGCCGTGGCCAATTCGGTCTGTACCAACATCCCGCTTGAAGACCGCACAAGCCCCCCCTCAAGCGAAAGCAGGCGCCAGTCATATCGCGCCTGCCCGGTGATGCTGTTCGCGGCGCGAAACGGCTCCAAAGTGTTGGCCAGACAATGGTTCGAGAAACCATCGAACAGCAGAATGTCGATCTTAACCGTTTCGCCTGATGATATTGTCTTTTCCTGCATGTTTCTGTCTAGCACTGCACATGTCCGCCGATCAATCCGGGTAGTCTGCAGATAAGCCTAAAAGGAGACCAAGATGCCCCTGCAGATGACCCGTGAGGTCTTTATCACCTGCGCCGTGACCGGATCCGGCAGCAGCCAAGATCGGTCACCCCATGTTCCCCGCAGCCCTGAACAGATCGCCAATTCAGCCATCGCCGCCGCCAAAGCGGGTGCGGCGATTGTGCACTGCCACGTGCGCGACCCCGAGACTGGCGTGCCCTCACGCGATCCGAAACTCTACCGCGAAGTGACCGACCGCATCCGCGATGCCGAGGTCGACGTGGTGCTGAACCTCACCGCAGGCATGGGCGGCGACATCGTCTTTGGCCCGCCCTCCGCGCCGCTGCCGCTGAACGATGCCACCGATATGGTCAGCGCCGAAGAACGGCTGGCGCATATCGAAGACTGCCTGCCCGAGATATGCACCCTCGACTGCGGCACGATGAATTTTGCCGAAGCTGACTATGTGATGACCAACACGCCCGGCATGCTGACAACGATGGGCGCGCGGATGGAAGCGCTTGGCGTGAAGCCAGAGATCGAAGCCTTTGATACCGGCCACCTTTGGTATGCGAAACAACTGGTTAAAGACGGTGTGTTGTCTTCGCCCGCGCTGGTGCAGCTCTGCATGGGCATCCCATGGGGCGCGCCCAATGACCTGAACACCTTTATGGCAATGGTTAACAATGTGCCTGACGACTGGAACTGGTCCGCCTTTTCAATCGGCCGTGACGAGATGCCCTATGTGGCCGCATCGGTCTTGGCAGGGGGCCATGTGCGCGTCGGGCTTGAGGATAATCTGTGGCTCGGCAAAGGCGAGCTCGCCACCAACGAAGCGCTTGTGTCTCGGGCCGTCACCATCATTGAAAACATGGGGGCAACCGTCATGGGCCCTGATGCCGTACGCCAAAAACTGGGCCTGACCAAGCAGGCACCGCGATGACCAAGATAGCAGCAATCATCGGCGGTGGTGTCATTGGCGGCGGCTGGGCCGCGCGCTTTGCCTTGTCCGGATGGAACGTCACCATTTTTGACCCCGATCCCGAAGCCGAACGCAAAATCAGCGAAGTCATGGCAAACGCGCGCCGGTCCCTGCCCGCCTTGTCCGAGGGGGCACTGCCGCCCGAAGGTCAGGTACAAATCGTCCCCACATTGGCCGACGCAGTCGCAGAGGCCGACTGGATTCAGGAAAGCGCGCCGGAACGGCTTGAGATGAAGCACAAGATCTTCGCCGAAATTCAGTCCCACTGCCGCAAAGACGCGCTGATCGGCTCTTCAACCTCGGGCTTCAAACCGTCCGAACTGCAGCAAGGGGCGCTTCGCCCCAATCAGATTTTCGTCGCACACCCGTTCAACCCGGTCTATTTGTTGCCGCTTATCGAACTGGTCGGTGACGACGCCACGACCACGCGCGCGCAGGCGGTGCTTACTGAAATCGGCATGAAGCCTCTAAAACTACGCAAGGAAATCGACGCGCATGTGGCTGATCGTTTTCTCGAAGCGGTCTGGCGCGAGGCGCTTTGGCTGATCAAGGACGGCATCGCCACGACCGAGGAAATCGATGACGCCATCCGTTTCGGCTTTGGTCTGCGTTGGGGGCAGATGGGCCTGTTTGAAACCTACCGCGTGGCGGGCGGCGAGGCTGGGATGGCCCATTTCATCGAACAGTTCGGGCCCTGCCTGCAATGGCCTTGGACCAAGTTGATGGACGTGCCCGAACTGACCGATGATTTGGTACAGAAGATCGCCAGCCAATCGGACGCGCAATCCGGTGCCCATACGATTCGAGAGCTTGAACGCATTCGCGACGACAACCTGGTGTCCATGATGCGGTCCCTGAAGGGGCGTGATTGGGGTGCAGGGGCGTTGTTGAACGCGCATGACGCCCGCCTCGAGGGCAAAGCCGACCCCGACTTCACCAAACCCATCATCACTGTCGCCCGCGCCATTCCAATCGATTGGACGGATTACAACGGGCACATGAACGAAAGCCGCTATGGGCAGCTGTGGTCTGACGCCGCCGATGCACTCATGCGCATGATCGGGGCCGACGACGCCTATATCAAATCCGGCTTTAGTTACTTTACCGCCGATACTCATACCAAGTTCCTCAATGAATGCCACGCAGGCGACAACGTCACCGTTGTCACGACCATTCTTGAGGGTGCGGGTAAAAAGCTGCGGCTGTTCCACGAATTGAAAAGCGCCGCTGGTGATGTGGTGGCGACCTGCAACCAGTTCCTGCTGCACGTCAGTCTAGAAACCCGCAAATCATGCGACCCTGCGGCGCATGTCAGCGACAAGCTCGCCTCCATCATCGCGGCACAAGCCGCCTTGCCCAAGCCGGAGCCTAGCTGATGCATTTTGGATTGACCGAAGAGCAAGAGATGATCGTTTCCACCGTGCGGTCCTTTGTCGAAAACGAAATATACCCCCACGAGGCAGAGGTAGAGCGCACTGGCGAAGTCCACCATGACATCGCGCATGCGATCAAACAAAAGACGCTGGATCTGGGGTTTTATGCCTGCAACTTCCCCGAAAGCGTTGGCGGGGCTGGCCTCTCGCATCTTGAATTTGCGCTGGTTGAACGCGAACTGGGCCGCGGCTCTATGGCGTTGAACCATTTTTTCGGGCGGCCGCAGAATATCTTGATGGCCTGCAAGGACGATCAGATTGAACGCTATCTTACCCCCGCCATTCGCGGCGAAAAGATGGATGCGCTGGCCATGACCGAACCCGATGCAGGGTCCGATGTCCGCGGCATGAAATGTACAGCCAAACGCGATGGCGGTGACTGGGTTCTGAACGGAACCAAGCATTTCATCTCTGGCGCGGATCATGCAGATTTCGTGATCGTCTTTATGGCAACCGGCGAAGACGACACGCCGCGCGGCCCCAAAAAACGCATCACGACCTTTCTGGTCGACCGCGGCACGCCCGGCTTCACCATCCGCGATGGCTACAAATCCGTCTCGCACCGTGGCTACAAAAACATGATCCTCGAATTTGACAACTGCCGCCTGCCGGATGCTCAGGTTCTGGGCGAGGTCGATGGCGGCTTTGCGGTGATGAACGAATGGCTTTACGCCACGCGGATCACGGTCGCTGCAATGTCTGTGGGCCGCGCACGACGTTGCTTTGACATGGCGTTGAATTACGCGGCTGAGCGCAAACAGTTTGGTCAGCAGATCGGCAAGTATCAGGGCATCAGCTTTCAGCTTGCCGACATGATCACCGAAATTGATGCCGCCGAGTACCTGACATTGGCGGCGGCGTGGCGGCTGGATCAAAACCTGACTGCGAACCGCGAAATCGCCAGTGCCAAGCTCTACGCGTCGGAAATGCTGGCGCGGGTGACAGATGCTACCCTGCAAATCTTTGGCGGCATGGGCTTGATGGATGACTTCCCCATTGAACGGTTCTGGCGGGACGCGCGGGTCGAACGGATCTGGGATGGCACATCTGAAATCCAGCGCCACATCATCAGCCGCGATCTCTTGCGCCCCCTTGGCGCCTAGGGTCACGGGTATGGGTGATCTTGAGCGCCTCCTTCGCCCCCGCTCCATCGCCGTTGTCGGCGGCGGGGCGTGGTGCGACTCCGTGATCGAGCAAAACCAGAAGATCGGTTTCAAGGGTGATATCTGGCCCGTGCATCCCAAAAAGGACAGTGTTGGCGGCTTGCCGGCCTTTAAGACGCTTGCCGATTTACCAAATGCGCCGGATGCGACGTTCATCGGAGTGAACCGCCGCGCAACCATCGATCTGGTCGGCGAGCTGAACCAGATGGGTGCCGGGGGCGCCGTGTGTTTTGCAAGCGGCTTCAAAGAAACCGCCGACGGTGCGGATTTGAATGACCAATTGTTGGCCGCAGCAGGGGGAATGCCCATTCTGGGGCCGAATTGCTACGGGGTTCTGAATGCCGTGGATCAGGTGGCGCTTTGGCCGGATCAACATGGGCTGGTGCCCGTTGAACGCGGCGTGGCGATCTTGGCGCAGTCGTCCAACATCGCGATCAACCTCACGATGCAACAACGCGGGTTGCCCATTGCCTATACCATCACCGCGGGCAATCAGGCCCAGCAAGGGCTTGCCCGCATCGCCCAAACTGTCATCCGCGACGCCCGCGTGACCGCACTTGGCCTTTACATCGAAAGCTTTGGCGACATCGCGGATTTTGAAGAACTGGCGCGGCTGTCGCAGGCGCTCGGCAAGCCGATTGTGGCGCTGAAGGTTGGCCGGTCGCAGGAATCACAATTGGCGACCATTTCGCACACCGCCTCGCTCGCAGGCAGCAGCGCGGGATCGGATGCGGTATTGGCGCGGCTTGGCATTGCGCGGGTCGGTTCCCCCGCTGCGCTGCTTGAGACGTTAAAGCTGTTTCACTGCCATGGCCGCCTGTCCGGAGGGCGCATTGCGTCGCTAAGCTGCTCGGGCGGCGAGGCGAGCGTCATGGCGGATACCGCGGCGCATTATGGTCTGGCCTTCCCGCCCCTGACATCTGCTCAAACAGATACGCTTTCCCAGCACCTCAGTTCGCTAGTCAATCTGACGAACCCTTTGGATTATCACACACAAATCTGGCGCGATAAGGCCGCCATGACAGCCGTGTTTGCGGCCATGACGGGCGATGATATCGACCTGACCCTTGTGGTGCTTGATTTCCCGCGCCTAGACAGCTGTGCCGCCGATGATTGGATGATTGCAATCGAGGCGATCGAAGAGGCAGCCCGTCAAACGGGCCGTCCCTTTGGGGTGGTTGGGTCCATCGTCGAAAACCTGCCCGAAGCAATTGCAAAACGGTTGCTTGGCGCGGGGATCGTGCCGCTGTGCGACTTTGGCACGGCCTGCGAAGCGATCAGCGCGGCGCGCATGCCGCCGCGCCAAAATCACCAACCCCTGCTACCTGCCCCCAGCTTCGCAACGACGATCACGGTCACCGAAGGCGATGCCAAACGGACCCTTGCGGCATACGGCTTGGATATCCCCACAAGCCGTGCGGGCATCGCCCCTGCAGATGTGATCGCTTGCGCCGAAAAGATCGGTTTTCCTGTGGTTTTGAAGGGCGAAGGTGTCGCCCATAAAACCGAAACCGGCGCGGTAAAGCTAAACCTCACTGACGCGGAACAAGTCAGCGCGGCGGCGCAGGCAATGCAGGCCGAAACCTTCCTAGTCGAAGAAATGATCACCGGCACGGTCGCGGAGCTTTTGCTAGGCATCGTCGCGGACCCCGCCCATGGGTTTGTCCTGACATTGGCCGCGGGCGGCACCCTGACGGAAATTCTGGAGGACGGTCAATCCTTGCTGCTGCCCACCACGGACACAGATATTCGCCACGCCTTGGGCCGATTAAGAATTCACCCCCTGTTAAGCGGCTATCGCGGTAATGAGCCAGGCAACATAGACGCCATTGTTGACGCGACCCTGAAGCTGCAAAACTTCGTCACCGACCACGCCGGCGAAATTGCCGAAATCGAAATCAATCCCCTCATCTGTACAAAAGACCGCGCGATCATCGCCGATACGCTTTTGGTGAAAGGAACATTATGACAAGCCCCGTTAAAACGCGCCGAGAGGGTGCCGTGCTCGAAATCACTCTGGATCGCCCAAAGGCCAATGCCATTGACCTCCACACCAGCCGGATCTTGGGTGAAACCTTTGCCGCCTTTCGTGACGACCCTGATTTACGGGTTGCGATTATCACAGGCGCGGGGCCGAAATTCTTCTGCCCCGGTTGGGATTTGAAAGCCGCCGCGGATGGCGACGAGGTGGATGGCGATTACGGCGTAGGCGGCTTTGGCGGCCTGCAAGAATTGCGCGACATGAACAAACCGGTGATCGCTGCGGTAAACGGGATTTGCTGTGGCGGCGGACTTGAACTGGCGCTGTCTGCAGACGTTATCCTAGCAGCAGATCATGCCAGTTTCGCGCTGCCCGAAATCACCTCCGGCACGGTGGCTGATGCCGCCTCCATCAAATTGCCAAAGCGCATTCCCTATCATATCGCAATGGAGATGCTGCTCACGGGCCGCTGGCTGGACGCCGAAGAAGCCAACCGCTGGGGGTTTGTGAACCACGTTCATGCGGCAGATGAACTGATGGCGCAGGCCTGGGATATGGCACGCCTTTTGGCCTCGGGCCCGCCGCTGGTCTATGCCGCAATCAAGGAAATCGTGCGGGATGCTGAGGATAGCAACTTTCAGGACAGCATGAACCGGGTCACCAAACGCCAGCTAAAGACTGTCGATGTGCTTTATGGGTCGGAGGATAACGCCGAAGGTGCGCGGGCCTTTGCTGAAAAGCGGGACCCGGTCTGGAAAGGGCGCTAAGAGCGTTGCATCCGGGCTTTCACCGGCTCTCGCGGGGCTATAGGTCCCGCGCCACCTGAACGGCCCACGCAACGAACGATTGAGCCGCGGCTTTCCTGCTCCCGGATGTGGACGACGGGGTAAAATAGCCGGTCCCAGAATCACTCTAGCGTTTTCCATGAGATTGCACGCTGCTGGCGAGAAAAACATCCCAATCCAAGGAAACGCAGTCGGAAATGTTAGCGCAAACCGTCACCCGTAACAGAAACGCAGATCAGTCGGATCGACTAAATGACTGGATTTTATGGCGGACCCTAGAGGATTCGAACCTCTGGCCTCTGCCTTAGGAGGGCGCAGGCCTGATGCTAAATGCACTGAAATTGCTCAGTTTTTTATCAGTTTCCTTTACCCATTTGCACTGATTTCGAGGGGTTTCTGTGCGTATCTGTGCGGCCGACTGACCCCATTGCCGCGGCTTGTTTCTGCATGTGATGCGGGCTGTGATGCCAGTAAGTCTTCCGTATCGTGTCCGGCGAGGTGCTGAAGTATTCTGAAGCGTCTTCAATGCTGCCGCCGGATCTTATGAACAAGGTTATAGCTGTATGTTTGATGCCGTGAGGGGTGATGCGACGGACGCCAGCCTTTTCGCATGCTGTTGTGAGTGCCTTCTCGATATCGCCGATAGGTCGGCCTGGATATCGAGTGTGCTCAACAACGTAATCCCAATCGAAGAGGCGATCCCACCTCTTCAGGTGAGCCATGAGTCGTGCAGGGATCCGATGAGGCTTTCTGTCTTTGCGGGTCCTTTGTTCATCATCGCCGCGCCGCCACCAAATTTCCTGATCGAGATCAAGCCAAGGTCCATCCCTACGCTTCGCGCGCGTCGTGTTGCTGACAGTGCGGGGTCGCGATCCAGTGTAGAATTGGCACAGTGCCAAGCGTGCAGCATGCTTGGTGCGCTTTTGTCGCCAGAGATGCCAGAGCACCGCGGCGAACTCATCTCTTGTGAGCCAATCCGGCCGCGGCTCTGTCTCAGCTGGCAGCCAAACGTCCGGGACCTTCGTCAACCGCGAACGGCTGTAATTCAAGGCCGCCCTCATCGTCGAAAGCTCGCGCCTGACTGTTGATCGACTCCTGCCGATCTTTTGTCTCTGTTTCAGATATGCTTTGCAGTTTTCTTCTGTAACATCCTGGACAGTCTTACCGGTCCAAAACGATACCAGTGCTTCGGCGGCATGATCGAGACGATCTGGATCTGCTATCTCATCAGCCCGGCCAGCAGCATAGTCGCCGACAAGGACATTGACTGGTATCTGGTCTGGATCGACCGGAGCAGGCGCCCTGCCCCGCTCAGTCAGATATCTCGCGAGCGCCGCTTCTGCCGACGGGCGCGTGCTTGGGCCGCGAAGTCCGGTTCTTGTATCTTTTCCCCCGTCGCGGATAACCCACTCACCGGTATCTGGACGTTCATATAATCGGGCTGGCTTACGGGGTCGGGACCTTTTAGATACTCATCAAATCTATCGGCATGAACACGATAGAATTTACCAACGCGCCGCGCAATGAGGCGACCTTCGCGGATCTCACGATAGATCGTGCTTTTCGGAACGTCGAGCATCTCTGCAATTTCATCAACACTGTATGCAATTGGACGGTAAGATTTTGAAAATTCAGTTGGTTTCGATTCGAAAGACACGTGCGAGACTCCTCATTTTTGAGGAGATGCGTCTCTTGTGGTGAACCCAATAATTTGCGTGATTAAGGTTCGATATCTACCGTTGCAGGTCGGATGGCCACGAGATAGTGGATCGCCGTGCAGATGCTGACGACCAAAACGGATAGAAGCATTGCTTGGATCATGACGGGCTACCTGTTTTGCTTGCGAGGGCGTCCCCTCAGGCGGTTATGCCGGGGCGGCCGTTAATCTGGGGGCAGCCACATGCGAACGCTCAGCCGCAGTTTGCGGGGCGTCCGCCGGCACCCATGCGTCATCCATCAGATCCTCAATAAAGGTGCTGAGCAACTGAGTGCGTCCGGTGACGGCAGCCTTGCGATAAATCGCGTTTGTCTGCGCCTTGATCGTCCCTTCAGAGGTGCCGCGCAGGTCCGCAATGTCGCGGGTGCTCAGGCCCTTGACCAAAAACACCGCGACATCCCGCTCGGCGGGGGTCAGACGCCAATCGGTGAAATGCTGCGACATCACCAGTGAGAACTCCGAGGTGCATCGGCGCATCTTCTCTTCGGCGAGCCGGGCGCGTTGCAGACTTGTTCTAAGGGCGATCCAGCCAAGCGCCACGCCGAGGTTCAACCCGATGGCCAAGATCGTTTGCTGATACTCATGGCTCTGCCAGATCAGAAACTCAGGTTCCATTCCCATAGCGTCCAACAAGAAGCAGACGGTAAAGAAGATCGCCACAATGGCCTGTAGTGTTGCAATGGCCCAAAGGGCGATGGTTCCACGCGTTTTCATAGCTCGAAGTGCCTTATATTTTGGTGGAAAGAGCAGGGCCAGCCCGTTCGCCGGCCCTGCTGTCGGCGCTTACTTCATCGCTGTGACGGTCAGCTTGCCTTTCACACGGTCGGCCACGAATTCGATGTTCTGGCCTTCCTT
>VMHT01042070.1_pt1 | contig 10947 bp, 9 predicted proteins | sample 4693611 | NCBI WGS metagenome assembly VMHT01 (sample SAMN12280063, study PRJNA550983) | marine metagenome | isolation source: seawater sampled from same location over 5 years 0.02-0.2 micron viral filtrate | place: USA: collected off the coast of southern California halfway between the port... ... | reverse complement strand
TAACTCTCTTTTAATCCAGTCTGCAAGCTCAGCATTGTCTACACCTACAACTTCGAAGTCGGCGGCCTCAGCTTTTGCATGCTGCGAATTAACCGAGCTGCCGATGGCAACACAAAGTTCTGGTGAACGAAATCCACTGGTTACTTTTACTCTGCCAAAGTGATCACGCACTGGCTGTAAAATTTTTTCACAAAGTGTTTTTAATTTTTCTATTTGCTCGGCGTTAGGGTTGTTGTTAATCCCCTTACGTATTGCTGTGTCTGATTTAGTCAGCTCTGATAAAGTAAAGTTCCGTGTAAGTTCCATTATTTTGCAACATCTGTTAATAAAGTTATAAGGACAGCTCCCATACCTCCAACTATCCAATATTCTAATCTTTTAATTCTATCTTGCATTTCTTTTATTTGTTCAAAGGTCTGCTTTTGCATTATTCTGCAAAGCTTTTCGTGCGATTCTATTTTCTGTAATGCTGATTTTTTAACCATTTGGAAAGAGTAAACGGATTTTTTGGTCCATTGTCAAGTTAGAAAATTGGTTAGCTGCCTGCGTTTGTGTTATAACAGACTGATCAATTGATGGTAAGTTTAATGATGTAGGTGTAATAGGTGTATCCTGCATTATAGGCATTAAAGGGTTTTCTATATTTGGAAACATTGCTTCATTTAAATCTAATTCAGTAAGTGAATCGTAAATATCTTCAATAGCGTCTACTGCTTCTTCGTAAGGATTTTCTACACCTATACGTTCTGCATTTTCTTCAAAAGCCTGTTGTATTTCAGGAGATGGTAGAAAAGGTTGAAAAGTTCCTTCTTCTAAATAAGAATAAGCTTTTGTACCAACTCTATCAAAAGCTTCTACAATTTGATCTTCATCTAAACCCAAAGTTTCACCAGCCTCCATATCTAATTTCATATTTTTTTGTACACCAAACAATGCACGATTAGCATTAATAAAAGAATCTACGATAGTTCTTGGTTCTACTGGTCCACCTTTTAATACTTCTCTAGTAAATAAAGATCTAGAATCCCTTGTTCCTTTTTGAAAGTCTGCAATTTTAAAATTCATAACTCTTTCTGCATTAATTTCTACAGGTCTAAACCCAAATAGTCCTGCAAACTCTGGACCAAAGTCGTATGTTTGACCATACTTATCAAACTTACCTTTAGTAATTACATCAACTTCTTCTATTGATTGGTCCATTCTTTTTAATTGGTTAAGTGAGAAAGGCATTTGTGCTTCTACTAAGTGAGCCATAATTTTACTTGCTTTGTCTCCTGGTGTATCTTGTGGATTAAATACTTGGAAACCTTCTCTTGTTCTACCACCTCTAACTAATATATCTGTTACAGCTTCTGTCCAAATAGATTCAGAAATAAATGGTGATGCAAATTCTTTCATAGCTTCAAACGTACCACCAATAAAGTCATTAACTATACCGTCATTATCTTTTTCACCATCAGCCACTCTGTTAACCACAGTTTGTAGTGGTCTAATTAATGTGTCATAAGCATTAGCGTGACTAAAATCTATGTAAGCAAAAGAACCATCTTTGTTTTTAATTGGCAGTAGTGTTGAGTTTTTAGACCAACCTGCAACATATCTTTTAATTGCTTGTCTTTCATCATCAGTTACATCGTATAATGCACCAAACATTTCTGACACTGCGTATGGCACGGCTGCAACAGTTGTAGTAAATCCAAATAGTCTTGTATAACCTGTTCTTTGAAAAGGTTTATATGTTTTTCCATTTACAATTACTTCTTCATTAATTTCTTTTAATGCTCTTGTTACAATATTGGTACCGGTTCTAGCTATTTCCGCAGGAAATGACACAAAATTACCAATGGGCAGCTTCCTTAATCCTTTAATAAATTCAGATACATAGTCATAATTTGGTATATTATTTCTAACAATATCAGCTGCTTTTTCTTCTAAGTACTCTGTTGTAAGTCTAACTTCTTTTCCATCAACAGTTTTAAAAAATTGTCCTCTAGTTACTCCAATTCTTTCAAAAGCTTTTTCCATTCTTTTTTGTTCCATAGCCCATGATGCTATTTTCCAAAAGTCATCTTCAGCTGTGTATAAGTCTTGTGATACAGATTTTAATTTTGATAATGGTTTTAATAATAATCGCATACCTTTGTCAGATGTCATAGTTTCACCAAAGTTTACATCTTCCATAAGTCTTGCTAGGTCACCAAGTCTAACGTTTGAGTTTACAACTCCAAGTCTTAATAATTTTTCGTACAATTCGTTTTGTTGTCTTGTACCTTTTAATGGTGTTTGTAATGCTTGGTAAGCTTGTTTGATTGCAGAAGCATCTGGTACAATACCATTTGCTGTAGCAAAAGCTCCGGCACTTACAAAGTTACGCATGTGTGTAACTGGTGATAAAATTGTTTTAGCAATCTGTGATGTAGCTTTAGGATACAATACTAAACTTTCATACATTTGTGCTAAAAATTTATTATTGTCTGTTTGTAATGATGTTTGTTGTAATGCATCAGCAACACCAGGTCTTGCATACAAAGGTTTTTGTGGATCAGCAAAAGGATTAGTTGCACCTTTACTAATAGATAATTTACCTGACGGATCAATTACTTCTATTTTTTTAAATTCTTCACCAAACTGTTTCATAGCATCATCATAACTTCTTGCAAATAATGGCTCTTTACCAGCGGCCTCAAGTTCGTCTGATTTTTTAATTAAGTCATCAAAAAAAGTATTTCGTCTAGAAATAACAGATAGTTTAGCTGTACCACCTAGAATAGTTTGCATAGGATTTTTTTGTCTACCTAACAATTGTTCAATAGCTTCTCGTGGTCCGCCTTTTTGTATGTCTAACATAGATACAAACTCTTTTGGTTTAGCATCATTTGCTTTATCCAATGTAGTTTTGTTTAAAAAGAAACTTGGTATTTTAAATAATGGTACATTACCTCTGTCCATTTTAAATCCTGGAGGCATCTTAACTGTTCTAAGTATACCAGCTATTGCATCGTCTGCTTCTTGATCCGTTAATTCTTTACCTGCTTGTTCTGCACTTTGAATTAAAACAGCTCTTGTTTTCCCTATTGCTTCAGCTGTAGGTGTATAATTAAACCAAGGTATTAATGATTTGTTTTGAAACACATCATAAGTTGACCCTAAATAATCTTTAAATTTACCACCAAATAATTCTTTAAACTCTGCTAATTCTTTTTTGTCTAGCTTACCACCAACGTCACTAAATAATTTACCCCATCTAGTTCTAATATTTGACAAACCACCAAAGATAGCGGTTTCTATTTCTTTTGCTTGGTCAGCGTTCTTTGAAAATTTTTTTATTTTTTCTGATAGTTTTGCTTTTTTAGCTGGATCTAAAGCTCCCATTATTACTCTTCCTGTTTGAGCAGTTTCTTTATTAAAACCTTTTTGTCCTGGTTTTAAAAGATCGTCATCAAGTAGTTCACCACTTATCTTCATACTTTTATCGTCTACTAATAGGTCATTAACTTCTGCTAAAAATTTATTTCTGTTTACAGCATTTTGTTTATTAAAAATAGTTCTGATAGGTGGAAACATTTTGTCTACACTAATATCTATTTCTCTGGATGTATTTCTTGCAGCTGCTGCATCACCTGCTCTCAAACCAATTTGTTCTCTTTCCATTTGGAAAAACTCTGGAGTCTTGTCACCTCTGGATCTAAGTTTACCAGCAACCTTATCAATCCATCTATCTAATTTACTGTTGTTTATATCTAATTGTTTATTTCTTTGTGCAACTTTCTTGATCCCTGCACCCACGCCCCCGATGATTCCAGTAAACAATGCACCTTCAGTTCCAAACTTAACTCTGTTTAATAATTCTCTACCTGGATCGTTTTCATCATCTTGTAAATTAAATGCTAGTGAACCTGCTGCTTCTACGTCACCAACAAATACACCTTCAGCTATACCACCTGTAACAGCACCTGCTAAAAGTTTAGTAGCACCACCACCGCCTCTCATATTTTTTAATGTTGAAGCTAATTTAGGACTATTTGCTTTAAACAATGTACCAGTCTTACCTGCATTGATTGCTTTCTCTGCAAGTTTACTACCAAGTTTAAAACCGTACCCACCCGGTATACCTATATTAACTAGTAGTTCTGTAATTTTTCCAGCAGCTGTTGCTTCTGCTCTTTCATCAAATGTTGTAAGATCATCAAAGAATTGTTCTACTTCAGCAGCTTTGTTTGTACCTGCGCCTAAGTCTATAAGTGTTGCACCTAATGAAAATGCACCTTTTGGTATTGCAAGAGCACCTGAAACAATTCCGGATAGGACTGATTCAATAGTGCCTACTCGACTAAAATCTTCAGCCATGATTCCTCCTAACTAAAAAACCCTTCTTTATCTACTTTAGGTTGGATAATTTGTCTTTTTTTAACTTGACCATTTTCTATTAAGAGAGCCTCACCTTTAAAATTGTAAACCCCATCTCCTTTAAAATCTCCTGATTTTAAAAATTCGCTTAACCCACCATCTTTATGATATTTTTTAGCGATTCTACCATTATATTTATCTTTATATTGATCACCAAAGAAACCTTCTTCAGTTAGTTCCATAGTTACATTGTAAACTTTTCCTGAGTCAGTATTTGCTTTAGATGCATTAAATTTTTCGGTAATAGTCGTTGGTAAGTTTCTTGCTTTTTTCTCTGCAACTTCATCCGAGTCACCTTGTGATTTATAAAACTCATAATTTTGTTGTAATGCACCACCGGTTTTACTAGCTTCAATTTGATCTAGTTTTAATTTTTGTTGAACGTTCATTAGTTCTGCTGCTTCTCTTAGTTTTTCTGGTTTGTCATATGATTGACTTGTTTCTGCAATAACATCTGAGACTAGGTTTTCCGCGCCCAAGCCTGTTCTAGATATTCTTTGACCTGCTTTAATCATTGCATCATACAATGCATTTTTCTGTGCACGATCATAGCCTAATGATTCTAGAATAGTGTTAACTTTTTCTTTTTGATTAATTGGTGCTGGTTCATTATCTACTATGTTTTTACCTTTTGTTTCAACAACTTCATCAACAGTGTATTCAAACGGAGATTTACCACCTGTGATTACGGTTCCATCTGCATTTGATTTAAAGTTTTCTGCAGCTTCTAATTCTTTTACTTTGTCACGATATTCTTGGGTTCCTATAAAAGTTTTTCCTAATTTTGCTTTTTGTAATTCTGTTAATCCTTCAGCTGGTTCTATTCGTTCTACCTCAGCAGCTAACTGATCAGTTTCAGACATATTTAAATTAGTAGGTTGTGTAATAGTTTTTCTCATGTAAGGTTTAAATTCTTGTATTCTAAATGGATTTCCAATACCTAATTTAGCTGCTTCATTTAAAACTGCTGAATCGGCAGCTGTTCCATCTTGTAAAACAGATTGAACATTTTTAAATACTTGACCAGCTTCTTGGTATTTTTGCCTTGGTTCTTTTATACCAGACATGATCCCTTCTTTGATAGGGCCACCCATTCTAAACATTGGTCTATTTAAAATTTTCATTATAATCTATCCGCTGGGAATCCAAATATTTTACCGTACAATCCACCGACTCCTAGTGCTGTACCGATTGCTTGTGACATTGGACTAACCGGTGTTGGTTGTGCATATTGTTGCGAAGCAACTCCACCAGCTAAACCAGTTAAACCTTGGCCATATTGAGATAAAGCCTGTTGTCTTTCGTAAGCTGCTGTTTGTGCTGCTTGTTGATCTGCAGTTAATTGCGCTTGTGTTAATCCTTGTCTTAACGAACCTAGTTGTCCTAAAGCTCCAACGTCAGCACCTAATCCAGATCTTTGAAAATTAGATAGTCCCATTTGCGCTGCACCTAATCCTGATTGTGCTGCTGCTAACTGGCCACCTTGTGTAAAAGCGTCTTGTGCTAATTGATTTGCTTGAGTAAATCCTGATTGTAATAATTGTGCTTGTAAAGCTGCTCTGTCTGCTAACCTACCTGATTCGTATTCACCTAACATTGCTCCTTCTCTACCACCTCCAAAATTGCCTGATGAATAAGCTGCATCTCTAATAGCTTGTGCTCCTTGTGCACCTTGTCTGTCATACTCTGCAAGAGTAGTATCAATAACTTGTTGTTGATATGGTGACATAAAAGGTTGGTAAGCTTGCGGTCCTGTTAACGCACCAAGTCCACCAACAGTTGAGGCTGCTTGTTGTTGTGCAGTTTGCGCTGCAGATAAAAATGGTTGGTATGCTCCTACGCCTGCTTGAGCAAGACCTATTGCTTGAGATTGTAAAGGGTCTTCACCAGCAACAAATTGTCTACCAGTAAATTTACTTGTATCTATCGGTGCACTAAAGGTACCTTTAGCTTGCGTTGCATAATCTTTTATAAATTCATCTAATACAGCCATTATTCTACCCTTGTTTCTAATTGTTTCATGTTGTTATACATTTCTTGTGCACCTTCTAAACCTTGTGAGTCTTCAGATATTGTTCCGCCAGATTCTAAATGCTTCATCATGTTTTCCATAACTTCTGCACCTTTATCTATGTCTCCTTCACCTGCGTTTCTTACTGCATCTGCAGTAAATACAAATTCGTTTACACTAAGTCTAGCAGGCACATCGTCGGCTTTTTCTTCTTTACCTATTGGCACGAATCCACCTTCTCTGTAATCCTTTTCTAAACCACCGAGGTCCATAAGTCCACCCTCTTGTGCACCCACTCTTACCGGCACTCCGCCTGTTCTATAATCAAATTTATTATATCCTGCTGGTGTTGTATATCCTGGTACTGTAGAACCAGGCACTGCGCCACCACCTGCCATCATCATAATGCCTTCTGGTTCTGTTTCTACTGTTTCTGATTCAGTTGACATTATATCTTCTTGTTCTGGTCCCTGTTCCCCGGACGCTTGTTGAATAACAAGTTGTTTAAATTCTGGATAAGACATGTCACCACCTTGTGCCACGTATTTTTGATATTCTTCTCTTAAAAATTTTTCTGCTTCTGGTGGTAATTGCATTCCACCTTCAACCATTTCTCCATTTGCATAACCTATACGTCCACCATCAGCTGCATTTTGTGGTAGATAAAAACCTTCTTGAACAAACCTTTCATCAGGTAAGAAATTCATCATAGGGTCTCGGTTTCTTGCCATCATTACTGCTGTGTATGGATCTATGTAATCTTCTGCTACTTCTTCTACTTCTTCATATGGACCTACACCAAATGCTTTTTGTATAAATGGGGATGCAACTGCTGTTGCACCTAAACCTGCAAATATTTTTTTACCTGGTGATAGGTTATTAAATTTATTAAACATATTTGAAAAAAAACCACTACCAACATTTGCGTTTGCATTAATTGCTGATTCTCTTGCAGTATTTCCTGTAAACCCACTTAACCCTATTCTAGATAATAATCTGGCTTTATTAAAACCACCAGGTCCTAAAGCTCCCAAACCATAAGCGGCACCACCCAATAAAGCAGCTTTACCTAGTGGACTTTTAGCAATTTTCTTTACACCACGGACAGCTTTCTTTACAAGTTTACCTAAAAAATAACCTTGTCTAGGATCTTGTAATGTCATAATTCCGCCATTGGCTTGTAGTTGTCTGGGTTCTTGCATTCTAGATATTGCCATATTTTTACCTTAATTGTTTGTTTTACTTGGTTTTAGAGAACAAATCAAGAGCTGGCATTACTACTTTTACGTCCTGTGCCATATCCTCATTTTTATAACCCTTAGATTCCCAGTCTTTTCTTTCTTTAAAAAGCTCACCAGTTTCTTTATGTCTATAAGTTGTCTCTACTTTTGCTTGTTTTATTTCCATTAGTCTGTTTTCTCCTTTAATATATTGAGATAACTAATACCAAAAACGACTCCATCAGATACCGTCCCTGCTGTAGTATACGATAGTGTAGTCCCACCTTCTACAATCAAAGGTAAAGTTAATAATTCTACACTAGTAGCAGCTACCAGGGTTTGTGTATTTACTATCTCAAATGCATTGTTTTTTACTGTAACTGTTGGGGTATTAGATCCTGATTTATTGGTCACTCTTATAGACTTTATAATAATAGTTTCGTTAACACTTGGAGACAACATATTTACTGTCTCTGCAGCAGTGGTAGTTTTACCATAGAATCTATATTGATTTACTACTGCCATTATTCTAAAAAGAAACTTTTAGCTTCTATCTCTTGTTTAACTTCATCTTGAAATGAAGAATTTAATTTTGTTATTACACCATCTAAATCCCTAACTAACGATTGCAAATTTTTTTGATCGTATTCAGGTTGAGCTCTAGTTAATGATTGTACTATCTTTGCCATTATAAACTTGCAAGGCCCCCTTTTCTAAAAGAACCCATTTCATCTGATCCACCTGGTCCTTCAGATCCTGGAGAAGCGCCACCACCACCGCCACCACCTTGGTAATCAGACGTGCCTGCAAAAACATTTTGTTGATTAAATGGATCTTTCTTTTTTTGTATGTCTTTTTTAATGTCTTCAAATGATCTACCATATGTTTCTTGATAATATCTATTTGCTACATTTTCATCTAAACCTCTTAAACCCTCTAATGCATATGATCTAAAAGAATTAGATCCTGGTTGCATAAAATTATTTTTAAGTAAAGTATTGCCTACATTGTAACCAAATTTATCTTTTATAAAACCATCGTTTCCTCTGTAAGCTCCATACATGTCAATTCTATTTTGTGCGTAGGGGTCATTCGGTAAGTTTCTCATTAAAAAACTTAGACCTGGAATACCTGTAACTGCACTCATAAGACCACCCATAATAGGTCTTCCATATTGTTGAAAAATATTTTTAATTGGTCCTGTAAATCTATCATAATAACCTCCAATACCTGTTCTAGTTCCGTAAGGAGTATCAAACTCTGATTCATCTTCTATTAAACCAGTGTATCCATAATCTTGAGGTAAAACATTTGGTAATTGAATTTGCCCTGATGCTACCTGATCTTCATAAACTTGTTCACCAATAGTCCTAGCCATTACCTTCTACCTCCTGGGTGTATGTCTAATCTAAATGTACCCAACTTCCAATCTTCACCGGCTGCAGTATTAGCAACTTCAAGAGAGACCTGTCTTGCTCTTACCCTTATGTCTTTTTTAGTTGTTGTAGAATCACAAGAAAAAGTATTTGTAACTTGTGCACTGTTTGGATAAACTCTTGTTTTAAATTTAATTGCTGTATTACCTGTTTGACTAATAAAATCTGGTATAAATCTGCTTATTCTCATTATAAATTCTCCGTCACCTCTCAAGTCTGGTGCGCCTAATGCTTGACCAGTCGCAGCTCTTCTTTGTGTAATATCAAAATCACCTGAAGAAATATTAGCAATGACAGCGGTAATAACACCACCAGCATTTACTTGATCGGTCCCTGTTTCCTGTTGATAGTATATAGTACATCCATCCGTATTACCAGTGACATCGTAAGAGTTATTGCTGCTAGGATCATAGTAAGTAGCATGAGGTCGTTCAAATACAGCAGAGTCTTGCCACGCTGCTCTAGGTAAAGTACCTGTTGTCCATATAGGTCTCTGAGGTGTTGAATCTAAATAATTGTACGTAACTACCCTGTTGATTTGATTAGAGTTTGTTGTGCAATAAAACCAGCTTATTTCACCAAATAGGTTATTTAATCCTGCATTAATAAGATCTCTAGAAACTAAATTTATATCATCGTAAACATCATCTTCAACTAAACAAGGCATAGATTTTAATTGACCATCATATGTAAAGAATCCATTTTCAGACATCCAATAAGCAGAACCATCTACTTCTATACAGGCATTTTTTCCCACTAGTCCGCAGTTAGTTCCTACCTGTTCAAAGGAGAAAGTAAATGGTTGACCCACAAACTTCATAAGAAATAATGCAGTATCAGTCCATACATAAATTGCATCCCTACCTTTGATAGCTCCCATAATTCTTGAACCATCAGCAAGTCTTTGAGTACCTGCAGTATTATTTGCTTTGACTGTGTAAGAATCTGTTTGATCAATACTTTCCTGAGATGAGAATCTTATGAACATATCGTCTTGACTGCTACTGCTTCCTATAGTTGTTTCTGTACCAAAAAATACTAAGTGTCTGTCAGGTGTAGATACTAATACATGTCTTGATGCAGTTGGTGCATTTGGTAAAAGAGTAGCTCGTGTGCTAGTAGATCCGCCTGCTGCAGCATCCCATTCAAAACAGGCACCATTGTATATGAGTGCAATTAATTTTGTACCATAGTTATCTAATATCCATAGTCCTGGGTCGATTGTAAAGTCAGAAGAAGATGCTTCACCCCAAGCTACAAAATCAGATATATTGGTAACTGTAGCACCTCCACTGTGAGTAGCTTTGGTTGTCCCATTAACACCTCGGGCTCCTCCGCTTAAAGTATTAGTCGTCGTGTTGTTAGCTGTAAAACTTATATCTTCTGTTCCGATTCTTATTTCTCCAGTTGATGGAAAAGCTGCAGTGCTGGCTAATACAACATCAGTTGTAATTAAATCTGTTATGGCAGTTGAAAGAGTGCTCGTTGCTGGTCCTAATGCAGTCCCTGACCAAAGACCTGTACCCCAACCAAAACCACCTAGTTGTTGTGATGGCCCTACGTCATAATAACATAAGACAGAAGCTGACCCTGCAGTTGATAATGGAGTGCCAGTTTCTTGAGCATCCATAGTAATCGTAAATGTTGTAGATGTAGGTACAGAAGTAACCATAAACTTTTGATCTTCAAAAGTTGCATTGGTAAAAGTAGAACCCGATAAACCTGTTACACTATCAAACAAGACAATACCATCTTCTAATAATCCATGAGCCCCGGTGCAGGTTACCGTAACTGTGGTTGATGAAGCTGTGCTGGTAAAATTAGCTCCTGTTAAAGTAGTTCTAATAGGGTGTATGTCATAGTATGTACCCCC
>VMHT01025189.1_pt1 | contig 10948 bp, 7 predicted proteins | sample 4693611 | NCBI WGS metagenome assembly VMHT01 (sample SAMN12280063, study PRJNA550983) | marine metagenome | isolation source: seawater sampled from same location over 5 years 0.02-0.2 micron viral filtrate | place: USA: collected off the coast of southern California halfway between the port... ... | reverse complement strand
TATTGTATTTATAGACGGTGTTTATCAGGCAGATAATGTTTATACAGTTTCAGGAACTACCCTTACTTTTGCAACTGCACCTGTCAACGGTAGAGTCATAGAAGTCTTTCAATTAGAGGGCGGTATTGTTGGAGTTGCTCCAGTAATTGCTACTATGACTGGTGATGGCTCAGATACTACTTTAGCTTTAGGTACTAGCCCTAGTTCAGAAAATCAAACATTTGTAACTATTGATGGTGTTGTTCAACATAAAGACACTTATTCAATCTCAGGTAGCACACTAACATTTAGTGCTGCTCCTCCTAATGGTACTTCAGTAGAAGCTGTTATATTTAACAATGTAAGTGTTGCAACTTTCCAAGATGCAGATGGTGACACTAAGATTCAGTTAGAAGAAAGCACTGACGAAGATAAGATTAGGTTTGATACTGGCGGTACTGAACGCATGATTATTGATGGTGTGAATATTGGAATAGGAACTTCAAGTCCTGCAAGCAATCAAGGTTTTGCAAAAACAGTAGAAATAAGTGACGCAGGGGCAACAACTGGTCCTGATTTGATGCTTACAAACCCAACAGCAGGAACAGATGAATTTTTAGGGCAGCTTTCATTTAATCATGCTAACGATGCTTTAGCAGCAATTAACGCTAAAACTGATGGAGCAACTGATTCTGGACATATACAATTTCAAACCCAAGCAGCAAGTGGAGCTATAACAGAAAGAATGCGTATTCAATCTGGTGGTAATGTTTTATTGAATCAAACAGCTACAGCAGACTCAGGCGTTTCCGATGGAAGATTAGAAATTACCAGAGGTAGTCAGCATTGCATTAACTGTCATGTTGCTGGTACTGGTAATTCTACTTTAGTTGCTTTTATAAATGATAATGGTTTTGTTGGTGGTATAAACACTAATGGCTCTGCTACTGTTTTTAACACATCATCAGATGCAAGATTAAAAAATGTTTTAGGAGAAGCTAAAGGTTTAGAAGTTATTAATGCTTTAAATCCAGTAAATTTTGAATGGAAAAAAGATAACAAAATACAAGACGGACTTATAGCACAAGAGGTAGAAAAAATATTTCCTGAAGCTGTTTCAGAACCAGAATTAAAGGGAGAGTGGTATTCAGTAGATTATTCTAAACTGGTAACACCTCTTATAAAAGGTATGCAAGAACAACAAACCATAATAGAAGACTTAAAAGCCCGAATAGAAACTTTAGAGGGAGGAGAATAATATGGCACTTACAAAAGCTTCATTAATTGATTTAAACGGACAAGAGCTTATCTTAGATGCCGATGCAGATACTAGTATTACGGCTGATACTGATGACCAGATAGACATAAAAGTTGGTGGTACTGATACAGTCGTGATTACAGGAGGAGCAATAGCTCTTAAAGGAGCTACTCCAACTCTAACAATAGGTGACGCAGGTGCAGAAGATACTAAGATAGTTTTTGACGGTAATGCACAAGATTACTACATAGGTCTTGATGATTCTGCTGATGATTTAATAATTGGTAAAGGTTCTACAGTTGGTACAACAGCAGCTTTAGTTATTGATGAAGATTTAAATGTTGGAATTGCAAACACAAGCCCAGTAAGCAAATTAGATGTTACACACACAATAACAGCTAATAATGGTGATTCAATAGCAAGCTTTGGAACTAGTGGTTCAGGCGGTTGGGCAAACTCAGCTCACCAAGTAATTATTGGTGGTCCAAGTCTTTCAACTTATACAGGGCTTATTATTTTTTCAGATTCTACTTCTGGAAATGGTCAAATATCTTTTGCAGATGGTAAGGGAGCTAGTGATTCTTGGAGAGGTTCTGTTTCTTATAACCATGCTAATGATTATTTAGCTTTTGCTACAGATGCGGCAGAAAGGATGCGTATTCTTTCTGATGGCAAGGTTGGTATCGGAAAAACTGACCCTAACTATCCTTTAGTTGTAGCAGGTACTAATCCAAAAATACAAATATACGATAGCGATGGTAACGGACAAACAAACTTATATTTTGGAGACTCAGGTAGTAACTTAGCAGGATTTGTAATTTATCAACATAGCGATAATAAAATGAGGTTTGGTACAAACGCAACGGATGCATGGGAAATAAACTCAGACGGATATTTTCTTCCTGACGGAAATAATAGTAAAAATATAGGTAGCACTTCGGAAAGAGTATCGGTTTTATTCACATCAAATGCAGTAAGTGTATCGGACCGAACCTTAAAAACAAATATACAAGATTGTGATTTAGGTCTTGATTTTATAAATACTTTACAACCTAAATCTTATAAAAATTTACTAGATACAGACACACCTTTGCCCACAGACCATATAGATTACAATAAGAAACACTATGGCTTAATTGCACAAGATTTAAAAGACGGTTCACTAAGTGATTCAGTTTGTGGCACTAAAGACGGTGAATACAGTCTTGCTTATAATGATTTGATTGCTCCAATCATAAAAGCATTACAAGAGGCAGATGACAAAATAGAAGCTCTTACTGCCCGAATAACAACTTTAGAAGGAGAATAAAATGGCAATATCATACACATGGGATGTAAGTACAGTTGACACTTACCCTACAAAAGATTCTAAGTCCGATGTAGTGCATAATGTTCACTGGCGATTAAAAGCGACTGATGACACTAACAAAGAAACTATTGATGGAGTAGAAGTCAATATCACATCGGAAGTTTACGGTAGTCAATCAGTGGACACTTCAGACTTATCAAGCTTCAAAGCCTTTGCAGACTTAGCAGCAAGCGATGTGCAAGGTTGGGTTGAAGCAGCTTTAGGAGCTGATGAAGTTACTGCAATGAAAGCTAGTCTTGATGCTAACATAGCTGCAAAGATTACACCTACATCTGTCACTAAAACTATAGGATAAGTAAATGGAGTTTACTCCTGATATATTTTGGAATATAATAATCACTCTAGTATTAGCTCCAATATTATATAGTATTAGACAGAACACAACTGAAGCTAAACGTTTAGACATCCTATTAAATAAAACTCGTGAGGAACTTGCGAGAGACTATGTTACTAAAAATGAACTAAGAGATGACATGGAAAATCTTATGATTAGACTCGAAAAACTTGATGAGAAGATAGATAAACTATTTGAACTAAGGTAATACAATGGCAAAGAAAAAGAAGACTAGAAAAAAAGCTAGAACTGCAAATCGTTTGGATTATACCAAAGGCGGTAGAGTAGGTTATCGACCCGGAGGTAGAGTTCCCGGAGAACCAACTGAAGAAGAGATACAAAGAAATATAGAGGAACGTGAAGAAGGAGGCACTAGTTCTTCTTTTTTAAATCAAGTTGCCGATACTGTTCAAGACTCTGTAACATCTCAAGACTCTGAAACACCTACACCAACAGTTCAAACTTCTGCAGATGTAGAGACTCGTAGACAAGAACTAGCTGAACAAGCTATGCAACCAGTTGAATCTTTTAAACCTCAAACTATAGGAGAAGTTGTTGGTCAAGAGGCTATGGAAGCTGCAGTCCTAAAAGGTGAAGGAACTCAAATAGCTGAAGAAGATGTTACAAAAGTTTCTGGTACTCTTATAGATACTCCAGAAAAACAAGCAGTAAGTTTAATAGATGAAGCTCCACAAATAGCTGCACCAGAACAGATTCAAGCTCCAACTGTAGAAGCTGTTCAAGCTGGAGTAGCTGAGGTAGATGCTGCTACTGGTGAAGTCAGACCAGAGGCTTTGGTTGAAAAAACAGATGTTACTAGAGTTGAGCCTATTGAAGGTGCTGAAGTTGAAATTAAAGAAGGAGCTATAGCTGAAAGATTAGAAGCTCAAATGAGTCCTGAAGCTATTGCAGAAGCTGCAGAAGTAAGTGGACTAGATGTTAGAAGAGTTACTAGAGCTAAAGAAGAATTAAGAAATGCAGGTATAGATGATTTAACTATTTCTCAGTTAGGTAATGACCCTAAAGCTCTTGAAGAAGCTTTAATGGAACTAACTGATGAAGAAAGAGGTTTAGTAGCTGGATTACCTGAAGAAGCCTTAGTTAGTAATCAAATGGATACTTTACTAAAAGGTATTGAAGAGGGTGAGATTCCTGCATGGGCTAGACCTGCTGTAGCTGCTGTAGAAGCAACATTAGCTGCTAGAGGATTGAGTGCTTCTAGTGTTGGTAGAGATGCTTTACTTAATACTATTATTCAATCTGCAATACCTATAGCTCAAAGTAATGCTACTGCTATTCAAAGGTCTATACAACAAGAAAGAGGCATAGAAGCTCAAGTAGCTATAGAAGATGCTAAATTTAGACAACAAACTGCCTTAACTAATGCTAATAATGTATTTAGATTAGACTTAGCTCAGTTTAGTGCAGACCAGCAAACTAATTTAACAAACAGTAGATTTTTACAAACTGTAAGTATTACTGAAACAAATAACGAACAACAAGCTACATTACAAAATGCTGCTTTATTATCTCAAGCTAACTTAGCAGAGGCTAATTTAGACCAACAAAGATTAATTAAGAATGCTCAAGCTTTTATGCAAATGGATTTAGCTAATCTTAATAATGAACAACAAGCAAGTATTATAAAAGCACAAAATGAACAACAAGCATTGTTAAGTAATCAAGCTGCTGAAAATGCAACTAGACAAATTAACGCTAGAAATGAACTACAAGTACAAGAATTTATGGCTAGTTTAGCTGTAGATATAGATAGAGCTAATGCTGTAAACATGTTAGCTATGAAAGAGTTTAATGCTAATGCTCTAAACGTAGCTGCATCTAGAGATGCTGATAGAGAATTAGAGGTTGCTAAATACAATGCAATGACTCGTAATCAGATAGAACAATTTAATGCTGCAGTAGATAATAATAGATTAGAGTTTAATAAAAAGAATAGTTTACTTATAGAACAATCTAATGTTGAGTGGCAAAGACAAATTAATACTGCTGAGACTGCTGCTACTAATGCCTCAGTTGAAATGGAAGCTAAGATGAACTTTGATTTAACTGCTCAAGCACAAGCTAGTTACTGGCAAGATATGAGAGACCAAGCTAGTTTTGTATTTGACAAACAATTAGCTGACCAAAGTATAGCTGCTAAATTAACTTCAGAGTTCTTAGCAGGACAATACAATGATAAAGAGGCTATGAATAAAGCACACGAGATTATGAAAAATATGATAAATAAATTAACAGAAATAGAGGTTACATAATGTTTTCTAGTTTATTTAAAGGAGTAGGTAAAGCTGTAAAAGGTGTTGTAAAAGGTGTTAAAAAAGTTGTTAAGAAAACAGCAGACTTCACCAAGAAAGCTTTGAAGAATAAATATGTAAGAGCAGGTCTTTTGATAACTGCTGCGGTAATGTTACCGGGAGCCATAGCAGCAATAGGTCCCGCATCAGGAGCTTTAGCTATGGGTACTTTAGGAAGTGGTGCATTAGTTGGTGGAATAATAGGTGCAGGAACTGGAGTTTTAGCAGGTAAAAAACCTAAAGAATGGTTAGCCTCTGGAGCCATAGGTGCTGCTACAGGTGCTGCTTTTGCTAAGATTAGCCAATCAGTAAAAGGTATTTCTAATCTTGAGGCAATGGAAAGGGGGCAAGTTGCTAGAGTAAAAACTTTAACTACAGCAATAGAGGAAGGTAAAAAGATTCCGGGAATACAAGATTTAAACGAAGCTTTACAAAATCAACAAGATGTTGCTGCTTCTTTTACAGAAAATGTTAAAGTTGCTGATGTTATAAAAGAACAAGCAAAAAATTCATTATCTAATGTAACTTCAGGTTCTGAAAATACTGACAATCCTTTTGATTGGAAAGAAGCTGCTACACAAGCAGGTATTACTGCTGGAGTACAAACAGGAGTTGGGGTTGTCCAACAACAAATAGCTGATGCTACTACTGATGAACCTGTTACTTTTGGAAGCAGAGGAGTAAATAATATGTTTGATAGTTACCGTAGAGGAGTTGCTCAACTTACCGGTAACTACTTAGCTTCTGGAATGTCTTCTGGAAGTAACACTGCTCAGATTTATGGAGACTTAGTAAACAGTTTAGCTTATGGAAACGGAACAGCAGACTACGGACAAATGGCAGGAGTAAGTTTACTTAATGGTGTTGAAGTTCCGGGTCTACAATATACGGTGTAATAAATGTCAAAGAGAATAAAGCCTATAGTAAGTTCATCTCCTAGTGGTGCTGCACTACAATTAGTAGATGAATTAGAAAATAAAAATATAACGCTTGAAGAATTTTTAGGAGATTCTTTAGGTAAAACTTTAGATGAGGAGCCAGTTCCTTTAGTTAATGAAGCTGACCCTATTAATGAAGCTGATAACTACGATGCTATAGCTAAACATCTAACAGAAACTCAAAAGATTCCGGGAGCTTCTTTAGTAAGAAGTCCTGATAAACCTAGACCTTTTGAAAGACCTCCTAAATATGTAAACCCTAACGATGCTAAGGATGCTTTGTTTGCAACTATGTCAGAACCAGAGGTAGCTAAGTCTATTGTTGACTTATTAGGCATGGGAGTACCTGCAGTAGAGATTGGTAGTTTAATGACTTTCAAAGGCTTTTTAGATGGTGCTTATAATCCTAATGTTGCTTTACTTATAGCAGAACCTGCAACATTTTTTGTGATGGCTTTAGGAAACAAAGCAAACATAGAATATAAAATAGAACAAGATGACTCTGATTTAGAAGAGGGTGATAATTTAGACAAAATGTTCTTTGATGAAGTAAATAGAAATGGTGGTATAGAAAAACTTCAAAGTATGATAGCTAAAAAAGAAGTTAGTGAAAAACCAATACCACAAGAAATCTTAAAAGAGGTTGAAGAAAGAGTAGAGCCTTCTAGTTTGTTAGCTAGGCAAGAACAACCAAACCCTGATAGTTTATTAAGTAGAGGATAATATGGCAAAGAAAATTGATTTAGGTTCAAGCCTTCTTGATTATAAAGGAAGTGTTTTTGGTAGTGATTTAAAACAACAAGACAGAAATAAATTTGTTGGTTTTGCAAATCAGTTTTTAGATAAATTTATGAGTGACTTTTTAATAAATATTCCTGCTACTCAAAAGAAAGAGTACATAACAACTAATCTTAATAATGAAACATTTAACAATAAAATGTATGAGGCTAATCAGGAACAAAAATTAAGAAATGTAACTCAAAGACAAAAAGAAATAGACCTTATTAATTCTTCTGAAAATAGAACAGAAGGTGTTGAAAAAATAGTATTAAATAATTTTTACAATACTGATGTAGGGCAAAAGTTTAAAGATTTAGGAGGCATTGAAGCTTTCGAAAAAAATCCAGTAGCTAAAAATAAAACTATTGTAGAAGCTTATCAAAACTTTGTTAACTCTGAAGTTGAAAGATTAACTCCTTTTTATGACAAGCTTATTGATGAAAATGTTATATCTGATATTCCTATTAGCGTAGCTAGATTAAGTAATGATAGAAGAAATGCTGTTTTTGCTTCTGTATATGACAAAGCAGATTTATCTTTTGGATTAGAAGGTTTAATTAATTCATCTACAAGAACTAATGCAGGTACTGTAGGTAAATACGAATATTTAGTAGACAAAGCTGAAGAAGAGTTTAATAAATATATTAACAGTGTTAATGAAGTAACAAACTTTGAAACTCTTAAAAACATTGACGAGTTTAAAGAATCTTTATTAGATACTCCATATGTCCCTAATATAATTAGATATAATCCTTTTAAAACAGGAATAGTTAAACGAGAAGCTAATAATAAACTTAGTGATGCTCAAGAGGCTGTTTTTACTGTTACACCAAACTTACAATTAATTAAATTATCAAAAGATGACAAAAATGTTTCTCCAAGTTTGTTAAGTCAGTCTGAATTACAAACACTAAGAGATGACGGTAAGTTTGAAACAGAACTCTTTAACGTAATAGAAGGTTATAATGTTGGTTATTTTTCAGGAAAAATTAAACCCACAGGAGAGTTTCGTGAAAAATATTATGCTGAAATACCCGGACTTGAACAACGTAGTATAGATGAGCCACAAAAAAGAGGTGAAGGCTATGTTGTTAGAAAGAAAATATCAGACAATCAAGGTAATGTTAGTTTTCAAGGAGAAAACATATCTATAGAAAGTGCTTTTGCAAATGATTTACCTATCATAGCAGAGTTTTATAGGCAAAGAGATATAAACCCTACAACTAATAGAGCTCGTAATGAAGGGGTACTTTTTTTCTATGAAAAGATGGCTGCTGACCATCTAATTAAATCAGGAAACATTTATATTAAAGATAATCTTTTATACTATGACAGACCTATGGATGCTTTAGATTTATCAAATGTAAAAGACTTTTCATCAGGTGTTAATGAGTCAGATTATATTAAGTCTTCTATAGGTAAAGCTAAAAATAAAAGCAATGATGTTTTATCTAGTAATGAGTTTTTAAACTCTAGTATTGGATTTAAGATTAATAGTTTAAAACAACAAGTTGGCACTGAAGATAAAATTACAGAACTAGATACGCTAGAAACTCCACAAGAAATAAGTAGAGAGTTTTTAATTAATTTATCTATGCCTCCACAAGAACTAAAAAATAAAATAGTTACTTACGGTAACATGGATTACATGGCTGGTGACCTTAGTGATGACGATAGAGACATGTTGTATGATTCTTATATAAATCAATTTAATCAAGGTCGTGATGATATGTTCTTAAAAACTATTATGTTTAGAAGATAAATATGACAGACTATACAGTACCTAATTTTACTTTCCAATCTACAGAAGAAAAGCCTGAGACTCCTCAGACTTTTAGATACTCTGTACCTACATTAGACATACCTACAACTAAAACTAAAGAGCCTAAACAAGCTTTCCAAAGTGTTTATGACTTTGAGAATGACCCTGACGTATTAAAAGATTGGGATGTTGTAGCCAATGCTTTAAATGCTAAAGGCGAAGAAATATCTGAGTTTTTAAGAGATACTGATTTTAGTTTAGGTGCTGCAATGAAAAGAGCATATGATACTAATAATTTAAAACAAAATGAAATAGACTCTTTTAATAGATTAAAAACTAAATTTTCTAATACTGAACTATCAGGTGTTAATGAATATTTTGAACTAATAAAAGATGCGGGAATTGATACCGTTTTTGACCCTTTTACTATAGTAGCACTTGCTGCAGCTCCTTTTACTGGAGGTACTTCTTTAGCAGCTAAACAAGCAGCTAGTAAAATAATATTAGACGGTGCTAAAAGATATTCTTTTTCTCAGGCAGGTAAAGCTGCAGTAAGACCTGCAATATTTACAGCAGCAGAAGGTGCTACATGGGCAGGATTACATAATTATTATAATCAAGATATAGACTTAGACTTAGGTAATAGAGAAGGAATAGATTGGAATGAAGTTAAAAATAATACTCTACTTGGAGGAGGTATAGGTGGAGTCTTTGGTTTAGGTGCTGGACTTTATAGTGGTACTAAATATTTTAACAGAGCTTTTAGATATCACAATGAAGACAAAATTATTAAACAAACTGACGGTCTTTCTAGAAAAGAATTATTAGAAGCTGACGAGCTTACTAATACAATTAAAGATAATCCATACGAGGGACTAGATGCTTCTAAACAATGGATAGATGCTGTTGTATCTAAATTACCTTTTTTTGGTAAAGCTACAAGTGAGTTTCAAACTTTATCTAAATCATCAGAAACTACAAAAGATTTTTTACTAGCTTTACGTTACGACGCTGCTAGAACTACCCTAGGTAAAAACAAAGCTACAGACTCTTTAAGTATTTCATATTTTGAAGAACTTGATAAGTACATCGGTGAATATAAAGGTATTGGTATAGATAGAATTTTTAATAATTTAGGATTTAAAGGATTTAGTAGAAAAATAACAGCACAAGATAATGCAGGATTATTACATTTAATGCAAACAGGCGGTAAAGCTAAAACATTTAATTATAGAAATAAAACATACACGATATCTGAGGATGTTAAAAAAGCTTATTTTGGCGATAAAGATAAAGGTATAAAAGGAGTTCAAGGTTTATTAGATGATATGTTTGATGAAGGTAGTAAGTTAAGTGTATTTGAAAAGTTTGGTAAAGTTAAAAATTATTTTCCAAGATTATTTAAACATGGTTCATTAGAACAAAATAGGGAAGCTTTTAAAGACTTATTAATTAAATATGGCTACGCTAATCCAGATAACAAAATAAATGAAAAAAAATACTTAACTAAATATATAAATGCTGCAGGTAAAGAAGAAATAGGTATTCCTGCAAATACATTGGGAAAAGATGAAGACATATTCGGTAAAGGTACAGACTTTATTGCAGAAGCTAAAAAAAGATTACCTAGTAGCCCTACGGATAATGATATTTTAAAAAGAGCACAAGAGTTAAAAGCTAACAGAATTATAGACAATATGCTTGACCTTAAATATTCACAATATAAAGTTGGTAGTATTCCAAATATAGGTGGTGGTAAACCTTTTTTACAGCATAGAATATTTAATAATATTCCTGATACAGAACTAACTGCTATAGATGTAATTAATAACGATGTTATGGAAGTATTAAATGATTACATATTAAATATGTCTCAAGTTTTAGCTCGTAAAAAAGCATTTAAAGTTAAAACTATTGGAGAGTTCCAAAACAGATGGTTAAGTCCTATTGATGAGGAACTAACTAGTTTAGGTGCTGCTAGAGGCGAAATAGATTCAACTCTACAAGGCATAGAAAATTTATTTAGAGAAATAACTGGACTGTCTGAAGCTTACGGTGAAAATTTAGGTCAAAGAGGAATTATAGGTTCTTTAAAAAGGGGAGGTTCTGAAAGTTTAAGATTAATTCAACAAATGGCTCATTTAGGATTTGCAACTTTATCTAGTATTACAGAGCCTTTAATATTATTTAGTAGAATAAATATGAAAAATTATCCT
>VMHT01127379.1_pt1 | contig 10951 bp, 4 predicted proteins | sample 4693611 | NCBI WGS metagenome assembly VMHT01 (sample SAMN12280063, study PRJNA550983) | marine metagenome | isolation source: seawater sampled from same location over 5 years 0.02-0.2 micron viral filtrate | place: USA: collected off the coast of southern California halfway between the port... ... | reverse complement strand
GACTCTGCTTTTGCTGGTGCAAAGCCTAATGAAATCAATGAGATGTTTGAATCTCAACTTGGTTTAATAGAAGATGCGCGTGATTCTAATCTTTTGGTTGGCGAGGCGTATGAAAATGAATTGCAGTCTTTAAGGCACACTAGACAAAAATCTATTTTCTTAGCAAAGATTCCAAACTTTAATGACTTAGGCATAGTAACCATGAGGCAGATTAAATCTGCCATTAACTCTAATGGGGTTACTACTTCAAAGATTAAAGGGGATACCGATGCTCAAACTGCTGAGTTGCAAGCGGCTGTTACACAAGTATTAAAAAGCGGTTCAGCTAATCAGAACTCAAAGTTTGTTGTTGGCACAGATACTAAGGAGCTAACTACTTGGCTTGACACTTACATCTCAGACAAAAATGCAATTCAAACTGAACAGCTACAGCAAGATTCTATATCGAAAACAGAAGACTACAGTACTATCCACGTTCCTAGTATGAACAAGTTTACTGAAAGCTTCATGTCAACGAACGTGCCATCGTTAGAAAACTCTAGCAATCCTGTTGAAACCTTTATTGCCAATCAAGAAGTTCTTTCCGCAGAGAGAGCAAAAAGAACTGGCATGGCAGAGCAAAGGCAGATTAAAGAAACAGACGTTGAAGAATTAAATATTTACAGACAACTAAATTCTATGACGTTGTTGACTTCAGTGTTTGGCAAAGACATGACTGCCGCTAAATGGGCTAATGTTAAACAGGCTCTTGTAAATAAAAAAGAATTTTCAGAATGGATGAGTGACGATCAAAAGGCGGCAATTCAAGCTATTATTGATACTCAAGGCTATAAGCCTGATAAAGACCAAGGGGCGTTTACTACTTACTTTAATCAAAATGGCTCTACTGAAAGCATACTTCAATCTTCTAGAGACACTATAAATGAAAAGAACAGAATCAGTAGCATCCCCAGCAACAATCTTAGTGCCAATAATTGGGCTAATGAATATGAAAGTAGCGATGATTTAATTGGTTCGTTCAATCCAGACTCTGTTGCTGAAGCAAGAAAAGCATTGGACGATAGGCAAAAAGTAGCCGATGGTCTGTATCAAAACAGAGAGATTGATGAATCTAAAACTAAATTAGATGGCTCTCGCAGAATTAAGACTTCACAGTTTCTTAATCAAATTTTGCCTGACATTACTAATATGGAGCAAACTGATTTAATTGCTGTAGAAACTTATCTTAATCAAGGTACTATCATTAAAGGCAAAGAAGAATTTATCGGCAGAATTAAACCAAGCTTAGACTCTTTGCTTAAAAATAATATGTATATTAGAGGTACTGATGACCAAGCCTTTAGCTCTTGGTTTAACTCTAAAGGTGTTGATGCTTCTAAATTTAGTGCTGAAGCTGAAAAACTTCAAGCCAAAGAAGATACTGCCGCCGCATCTCAAACTTCTTTAGATGTTCTTACTGGTGCGGCTGATGAAATAAATCAAGGGAAAATTCGTTCTGAAGGTTCTTCATTAAATAACAATGGGGATAATACTTTCTTTGCAGACACTTTAGAACGTGGTTTTAATTATATTGATAGCATTGACCCAAGTAATGAAAAAATTACAGCAACGGTTAGAGCAACTGCTTTAGCTAATCATATTGATTCTACCTTTGGTGGCTTTATAGATGGCTTGCGTAATGGCAGTAGCGTTATGAAAAATGCTCAAGGAGAAGTTGTTGAATTAAATAGCCGTTCGCTTCGTGGCATATACATGGCAGTTAAAACTAATGGCGGCAATATGACTGGTGTGCCAGAGTCACACAGAGAACAGCTTTCAATTATGCTAGAGATGGCAAACAAGAAATCCCCTAATGCTTTGCAGGGTGTTGCTAATGATATTAAAACAACAATAAGCACTTTAAAGGGTGAAGAAAGTCAAGACGCTGAATTATTGCGTGGTCAAAATGCTGGTCAAGTTGTTGAAGGCGGTGCATTTGGAAGCAATGCATATGGCTCAACTGTTGCAGACCAAAAGGCTTACATTAATACAAAAGCTGGTAACGCAACTAATAACGATAGATTTTATTTTACTAACGAAGACTCTTTGCCTAGTGAAAACATGCCAACAGGCACAAAAGAAGTCTATCGTCAGATAAGAAATCTTCACGCAATTCCAGAAGTTTTTTCTAGTACCATGACTCAACTGGCTAATGGAACATTGTCAGCACAGCAAGCTAATGTAGCAATACAACACTACGCTAACAATCGAAACGCAGTTTCTGGCATGACTGGTTATAGCATTAATCATCTGGCTATAGCTGAAGGTGGCACAGCCATGGATGCAAAGACAATGGCTAAACTAGATACTGTGTTATCAATAATGGATGTGGAAAACATTGACGCGGCTAGTGCTATTACAAGAGTCAATGAAGTTGATGATGTAGCAAAAGATTTAAACAAAACTGTATTCCAAGACAACATGAAGAAAGCTTTAGATAAAGAAGAAAATGAAAAGTATAATGTAAAAGATTATTTAATAGATAACTTTGAGGGCAACTTAAATGTTGTGACCCAGCTTTTGCCTTATGCTGAGACAATGATTGAAAACGGCATGACGTTTGAAACATTGGATGCAAAGCTAGATGACTTTTACAATACGCAATTCTTACCAACTGAAGGGTTTGTTGTTGATTATTCTTCTGGCTACGGCAACAGGTCTAGAGCTTCTTTAAGGGCTACTGTTGGTGAAGCCAACGTAGAAGGCTTTGTAGATAGTGTTGATGAACTTCTAGGTAGTGGCACAGTATTTACTGCTAGTGGTGAGTCTGGTTCTTTTCTTTTATCAAAAGATGTTGAGTACAATCAAAGAGCAGAAAGCACTTTCTTCCAAGATATGGGGGAAGGCGCGGCATTTTTTATAAGCCCTCAAAATACAATGTTAATGAGGCAGTCTCGAAAAGCAGAAGCTATAGCTAAAGAAAGAGAGTTAGCCGCTTCTGATGATGGAGTAGACAGAAAAGCTGTTCTTGTTCCTATTAGATATTCTAACAATCAAGTTATGTATCGGGTTATGGGGATTGTTAAAAACAAATTAGTACCTTTGTTCCGCATGACAGAAGATGCAGAAGGGAATAAAGTTTCTAGTCCTCTTATGGTTCGCCCTCAAAGAGATTTAAGAAATGGTTTAGAACCAGTTCGCGCGGAAGATTATTTAACTCAAGATGAAATAGATTTGAATAACAGGCGCAGAGGAAAACTATGAGCAACAATGCGTTAGTTGTAGACCCATTTGGTTTTAATCAAAGCCCCTTAAAAGCTGATGTTGAGTCAGATGTAAGCACTGCTCAGACTGGTTTTTTAGATGTTGTTGGTGCGAACCTTGGTTATACCTACGACCCTATCATTGAGTATGTTGGTGACAAGGTGCGTTATGGCAATAGGTTTGATAAAGACTTTGACCCTATCAACAACATGGAAGGGTATGAACAATTTGCCAGTACTTTGATTGAGGCTCGTAATGCTGATCATATGGAGTCTCTCAAACGTCAAATTAGAGAATCTTCTGACAGAAGAAAGATTATGGCTGACGCTGGTTTTGTTCAGAATGTGGTAGCTGGGGTCTTTGACCCCATTAACTTATTGGCTTTGCCTTTTGGTGGTGCTGGTATTTTTGCGGCAGGGGCAAGAGCAACTGCGGCAGGGGTGATGACAAGAGGCGCATTGCGTACTGGTGTGGGTGTTGCCACATTGCAAGCTGGTCAAGAAGCAATCAAATATCCTTTCGACCCATTAGCCACTGTTGAAGAATCTGCTCTAAATGTTGGTGCGGCTTTTGTAACTGGTGGTTTAATAGGTGGTTTGATTTCTGTACCAGCCGCAAGAAGGGCTAAAGTTGAATTACAAACTACTAAAGATATTGAGGAAATGATTGAGGTCACAAAAACTGTGACTCAAGATGACGCGGCTAAGTTAGGCAAACCAGAAGAAAGAAAATTTGGAACTGTTGATGAGCAGACTTTAGAAGTTGAAGCTAAAACTTTGCCTAAATTTATTAGTGATATACAAAAAAGAATAGATAGAGTTAAAGCTAGGTTAAACAAAACCCCAGAAAAACTAGATGATGTTGCGCTAAAAACAGAACAAGAAGGCTCAACCAAAGTATATCACGGTACAAACCTGTCTAATAAAAAAGGCGTAGTTGATGCTGAGTCTCCAAAACCTACAATGGAATCTTTTATTAATAAACGTGGTGAGCTTGTGTTGCGTCCTAGCGTTGGTGACTTTGATGCTCAAAGGGGCAATGGTGTTTCTTTTGGAGAAACATTTGAGGTTGCTAGAAACTACACTTACAGACGCGATAACTATTCACGCGACCCATCTGATAACAAAGATGGTGTAATTTTTGTTATTGATAAAGATGCTTTGCCCCCCAGAAAAGAAGAAACTATGGGCGAGAGCGTTGTTTATACTGACGCTGATATTATTATTCCTAAAGGAAAGTATGAAGTACTTACTAAAAAAGACTTTGACCGCACTGGCAAACAAACTCCTATTAAACAGCAAGACCTAGACAACCTTGAGAAAGCAAAGGCAAGGGCTGAAAGTGACTTAATTGAGTTAAAGCAAGAGAAAATCTTTAGAAGAATGGAAAGTGTAAGGGGGTTTGAGGAAGCTGTAGATGACCCTTATCGTCTGGCAGATAGCTGGTTCACTAACAGTTGGATATACAACAAGCTTGTACCTACTCCAATGAAGAACGCACTGCAAGGGAGCATACCAACTACAATTAAAAAGAAATTTGTAGATGCGTTTGGTGATAACGCTCAGTATATGAACTTAAATAAGATCGGTCTTACAAATGGACACTCTGCTTATGTAATGGCGAAGGTTCGTGAAGGCGAATACGTTCAAGTTATGGACGCTCTTATTAGTAATTTTGCTAGATTAACTGGAAAAGGCAACAATACTATTGCGGATTTTGCTGGTGTGAAAACACCTATTGGCAGAATTGCAGATACTCGCCCAAGAGGATTTGATGATTTTGCTAAAGAAGTTAATCGTAAATATATTATGGGTGAAAAAGGCGCAACAGATTTAGAAAACGAATCTATTCAAGTGTTGCGAGACTTTTACAAAAAATGGGGAGAGAGATTAGAAGACGTTGGGTTGATTGGAACTCGAAAGTTTTTTGAAAACTCTAAGATATTTAAGGAACGTAGACTTGCTGAAGCAGTAAAGATACGCGATGAACTACGCGCAAAAGAAGGCAAGAACACAGATTATATTAATAATCAAATTTCTAAGAAAATTAAAATTGTTCAGAAATTATTAGATGAAGAACAAGCTAAAGGTTTGACTGTAAATCAATTAACTCTTTTGCAAAAATTAACTAAAGAAATAAACGAATTTAAGACAGGTAAGAAAAGCAAGACATTGACTGAGCGTCAACGTGCTTATCTTGTTGCTCTTGAAGAACGCGCTTATAGATACACAAAAGAAATTGATGAGCTTACTACAACGCTTGATGGCTTGAGTGATGTTTCAAAGCTTGCACCAGATGCAGAAGATATGTTCCCTAGATATTGGGATAGGGATGCTATTCTAGCTAATAAAGAAAAGTTTACTCAAATATTAGAAAACTGGTACGAGCGTAATCCTAAGATTGTAAGTCGTGATAAAGAGGGTAAGTATCAAGAAACTGATATGTCTGCTGACCCTAGAGATATTCGCAAAAGAGCAGAAGATACTGTTAATAAAATTTTAGGTTTAGATGATTTAACTGCCGAGCCTGTGTCTTTCTTTGGCATGGGGAAGTCTAAGCATTTTAAGCACAGAGAATTAGATATACCTAACAGTTTGGTTTTTGATTTTATTCAGAACGACCCCATTGTTGTTATGAAAGCGTATACTAATCGTGTTGCTCCTCGATATGAATACGCTAAGAAGTTTAACTCAAAGTCATTAGATGAAGTCTTGGAAGATATTGAAGATGAAATGATGGCGGCTGGTAAAAGTACTAATGAAATCAACGCTGTTCGCAAAGATTTTATTATTATGTACGACAGAGTTGTTGGTACTGTTTATCGTAATCCTGATACATGGAGCAACAAACTGGCAACTGTTATGCGTGATGCCGCACAGCTTAATTACTTAGGCTCTGCTGGGTTTTCTACTTTGCCAGACGTAGCTAAGATTGTAATGGAGCATGAGCTTGGCACTATTATGAAAGTGCTGACAGATGTTATGGGCGATCAAAGGGTTCGTATGAACGCTTACGAGGGTAGAATATCTGGTGAAATACTAGATATTATTAACGGTTCTTCTCATATGCGTGTGACTGAAGAATTGTCTAATGATGTCTTTAGCAAAAACTTTTACGACAAAACAGCAGACGAAGCTAAGAACGTATTCTATATGCTGAATTTGTTAGCTCCATTTACAAGAGTGTTTAAGCAAATGGACAGCATGTGCCGCGCACACACTATTGTTGACATGGCTTTAAGACGCGCAGACCCAAATGGTAAACTGTCAGATTTAGATTTGGGGTACATGAGTCGGTACAATATCGGCAGTGACCAAGCAAAACAAATTAAACAGCTTGTTGACATGAACATTATCGAAAACTCCAGACCAGATGGTTCTGGTGTCTGGCTTTTGAATACTGAAAAATGGCCTACTGATGCTGTGTTTACACAATTAAGAGATGATGTCAGAGGTTCTTTGAACAGTGGCATTATGAATACAATTCTTATGGGTACACCAGCAGACAAACCAGTTCTTGTTGATGGCATATTCCACATACCTATGAGGGTTGCTGGTAAGTTAGGCATGAAAGAAGACCCAAAGGTTCGAGGCTATGCTCGAATTGAAAATGGTTTGCTGGGTATGCCTTTTCAGTTTATGTCATACAGTTTTGCAGCCGCTAACAAAATCACTGCCGCTTATGCTCAAGGACAGGTGCGTAACAGATTTACTGCAATGGCATTATCTGTTGGGCTTGGCTATATGTCTCTTAGCATTAAATACAACCAGCCATTTAACAGCGAAGGTAGCCAAAGATATTGGGAACAGATGAGTTGGCAAGATAAACTAGGTAGGTCTATAGACCAATCAGGGTTATTGGCTTTGTTTACTGACCAGCTATACACAGCAATGTCTACGTCTGCCGCATTAGGTGGTCCTGATTTGGGAATGGGAATTATTAATCCAAAAGTTACGCCAAAAGAAGGCGACTATGGTTCTATTGCAACTGGTTACGGTGGTGCTGGTGTTAGTATTGCAGACGATCTTGTTCGCAACGGCTTAATGGAATTTATGTCTGGCAACTTTGGTGAAGGCTCAAAGAACATATTAGAGAATTTGCCATTTATGAGGCTGTGGTTTTTGAAGGGTATGGTGTCTGCAACTGGTGACGCTATGTCTAGAAGTAGGTTCTAAATTGTGCGTTGCGTGAATTTTTTTTGGCTAGTAAGGTTCGAGCATGGCTATTTCGTTAAATAATAACACACCTAGAGATTCGTATACTGTAACAAGCGGTAATACTCAGTCTTTATTTAATGTTACTTTTTCTTTCTTCGACCAAGAAGACTTAGATGTTTACTTAAATGGTGTGCAAATTTCATTAGGTGCAGATTTTACTGTAACTGGTGGCAATGGTTCTACTGGAACTATTAGCACTGTTGTTCCTGTTGCGCCTGTTGGCTCTAATAGCACTGTAGTTATCACTAGAGACATTCCGCTTCAAAGAACCACAGACTTTCCGTTGTCTGGTGTGTTTAACATTGAGGCTTTGAATACAGAATTAGATAGATTGATTGCTATCGCAGGGGATTTGGCAGATACATCAACAAGATCATTAAGACTTAATCCTGCTGATCCTGATGCTACTCTAAACTTGCCAGTAGTTTCCTCCCGAGCTGGTAATGTGCTTGGATTCGATACCGATGGTGATGCCATTGCGGGTCCTGCCATTACCACGCTCAACAATGTTGTTGCTAATCAAGCGGCGGCTAATCAGTCAGCTATTGATGCGGGTCAATCTGAAACTAATGCGGCTCAATCTGAAGCTAATGCTTTAGCATCTGAGCAAGCGGCGGCGACTTCATTGCAAGCCGCTAATCTTCCAACTACTTTTACTGGTCAAGCAGGTAAAGTTCTTGAAGTTAATACAGGTGAAACTGGTTATGTACTAGCTACATCAGCAACAAACAACGCTGTATTTTACGCTCTGTATTCAACTGCTCTTGGAGAACTGTTGCTTGATTATAGTGAGCTAGGAGTAGCCGCTAGTTTTGATATAGATGATTATGACAATTATTTCTTTGCATCACCAAACGTATCGTTTGCTATTAATGCAAATGGTGTTTTGCAGATAACTACGCCGTAGGAGAGCAAAATGGCAACAATAAATCTTGGCAAAATTAAACTGACTTGGGAAGGCACTTGGTCAAATGCCGCTGTTTATCAACAAAATGATGCAGTTCACTACGCAGGAGATGCATGGTTTGCAAAAATTGATCAAACAGCTTTTAGTTATAACTCTACCACAATTTATCAGTTAGATAATTTGGCTATAGATGGCGGCGTTATATACAGATTTATAAATAACACCCCAACTGCTGGGCAACAACCATCCTCAAGTGTTGGATATTGGGCGGTAAATGCGCCTAGTTCTACTAATGCGGCTTATTGGGATCTTATGGTTGAAGGTACAAACGTTGCTACTACACGCGGCGATTTGATTACACATGATGGTAGTACTCAAGTTCGATTGGCTGTTGGAACGGCTGGTCAAGTTCTAACATCTGATGGGACAGATGTATCTTTTACCCCAGCAAAAGGTTTTGAGGGTCACAAACATCTTCTATCTAATTATGGTAAAGACCCTGCTAATCCTAGTGCAACAAATACATATGGCGCAAATGGGTCTCGTCCATGGCTTGCAGATTATGCTAACAACTGGATACCTGAGGACGGTACGCCTAACACAGCATGTGGTCCTGTGAAAAGTTCAGACAGAGGTGTTCAGCATAACGGCTACAGAATGACAGCTTATCTAAATGCAAATCATGAGCTTGTTGCCTTTGGTGATGATGACCTACATTGGATGGGGTCATCTGCAGGACAAACACACACAGGCGGTGTAGTCCAAAACATTTCTGTTGAATGTGGTGGCATGAGAGATGGTGATTACTTTGTAAGGTTATGGACTGTTTACAGAAACGTCTTTCTTCTTACCAAGGATGGTGATTTGTTTACAGCAGGTGACAATGCGTATGGTCAGCTTGGCACAGGTGGCACAACAGATCGTTATATGCTTGCTAAAGTTTCTACACTTGGTCCTGATGCTACACACAATGGAACGTCAACCCAGATTGCAGGTTTCCATGTTGGCAATCAGACAAACAGTGCAGGTCCGATTGAGTATCACTCATGCTATGCGATTGATACATCAGGCAGGTTATTTGTTTGGGGATACAATGGTAGTGGAAAGCTAGGGATTGGTAATTCAACTAATCAATCTTATCCTCAACTAGCATCTGCTGTATCGAATATTGTATCAGTGTCAGGAGGGATGCAGTCTGCACACTGTATAGATAGCTCTGGTAATATGTACCGAACAGGGCATAATCAGAATGGCATTAACCAAGGCACTGCTGTTACAACATGGACAGACACAAACCAAGACAATGTTTATCAAGTCTGCAATGTTGATGGCTATTATGGTGCATCAACAGTCCAAGCCTTTGCTATGTATTTGAATACATCTGGTGAACTTTATGGAATTGGGGCTAATGCTATCGGGCAACTTGGAGTTGGTGATCTAACTGCAAAGTCTGCTTGGACAAGGGCTGGTGGCTCAACAACATTTAGCTCGTTTTATTGTGCAGGTAATTCGTATTATAATACGGTTGCGTCATTGGGTGGAACCCCTGGAAATTCTGATGACACAATTTATTTTCATGGATACAACGTAGGTGGTCAGTGTGGTTTAGGTAATGTGACAAACGTACAGTCACCAACACAGCCACAAACTACAACTTTGTTTAGCCATACTGTAGCATCTACAGATTCTGGTTCTGCTCCAACAAAAACGGATATAAGTTTGCCTCGTACTGCTATCAAGCATGTCTATGGTCTCGATGGTATTAATGGGCAGGGCTATGAATGTCACATTCTCGAAGATGAATACGGAAGGCTTTGGAGAGCAGGTTATGGAAATGGTTTAGATTACCATGAAAATCTTACAGCCAATGTTGTTAGCAGTAACTTCTTCCTAGACCCTTCACCATTCAACGCAACAGGCACAATCACTGGTACTCATTGGGCTGGTGAAACTACTGTTACTGTTGAAACAGTCTATGGTACAGGAAATCACAAAGCTTCAGAAGGCAACCACATAATGATTACATCAGATGGTCGCATCTGGGGCAGAGGCTACAATGCACAAGGTCAATTAGGTGATGGCGGTTTAAACTTTATTGGTCAATGGAAACAAATGTGTCCGTAAGGAGATGCGAGTATGGCTCAAAAACTATATAAATGGACAGGCGATTTAATTCAGCCTGATAGCTACGACAGTGCGTTTGCTGCACCTGAATGGTACGGCAACAATCTCGCGTATTTGGACACAGGCTTTGCCGATTTATGTTCATCGAGCAATGATGATTTTGCGGCAACAACAGCAACAGATGACAAAAATTGGGTTAAATCTAATAGCCCACAAGCGAAACGATACAACAAGGAATGTGTTGCAGAAATTCGTGCATCATATTCTATGGATGATGAACTTAAAGCATTACGCACTGACGATGCTACAGTTAAAACTGCTATTGCTAATATAGTTTCTAGCTGGTCAACAAAGAAAAATGCATTGGTTGGTGATTAATGTCTAAGCCTACAGCCCAAACAGTTAAGTCACAGATAGATACACACGAAGCTGTGTGTGCTGAACGGTGGCGTGAAACTAT
>VMHT01085905.1_pt1 | contig 10951 bp, 18 predicted proteins | sample 4693611 | NCBI WGS metagenome assembly VMHT01 (sample SAMN12280063, study PRJNA550983) | marine metagenome | isolation source: seawater sampled from same location over 5 years 0.02-0.2 micron viral filtrate | place: USA: collected off the coast of southern California halfway between the port... ... | reverse complement strand
TAATATACGGTTCTCCAGTTGCTTTTCGTTTTCTAAGAAGTTTACTCCATCTATTTCTAGCTTCCTTATCTCCTTGTTCAAGTTTACGCATAAACTTATCGCCAACAATTGCGCACTGATGAAGATTAAGCGATTGTCTGTTGACATCTCCTTTAGGCTCTCTAATTTCAAGCCACTCTTCGAAATCTTCGTGTTCAATATTGATATTAACTGATGCTGCTCCGCGTCTAACAGATCCTTGATTAGTTGCAAGGATTGTTGAGTCGTAAATCTTGCAGAAAGGTACGACTCCATCTGATGTTCCATTGCCTGTAATTTTAGCGCCAGCGGGTCTTATTTGATTTACACCGATACCAACTCCACCGCCGTGCTTAGCGAGTAGCATCATCTCTAAATTCTTTTGTCCTATGTCTTGTATTGAATCTGCTACATCAATACCGAAGCAACTAATAGGAAGACCACGGTCAGTCCCAGTGTTACTAAGTACAGGAGATGCCAGACATAGCCAACCATTCCAAATATATTCGAAAAACTTTTCAGCCATTTCTGGTTTGTATAACCTACGAGCAACTGTTTTAGCGACTCTTTGGTATGCTTCCCTAGGTGTTTCATCTTGATATAAATACCCTCCAGATATTGTCTTTTTATATACCTCTGTATCTCCCCAAGTAGGATACTCTTCACCTTTTTTCCATTCATTGTTCCACATTATGTTAAATATAGTATTATGTAGGCTATTGCTACGTTTAAATTTACTGCAACTAAGTTCCATTGCTTAGCTACAAATACTTGCGGTATTGATATTACACCCGCTATTACGTATGTAATCATACCTATTTTATCTGGTAACAAATGGGGAGACATCATCATAAATGCCGTCCCCATATAACCTAGACGTCCAGCTATACGCTCTGTAGCTGAAAGTCTTTTATCATGTACTAGTAATCTAAGAAATCTTTGCTTAAACCTGTATTCACATTTCTTACAAGTTCTCTTACTGTCCGTCAGGAATTTCGAGTTTTGTTTCGTTTTCTGACACTTGTTGCATTTCTTCATTTTTGTTTTTTAATTCTTCTATTGCTTTATCATACCCTGGTAAAAGTTTAACTGTTTCTAATGTTCCTATAGATAAGTCTTTTAACATTTGTGATTCATTCAATAAATGTTGTAGCACGTTTGTCATAGCTGCTACTCTTTTTTCTAGGTTATCAACCCTACTTTTCTTCTGTCCGTTCATATAAGTCTTTGTATATATCTTCTTTTGTTAAATTAAAATTACCATATGTCCTCGAAGTCTTCTCCTTCGTTAGCTTTTGAGTAATCAGTTGGCCTAAGCGCGAAAAAATCAGTATGAGTGACCCCGCCGGTAAGATGATAGAACCAATTAAGATTAGACGCTGCTTTTTCGTCATAAGGGAAATACGATCCAAGATCGACGTAGCCAAGTTCAACCAGTTTTTCATTTGTTCTTTTCTTTATAAAGTTTTTTAAATCATTAGCTTTTATACCTTCAACATCACCCATTTCAAACATTTTATCTATGTATTGAGATTCTAAACTTATCATTGTTTCTGCTGCTTCAATAATGTCTTGTCTGCATAGGTTTTGTAACTGGTTATCTTCTTCGCACATGTGTCTAAATAATTGACAACCCATTTTGCTATGTAATGATTCATCTCTAACTGACCATTTCATTTGCTGACCTATACCTTTTAACAGATTCCTCATTTGAAAAGAATATAATACAGCAAAAGCAGAGTATAAGCTAACGCCTTCTGCAAAAGCGCTAAACACAGCAAGAGACTTAGCAATACCAATAGGTGATTTTCCGTTGTATGCCACCAGGTTTTCAAACCTTTTAGCTGTTGCAGGTTCGTGTAAAAAAGCTTCATAATTTTCTAATCCTAATGTTTCGTTTAAATAACTATAGGCAACTGCATGTATTGTTTCTTGTGAGCCAAACATCATAGCCATCTGTTGAATTTCGTGTTTAGGAAACCATGATACAACTCTTTGCGTCCAGTAATCTGAAACAGCACACTCTGTTTGTGCAAAACCAAGTAGTATATTACCCACTAAGTTTTTTTCTTTATCTGTTAATTTTTCGTTCCAATCCTTAAAGTCACTCTGCATTGGTATTTCTGTATGTAACCAAAATGCTTGTGCTTGTTTTAACCAACCTTCAGTATAATATTCTGGATATTCAAATGGTTTATACGCTATGCGCTCATTAAATAATCCCATTAACTCCAAATTTCAATAGCTATATCTATAAATGGTAGATATATTACATGCGTATCTAAATCTTTTTCTCTATACGTTCTAATTCCGAACAATACACCAGGGTAAAAACCTAGTGATACTGCCCAGGCTGGTTTACTTGGATCTTCTTTTATATTTTCTGACATATTATATTGTATTTATTTTGTATTTCTACTAATTCCTTGTATTTAAGTTTTCCTTTAATGCTTAAACTCCATTTTATAAACTTATCAATCTGACGCTCAGCATACTTTTGTCTTGCTAACCTCTTCTTTTTTCTAGGATCAGCTGTATAGTTCTGTCGCATTCTTTTTGATTTTGTGGTTTATATAATGTAACATTTGGAAACTGTGTCATAACTAATCTTTTAAACAACTTCCACCGCATTGGAAACGACTCGTTAGCTCTACCTTTTGTCTCTATTATAAAATCATCGCCAATGAAATCTGGTGTATACTTGATAGGTAGTATACGTTTAGAACCTCTATTTTTATAATCACCTTTACCATTTGTTTGTCTTTCGTAAACTTCATTTTCAAAATGAAAACCAGCAAGTAAAACAAAAGTTTCCCCTTCGTATTTAGCTTTTATCTTTGCTTTTTTTAAAGCCATATACATATAACGTTCTAGACCAGAAGCAAAATTAATACCGTCATAAGATATTTTTTTTGCTTGTACTGGCCCACGTTTTTTATACTTTCTTTTATAACCTTTCTTCATTATGAACCTAAATAAATATCACCAGGGTACATTCTACGTTTCTTAGAATAATGCTCTCCAGTATTACCGTTTTGTCCAATAGCTTTCATACGCTCTTCATCTTCTTCAAAATGATCTGTATTTTCTTCTACTGAATTAAACCTATTCAACATAGCTTCTTCAATCTCATCTGTTAAACATCTCTTAGCAGACTCAATATAAAGTAAAGCATCCATTAACTCTTCCTGTACATCAATAAGGAAACGATTAAGATCTTTTTTTTGACCTTTAATTTCTTCCATCATTGTAGCTCCGTACTTTTTTTGACCAACTAAACTACGTTCGTCCATTTTACTTAGTACACTTAATACTATTTCGTCTTTAGTCTTTATATTCATACTTTACAAATGTTCCGTTAATCATTTTACCTTTTCTACCTGCTATCTCTGAGTAAGCATCATCAACACAATCTTCTATTGTGACACCTTCCATATAAGCTAGATTGGTTAATACAACAACCATATCTCCTATAGCGTCATATATTTCAGCATCGTCTCTTTTTAATAACGCTTGCGCTAGCTCTCCGGCTTCTTCCATTAGTTTTATATATTGAGTATTTGAATCACCTCTATCATATAAACCTCTTTCTTCAGCCCACATTCTTATAAGTTCGAATCTACTTGATCTTACTTTTACTTTTTCTTTTTTCTTAATAGACTTAGTAAAAACAATATTTTTATTAAAAAAAGCTTCATAAAAAGCCTTGTTATAAATATAGCTTCGATTAGGCCGATACATCGAGGTTTTAGCGTTTTTCAATATCCAAGGTATTGTTTCTTCAGTTATTTCAAAACTATATCCTGTTGGAGTACGCCATTCTAATCCTACATTATCCATAAGATGTCCTTTCAGTTTACTAACTGAAACTGGAAAAGTACTTGTTTGTTCTGTTGCGTTAATTTTCATATTTGATTTAAATAAATTTTTATAAAGTGTTCTGTCTTTTTTATAGCCATAAGACTTTTGAAGTTCTATTTCGCGGTTAGATATATAATCTATATCTTCTGACTGCTCAAGAACTTCATACTCACCCTCCTTATATCCTTGTATAAGGGTTACTCTTGTATTAAGATTACGTGTTACACCAATCTTTTTACCTGGAATATGATATAAATAGTACATATTTTAATTTTTAAAGTTTATTATTATACAGATGCATATTATGTGCGTGATGATAATACCAACCTGTTTCAATAGATAGTCTGTCTGCAATCATTTCTTGTAATGATGCAAATTGATATTGATCGTTACAGAAACCGTACCAGATGTCATTAGAACGCATATAAACAGACATACAGAGCTTATTATTTATTATTGTAAACTGAACCGCATACGTACAAGGTGTATCTTTCTTATATGATGGCCATTCTTTCGCATCATATATACTTATAGCTGCATGTCTTGTATCAGGATTATCTCTAAGTTTAGCTACAACATAATCTAGTTGATCGTGTCTTTGCCATTGATAACCATAATTAGAATTAACCTCTCCATTACTATCTGCCATACGTTCCCATATTGGTGGCACTTTTCCATATAACTCGCCTAGTTCACTAACACGCGGGTCACCAGATAAGTACCAAGCCCATTCAGCAGCAGCGTATTTTTGACTCCAATTACGCTCAGCTTTTGTGATAAGCTTATCAGAAGGGTTATCTATATAAAACCCACAGTTAAATATAGCTTTAGTATCACCAAAGTCTATGCCGTATTGTAATATTTCATCTAAAACAGCTTCATAAGCTTCATTAGCATTGTTATATCTTTTTGTCATATTTATCATAATAATATTTGCAATATTGATATAGCTTCTCCCAGACTACGTTTCTTATAAACTCTTCTGGAGATCTATTTTTTTTACCATTAATAGTTATTTCTATTAACCAACATCCTTCAGCTTTAGCTAATGGCGCTATTATTATATTATTTCTAATACACCAAGCATAAGCTTTTAATTCCTCTTTAGTTGGAGTGTATTCACCCATGTTCCAAGGACTTTTCTTCTTTTTTAATGGAGACATATTTTAAGTTTCCCAAGGCATCTTTTCATTTTCAGACACTAAAGGTTCATGTGGTAAAAAACAACCTGATCTTGGCTCCCACTTAAAATGTGCTTCAGCTCCGTTTTCACCGAGGTTTTGAAACTTTATTTTAAGTACTTTAGCTTTAACTGTTTTGTTCTCATAATCTCTATGTACTAACAAACCGTGATAAGAAGCATCGTACCATTCACCACCACCCTTAATATTGTACATTGTAGGTTCTTCAATCTTGCCATCTTTATCTTTGTACATTTTAGTAGGATGTGCTACGATAAAAACTAATACATCAAACTTCTTAGCAAACGTTTCTATTTTAGTCAGATATTCCATTGTATAACGATTAACGTCTTCAGTTTTACAGTCTACGTCTCTAACTTTATTAAACGGATCTATAACTAAGCATTTAATACCTTTACGTTTAACTAGCTCAGCAGCTTTTTTAAGTACTGATTCTAATGTATAACGTTCCATATCTATATGAAAGTAATTACTATTACAATGATCTGCTACTTGATTCCATCTATCACCACCAATATCTTCCTTTGTTGGCATACCCTGCCAAGTTTTACGCATTAATTTATGAGCGTGTAGATATGTCGGTACATTCTCTGGAGATGCGAAAGCTGTTTTCCAACCGTAGTTCGTGTTATAACCAACAACCATTTGATCCACGAAATCCGACTTCCCTGAAGAAGGTATTCCAGTGACAGTAATAAATTGACCAGTATACGTAGAAAATATATCGTCAAAGTTCTGTAAACCAATTTGAAAGCCAGGCTTGAAACCATTACGAACAAAGTCAGTGACTTCATCCTCGATATCTCTGAACGTAGTAACGTTTTCAAGAGGTACGGGCCTTGCTCCAGTGATTCTCTCTGTAAGTTTTTCTTTACCATATTTTTGTAAGTATTCATTCGCATCTTTACAGTCTTCAAAAGTTGATAGATAACACACTTCAGATCCTAGTCTTCTTATTAACTCTGTTTGCAAGGCTTGCCCAGCGTCATCAGAGTCGACGGCTAATATAATCTTTTCTTTATCTTCAAAATAATCAATACAACTATCTAGATAATCTAAGTTATTTGAGTTAAGAGTTGCTCCATTAGGTACTGATATTGCATTTGTTATACCAGCTTCGTGTAGCGCAAGCACATCCATTTCTCCTTCAACAATAACACAATATTCAAAACCAACTATACTATCTATATTATAAAATACTTTCTCAGCACCCTTATATAATTTAAAGTTCTTTCTTCCATCTCGGTATTTAACATTTGTTAATTCACCTCCCATGAAATAATTGAACTTTATTACGTTCTCGGTCTTACCGGTTTGTGGCATCCATTCAGGACCCTCAGTAATTTTTAAGTCACTGAGAGTCTGTTTGGAAATACCCCTTGTATTAAACCATTCTTCAACTTTAGTACCTGGCTCTTTAAATTTATATGGCTCAGGTTTAACATATACTTTTTCAGCTTTACCTTTACGTTGATAAGTATGTAGTTGAAATGATGTATTACAATTATGACAAGTACCGAGACCCCGTTCCCAATCATAAGAAGCACATTTTGCTTTTTGATTTTTAGGTTTCCTATTGTGAGAGCATAAAGGGCATATACCCTGTTTTTTACCCTCCTCTAGGCCATGCTGATTGAAATTTTCAATAGCAAATCCATTGATCTCTGTTGTCTGCATTTAATTTAATTTAATTATTATTCTCCGTCTAAGCACTCAGGACATATATCGCAGTAATCAAAATCACATTTAGTCATTATCTCACCGCATATTTCACATTGCAATGTGAAATGTGTGGTGAATTCGCTAAAATGGCAAATCATCTGGTTGAGGAACTAAAGATTGAGCTTGTTGTGGTTGACCTTCTCTAGGAGCTGTTGCAACATTATCTCCATTAGTCCATACAACTTGTACGTTACCTAAATAAGTTTTAGCGGTTTTAGCTTCTCTTTCTTCTTTACTTTGAGCCACAACTATAGGTCCTTGATTACCAAATTGATCTGGTTCGTCGTTTAAAGTAATTGTTATAGGTAAGTATTTACCTTTTTTACCTTCAATAATTTTTGATTTATCAATGTTATTAAGATTGATACTTGCTTTAATAATACTTGCCATATTAGTAAGTTTGTAATTGGTTAAACATTCTTGTTAATTGATCTTTAGTAGCACCAGTTGATCTACGTAAGTTATCTACAGCTTTAACATGTGTTTGATTTGTGTAGAAATTTTCAGGAGTTGTTTTCATACCTGTTACCGTGCATACTTTTGTTCTTGCTCTTTTAGCCATAATTTAATTGTTTTTAATTGTTTTTAATTGTTATTTTTATTATCCGTTGTTATTCGTATTTTGTTTGTAATTGTTACAAGGTTTTAGTCACACAGTATTGGGCTGGATTAAATTCTTTATTTTTATAAAACAATCTATATTGTTCTATAGCTTTTTCAACTTTATCTTTACCTCTTTGTAGAAACTGAGAAGAACAATCAAATATACCTATTTGACCATTTGTCTTATCAATAGCTACAAACACCATATCCATATTAAAGTAACTAGAATATATGTAAGCTTGACTATCGTAATTATATTCGCTTGCAGAATAGGAAAACTTATCTAAATTAGACGTTGTTTTAAGATCTACTACTAACTGCTGAGTATTGTTTTTAATATCAGCTTTTAGTTTCCACCACTCACCACCTAACTCTAAAATACCTGGAACTTCATACTCAACATCTATGTCTTGCACAAGTTCCCTACACATATTGTTAGCCATTAATTTATCTCTTAAAACTTGTAATTCATCTGCTTCTTTTTGCAGTAAACACATCTCGCCTTGGCTTAAGTCTTTATATACCTTTGAATTCCTAGTAGCAGCTTCTATTATTTTGTATTGCTCTAATTTATCAGGTTCAAGAACTAATGTATGAAAGTAACCTCCTTTAATTAAGTTTGGATTACCTACTATAGGCTTTTTAAAACTCATTGGATCTCTTATTAAAGATCTTATATCTGAGTTACTTAAGTACTGTTTTCCAAAGTCTCCATAATAATCTTCATCATTATCTAGTCTTTTTAATATTTCCTTTTTTTCTTTATTTGTCATAAGGTTTTTAAGGTTGCTGCAGGTATTTCGTACTTGTTTTTAATAGCTTCTAGACTACCTCCTGCTTTTAAGAAGTCTTTTGCTTTTGCTAATGCTTGACCTTCTAATTTAGGTTTAGCTTTTTGAGCTTTACCGTGATCTGCATCTTGCGTATCATCAATTAGAAATAAATTTCCAAGAGCATACTTTTTTCCATAACTGGAAGCACTACCAAACTTTTGAGGCATTTGCATACCTTTTTGAGCTAGATCAACACCAACAATAGCTGTAGCGTGTATAGCACTTTCTCCATCGGTTATAGTTGCTTTTGATTCAAGCATTGGAAATGGAGAGTCTACTAAGACTACTTTTTCGTTAATTGTTACTGATACTCCTAACTCTAATAGAAAAGGTTTTGTTGCTTCAAGAATGTCTTCGGCTGATCTGAAGTGGTATTTACCGAAGGAGTTAAATCTAGATTTTTTAGATTTAAACTTAGTTTGGATAGTAGCTAATTTTTCGTTTAGTATCATTCGTTTGTTTTTAAATTTGCTTATTATTATAATTACATATTCGTATTAAGTTTTACAGCTTTTTTTACATTTAACTTAAAGATAATCAATCACTTGCGAGTGATCTACGTGTTCAATTAGTTTTTGTACAGCCGCTTTTTTTAACTCACTTACGCGTACATAATTACTGGTTCCATCTATTTTTAATATACTTGCTATTTGTTTAGCAGAGTGCTTATCACAATCAAGACCATAACTAAGTCTTAATACTTGATATTCTTTTTCACTTAAATGTTTTTGTAACAATCCTTTTAAATATACATTCAACAACTGTATGTTGTATGGTTCAGACTTATCAGGTATTTGATACATTAAGTTTTCTTCATCGTTGTTTAAAGGTTGAGCATCAATAGATAAAAATACAGAGTTGAAAAATATTTCAACCATCTTTTTATCTTTAGGATTTTTACGTATCTCATTTAACTTATGTTCTGGTATACGCATGTCTCCCCTGTTGATGTCTATACGTCTTCTAATGGCTCCTTTTATTCGTTTCGACAGAAAGCTTTTTAACGTTTTTTCAATGTCTTCAGACTCAGCTAATACAACATAATCTAATTTGTCTACAGCTTTAATTAATGCTTCACTACCTATTTGTATTAAATCATTAATAGTTAATACACCTGATGCTTGTTGAGATGTTGAAAATTTTCTAGCTAGGTTTTCTACTAAAGGCAAGAACTTAATTATAAGTTCATTACGATTGTACTCAGTAAAATATTTATCAGGTGGCATCGATGCTTTAACATCTTCTTTATATCTTATATAGTTTTCTATATTATATTTTTTCATTATTATATTTGTTGATTTAAAAGTTCCTTCTCTTTTTTAAGTTCATTACTCATATTACGATGTATTGTTCTAGTAGAACAGTTTAATGATTTGGCTATACTTGTTATAGTTATTTTCTTGCTAAGATCATTTATATCTAACATACACTGATATATATCATCTTCGTGTATTTTCTTAGTTTTACCTATCATAGCACCAACTATAGTCATTTTTTCTTTAACAGATAAACCACAACCATCTTTAAATATTATTTTTCTTAATTTATTTTTTGGTGGTTGATCTAAATCTAACATGCTAACTTCATATAAGATACTATTAAAACTATGATTATTAATATTAAAAGTAATAAACCCTGTTTTCTTATCACATATATGTTTAGCTAAATCATTGAAATTATCAGGATCTAATTGAGGGTTTAAATACCATAGTACTAACAAGTGCCATTTTAAACTACGATATGTATTTATCTTAGCTTTACTTCTAAATAATTCATAACATTGATAAGTACCGTTTTCATAGTAACTACCCCAATTATAAACCTCAGTTGGTTGATCTGTTATAGGACCACGTCTGTAAATTATTTTTCTTCGATGTAAATGATCTAGATTTCTTATGTGTGACATTAGCCTATTACTATTTAGTACTAAAGGGCTGTTGTCACAGTCCCCTTATTTTTTTAATTATTTATATTTATATTATTTATATTTAAATTGTTTTAACAATTTTTTTATTTTAACTATTTTTTAAAAATGTTATTAGTTTTAAGCGTCTATTATATTTATGAAATAAATCAACACTATTATTATTTATTTCTTTGTTTTTTAAAGCTGTGTTTAATATTTCGTATTTAAGTTCAAGTATTCTTTTTCTTATTCTTCTTATATGAACCTGCTTTCTTCTTAAGTAGATTAATTTTTTCGTTAATGTTTGCATAATTAGTCGTTATTATATGTTCGTATAATTTTTTTCTCATCTTTGTTTTTTATTTTATATTTTTCTTGCTCGTAATAATTCCAGTAAGCTGACACGCTATCGCCTTCGACTTTGTACTCATCAGGCATACACTGTGGTGGCTCAGACCAGTCATGACCTTGTATATGCTTAGGAGGTATTGATAAAAACTCTCTACATTTAGCTATTGTAAGATGTTCTTTACCATAACGCTTAGTATATTCTTTACCAAGAGCTATCATATGATTGTATAACCACATATAAGTAGACCTTGATTGTCTTGCCCATATAGTTGATGGATGATTTAGATGTGCTTGTCTATAAGGTACATTAGTTTTTTGTTCATCAGAACCATAACAATGATGTGCCGTACAAAGCATTTGAGCTGATTCTAAGATCATTTTAACTACATGCTTATTGTATTGTATCTTCGCAGCCTTAACTGGATCAGAATGTAAATAAAATATATTCATTATTC
>VMHT01168457.1_pt1 | contig 10952 bp, 9 predicted proteins | sample 4693611 | NCBI WGS metagenome assembly VMHT01 (sample SAMN12280063, study PRJNA550983) | marine metagenome | isolation source: seawater sampled from same location over 5 years 0.02-0.2 micron viral filtrate | place: USA: collected off the coast of southern California halfway between the port... ... | reverse complement strand
CATAAAATTGTTAACTATATCTTCCAAAGAAACATATTGATATGAACCCCAATTTGCATTCTCAGGTTGTTGTCCACCATTCTCGTAATATTGATATTGAGTTATATAAGCCATAATTATCTTTCTGTTGTTGTGTTAGCAGTTTCTTGTGCCTGTCCAAATTGTACTGAACTTACTTCTCTAATCGACATACCTGCGTACTGTAATATTTTATTTACCAAATTGACCTCATCATCTAGAGGTAATTCAAAGTCCTGATAGTCTGCAGCACCTTGGTCAAATGAAGGTTCGCCACCGGGTAAATCAACATATGTCCATTTAGGTGGTTTAGGGAATCTAATGTATTGACATTGAACCGAACCATACTCATCTATAGTATCAGGATATAAAACTAAATTTGGTTCTTGATGTGAGTAAGCCGGAAACATTAAGTTAGGAGCAGTAAGTATTGAGTTGTTCAACATAGTTATCTTACTATTCGTAACTTTTTCAGCTTCTTTAACAGGCTTAGTTGAATATATCAAATACTGCATTTGTGGGTTTATAAAACTATCAAATGGATTTCCATTGTAGTCAACTAAAGTTAATTCAGTTTCGCTAACAACTACACTTACATACCCAATCTCAGGTGGGTTAGATGATAAGTTTACTACTATATCATTTACTTGTACACCACTAGCAATAAAGGTTGCAGTATTATCAATTAAAGATTGTACCTGCAAAGCAGTATTGGTGCTACTAACAAGTAGCTTTGAGTATATAAGTACTTTGTTTAAAAGGTAATAGCTATCACCTGTAGTAGTTAAACTAGGTGTAAAAAACCTATTACTATACTGATGCGATAAAAATTTAGTTTCAGAAAACGTATTTATTACTTCCTCTAATCCTTTCGTTATATCAGCATACCCTGTCCCTGATTGACGAGCATTTTCTTTTTGTAATTGATAATTGTACTGATAAAAATAATTTTCAAATAAATCTAACTGTGCTTGTTTAGCATATAAGTTAAAGTCAGATGGGGATATATAACCATAATTATTTTTATTCAGAACAGACATTACCGTTTGTCTAACTGAATTTATCATCTGTTTTCTTTTCTACAAAGATAATGAAAAAAAAAGACCCCTTCGTTTTTAGAAGAGGTCCTTGATTTGGTGTTGGTTAAGGGTTAATCTAATAAGGATTCTAAGTGTTCTAGAACCTCAACTCCATCATCTGATTGCATATACTGACAAACTATATCAAGAGCCTCTTCCCCAAACGGTACATTAAGTAGTTTGGTTTTGTTAGATGCAGTATTAAACCATACTTCTTTTCCACTTTTTCTGAAACCTAAAAGTCCATTGTCAAAGAATCTTTGTACGGTTCCCATAAGTTTTAAGTCAGGGTCTTTAATTACATCTAAGAAATCTTGAGGATTATTTTTCGCATAAACCAATATATCTCTTTTCATTTCTGCAGTAGAAACTTTAGATGTGTCAGTATTAAATAATACTCTACATACATTTTCTAGTTGCTCTAGTGATAGTTTCTTAGCTTCAACTAATGCATCAGCTTCTACCATAAGTGCATCTACTTGTGCTGCTGCATCTTTGCTTTCGTTAATCTCAGTAAATGTTTTACCATTTAAAGTATGATAGTGTAAAAACTTTTGTAGTATTTGATTTTCCTTAGGTACATATAAAAACCCATCCTCAAAAATGATTGGTTCTAAAACCACATTTTTATCTTGCTCATCTCTGAAACAAGAGTTTTGGTTTCTTGCATATCTAAGTTCACGGTTGACACCTGTGCTCTCATCAAAATGTAATAAAGGAAATCTTCTTGAATGTTTTGTTGGTAGCATATAAGTGAGAGGTGCTACTCCTCTTAGAAGCTTGTAACTCTTGTCTACAAACTTTTGTTGTTTATTTTTTTTCATTGTATTTAAAATTAAATTAAAGTAAAAAAAGGGGGGATATAATTCCCCCCTTAATAGTTATCTATCTTATGCTTGGAATAAGAAGAAGTTGTTAGCACCTAAAGTACATACTGCTCTTTCAGATAAGAAGTGAACTTCCATAGCATCTTTGCTAGAAGTTCTTGCTCCACCTGCAGAACCTGTAATCCAAGTTTTGTAACGTCTATCTTCTGTTTCTGAAGCTCTATATCTAACGTGCAAGAATGGTCTTTTTGCATTCTTACCTAGGATTTGGTCATATACTGAAGTAGAACCGGCAGGAACTAAAAGTCCATTAATTCTACCTGACCCTGCACCTGCAGGTAAACCACCCCTCATTGTTGGGTCGTTCAAGTATTTCCAATCAGACTTATAGAAGTCGTAACCTCTTCTAAATCCTGTGAATCCTAAGTTAAGTGCCATTTCTCTCTCATTGTCAAATAGACCATAAGAAACACCACCTGCTGCATTAGAAGATTGCTCAGAAAGCATATCATCAATGTCAAAAGAGAAATCTCTATCAACAAATACAACATTCTCTTCGATAGCACCTTGCTTGTCTAATCTTGAAATAATAGTATCCCATTGGTCTAGTTGGTCAGGGTTACCACCTGCCCATACATTACCTCTCTGTCCAACAACATAGAAGATTCCTTCAGAACCTTTGTTACCGTACTCAGGGTTTACTGCAGGGTTTACTGCACCACCATTAGCTTCAGCAGGAACTGCTTCAATCATAGCCGTTTCTAGGTAGTCATCGAATCTCAATCTAGTTTCGTGCTCAGACTTCAAATACCATAGGTATCCGTTAGCACCATTCTCAGTAGTTACTTCTACCCATCCAATTTGAGCCATATCAGAACCTGATACCTCATACTTATCTTTAATGATAATTGGAGAGTTCTCGAAGATTAGGTCGTCAGCTTCTAAGCTTCCTTCCATTCCTGATGTTCCTTTTTTAAATTCAGAACCATAGATGAAAACTGTGAACTTCTTACCTGCACCTGCTACAGGAATACCGTTTGCAGGATAAAATGCTACGTCAAAAGTGAAGTTAGTTAAGTCAACTGCAGTTACGATTCCTTTTACAGAACCTCCACCTGCGTTGTCACTAATCATTACAGTCTGACCTGCTCTAATAGCAATACTATTAGTAGCACCGAAAGCAGGGTTACCTGCATCGTTTACAGTAAAAGTAGCTTCGTCAGCATTAATTACTGCTGCCGTAGTACAATCTACATATTTAGTATGCAATCTACCTTGTTCTGCCCATTTGATAAGGTCAGAGTTAGATGGCATTTCTGCTCCTACCATTCTTAGGAAGGAACTAATTGTTCTATTACCGTATCTTTCAAATTCTTTTTCATAAGTATCAGGTAGATACTGATTCAAGAAGTCGAAATTAGTAATATAGTTTGATGCAACCGGCACTTGTTGTGCTGATGGTTGTAAATCAAAACCGGGTACACTTTGTACACTCATAATTTCTAATTTTTTAAGTTTAACATTTATTTATTTTTACTTCTAATCCGTAGACCACTTCTACTTGGTGGTGTTACAGATTTGATTTGCAAACCGTTGGTTGACTTAGTTACTTCAGGAGCAGAACGAGTTGACATATTTACATTTTTCAACTTCTTCATAGTTTCATCTGCTGCTGCAGACTTCCCTTGCTCATAAAAAAACTTTGCAAACTTTTCGGGATGCATCGCCATTGCTAGTGACCTGTGGTATCCTGCTGCATCTTCCAACTCCCCATTTTCTCCTAAGAATTTTTTTACAAAATTCTGTGGATTGTTTTGAAGGGACTTGAGTTCTGTAGCATCACCCGGAGCAAAACTAAATTTCTTGTCATCTAACGTAAACTCAAAACCTTTGAACTCACTAAACAAATCATTCGTCTTCTTGTCATACAACTCTCTCAAACGAGATTGTTGTTCCTGAACTGACTTCGCTTCAGCTATATATTTACGATAGTCTTCCAATTCTTTTGCTGACTCAGAACTTGTCAAGTTATCTCCCCTTGACTCAAGAGGAACTTTATATAGTTCTTGTTGCTTCGCAAAAAAATCTTTGGCTTTCGCAATAGTTTTTTTCTTTGCTAATTTAATTTTTCTTATTTGCTTTTCATCATCAAGTTCTTCATCAAACGAATAATCCTCCATAAGGTGGTTTATATCATCTGCATCTAAACCTTTCTCAGTAGCAGTAAGATATTCTCTTAGCAATCTATCAGGTTCCATTTCATCATAGTTTCTTTGCATCTTAGCAAAGTCATCGAATCCACGACCTGTTTCTTTTTTATACTTTAGATACTTAGCTACATCTTCAGGTAGAGGTTTTTCCTCTCTCTGTTGATTTAGTTCGTCAAGAGATTTAATCTCTTTACCGTATCTATTTCCAATAAATTTAAGAACGTCTTCCTCGTTTAACTCTGAGGATTGAGTTTTAATTTCTTCTTTTACTTCAGGTGTTTCTTTTACCTCTGTTTGTTCTACAGGGGTATTTTCTTCTTTTAATTGGACCTGTTCTGTTTCAACTTTTTCTACAGGAGTATCATCATTAAGTTTCTCCTCGTGCTTCTCCAATAGTTTGTTTTCAATTTCTTGTACTGACTTCTCTTCAGTACCCTCTACTGCTTTAACTTTTATTTCCATATTATATTAAATTTAATTTTATACAAAGTTACACAAAAAATCATATAGTTTTAGACTATTATCTAGGCTCAAACTCTGCTAAATCAAAACCATCCAAACTATCCTCGTTTGATTCAAAGTTTATTGGAGGTAAATTATTTTTTCTTTGATTAATCATTTTTGATTGCTCTGTATTAGCCTGACTAATTCTCTGTGCTTTCTTATCTTCTTTAGCATTTTCTCTATCAGCCAATCCTTGATTATTTAGTTTAGCTAACTCAACATTAAGCTGAAACTCTTTATCCATTAACTGAGATTTCAACATAGCTTCGTTTTTCATCTTCTCAATTTCAAATGCAACGTCAGCTTGTCTGTATTCCATTTTAGCCTGATTTTCCATTTGAATCTTTTGAACCTCTTGTTGTTGTTTCATCTCTTGAGCCTTCAACATTTGCTGAGATTGCATAGCTTGTTGTTGCATTTGCATCTTCTCTTCTCTTTCTTGCTTACCAACTCTCTTCATTTTTAAAAGTTGATTAGCAAGTTTAAGATTTTTTACTTCACGAATGTCAATAGCATCCTCCAAATTAATATCACCCTTGGATAAAGCCATTTGGATATTTTGTTCCAATTGTTGTTTTTGCTCTTCGTCAGGAGATAATTCAATGAATATACCAAAGTCATATATGTATAAGTCATTAATGTCATTAAGGATTGATACATTGTATTTACCAATTTGATTGACAAACTCTTCTTTGAAATCTGCATACTCTAAAATATCAGCAACTCTATAAGTTAATGCTTCTGCTAAACTTCTATATATGTATAAGCTACCATCTAATATATGTCTAGTAGCTACATTTGAATTTAGTGCAGCAAGTTTTTGTAATCCAACCAATGAATTAGGGTCAGGAGTAGAACCATCTCTAGCTTCATTTAATCCTGTTACATTTCTTATTTGATTTAAGTAATGATTGTAATTACCAAGAAGCATTTGAGTTTTACTAGCACCTGAACTTGATTGTAATTCTTTAATAGGTACTCTACCTTGGTTAAAGTCACCCTCTTGTGTGTAACTTCTACCAATTACAGAACCTGTTTGAAAATATAATCTCAATGCATCTTCAGGATTATAAGCATTACCTGTGCCTACATCAACCTCGTTAAGTCCATCTGCATCAATAAACACACCATCAGGTACAACTCTAGAAATTACTTGTTGTAGTTTCAAGTGAGTTATTTGAATTAAATCTGCAAATGGAATCATTCTTCTTACTAGAGATTCAATAGCACCCTTATACATTCTAGGTGCAGCAGCTACATAATTTGGTATTGCGTGTTGCGTAGCTGATTGTGGTCTAACCATATTCTCCATAAGTTTCCATTGGAGAATTATGTTTGTACCCATTACCATTACACCTTCATACCATACATCAATAGTTTTTGAAACTTTCTCAAAGTTTTGTTCTTCCTGCATTTCAATAGGTGGGTTGAATGAGTCATCTTTCTCAATCATACTCACATTACCATTATCTTTTACTTTTCTTTTATAAACAACTTTTTTAGTTGTCTTATAATTAAAGTACATTAAGGTTGCAGTATCTCTATAGAAAATATCATTCTCATAAAACTGTGCAGTATTGTAGTAATCATACCAACTTTGTGAATACTGTGATATTTCTTCTAAGTCTTCATTAGTTAATGATGGGTCAATCTTTTTAAGTTCAATGATTGGAAGTGTTTTGATTTCTCCCCAATAAAAACAATCTTTAAAATATGGGTCTTCTGTATAACTGTATACTATATTAGCAGGGTCTACATATTTTATATTAACACCATCACCCGGCAAGAACTCGTGCTTTGCACAAGAAATACCTAAGACAGTCATATCATAGTCTAATCTTTTTCTAATATCATTGTATTTGTTTTGTTCAAACAAAGTACTAATGGCTTCTTCTTCAGCTATTTCAATTGCAGGTTTATAATTTAACTGCATAAATAACTTTAACTCTTCATCTGTATTTGGTAACTCATCGGGTTCTACAGTAAAAGGATTTGCTCCTGTTTTTTCTTGGATAGTTTGGAGCATAGGTTTTGCAGCCATTTGCCCTTCAATCATAGTTTGATACTTGCTTCTTTTTGATTGTGATATTGCGTCTTGTGCATAAGCTTTAACGTGGAACTCTCTGTCCTGCAAACCATTCACAACAATATCAACAAACTTTGGTAGTATTGGAACAGGTGTCCAATCTAAATTCAGATAAGATAAGTCACCGTCAATTGCTAATTCGTTTTTGTATTTTCCTATTGGTTGTTCTCCTCTCGCATATAACCTTAAACGATTGAAGTCCCTCCATTGATTATAATATCTACATTGATTTCCGTCTTTTTTAAACCATTCATATTGAATTGCTTGACCAATTTGTAACCCAAATTCGACTGTTTCTTTTTCTGAATCTGACACAAACTGACTAGGAAAACCTGCAGATGATATGTTTATATTTACTTTCTTCATCTGATAATTTCGCTATATTTACCCTTGTTAGTATACCTTGCAAAGTTAACCTTTATTTTTGAAAGTTTTTTCTCAGGTAAATAAAGATGTTTTTGTGTTGCCATTATAGCTAAACCTGAACTAATAGCAGCATCAAACTTAGTTCGATTACTTATATCAAACTTTGCCCAATCCTCTAAGGTTCTAGTAAAAACCATATCACCCATTTCTAAATCATCTTTCATACCAATATGGTTTTCGATATAAGATTCAATAGCTGATGCGTGTGCTTGTTTTACATCTTCACTTGAGTTAGGTATACCTCCTAATTCTCTTTCAGTTTTAGATAACTTTGTATAAATTTTATCATGTCTATTCATACAGAAATTTCTGTATCCCCTGTTTTTAAAATGATACAATAATCTAGGTTTGTTATTTTCTATTAAAATAGGCATCCCATAAAAAACACAAGCCATTAAAACATCTTCAAAAAATATTTCTGCAGTTTGTGGTCTAGCAATATATTCAAGAAAAAATTCATTACTTGGTGCTTCATCCATATTAAACATAGTCTTTCCGTGTAATGCTCCATTAGAACCACCACCACCAACTACTCCTGATATGTCATAACTGTCACATCCAAAAGCACCTATGTGTTCATTGCCGGGATACTTGTTACCTTTTCGTGTTACAACATTATTTTGTAACACACTATTAGGTGTCCAAGAAACAAAGAATCTACCCCTGTTGTCAGGAGAGAATATAACCTTAGTATCTTTAACACCATTCAACCAACGCAGATTCCCACGAGTAACGTGATGGTCTATAATTATAGAGTCATTGTAATCTATCTGTTGGTATATTTTTGTAAGATTGAATATTGATTGTTTACTCTCATCTCTAAATGCGTGAGATTCACTTCTAGGAAATTGTCTATAGTATTCGTTTAGAGCATCGGGGTCATTCTTTAATGAATCAACTTCTGCTTCCCAATAGTTTACTGCACCCTGATAAATATTTTCTCCATCAATACCTTTGATTTCTTGCTTAGGTGTTTCTAATACAGGCATTCCATACATATCTATGAATCCTTCCATATTCCATTCCATTGGGATGAAAAGTGAATACATACCACTTTTAGTTTGACCATTTGCATTTCTTTGTAGTACGTTAGAATCTGTGTATAGTTTTTTAAAGTTACTACCACCTTTGTCTAAAGCATTTGATGTAGAACCCATCATACACTTTCCAATAATCTTACTTCCAAGACGTAAACAAGTTTTTGTTACTCTCCAATTATTTAAAATATTATTTGGTTTAATCCACTTACCACTTTCATCGTGTACTAAAAGCAAAAGCTTTTCACCATCATATGAGTTGTCATCTGTGTTCTTCCAATCTATTGTGGTATCCAACCCAAACATTTCATCCTGAGTTGTTTCATACATATTCTTTTTTGTAATCTTAGCTGCCGGAATCCTAAAAGCTAATTCAGTTTTAGGTTTGTCCATACCATCCATTATAGGTTTAAAAAAGAACGGAAGTCTACTATTGATTGGAACAACTTTATCAGTAAACATTTTTTTAGCATCCGAACCTGTCTTTGACAGTATGCCAACTCTAGAATCTTTAACTAAAGTTCCGGTGTTTACACATTCAGAAGATGACATAAATGAAAATCCTGAACGTCTTATCTTTAGATAAATCATTCCAAAACTTCTTTTGTCTGCCTTACAAGCTTCCCAAAACAAAAACAATATTCTATTAGCTTCTCTAAAATCAGGGTATCCTATATCAATACTTGTCCATTGTAGATACATATAATGTGCACCTGTTATATAAACAGGTTTGCCATTAGACATATACCAAAAACCTGCTTCTCTTCTATCAAACTCTTCTTCAATATAATCAACCCATCTGTCTTTAAAGTCTGAAGACATTTCATTCCATTGAAATATAGATTGTATTTTAGACAGAACCTTAGGTAGTTCTACTCTCTCCCAATATTGTTCTTGCTTCTTTTTACTTCTAGAATGAATATCTTTGGGTGGTTTAGGTAGTGCAATACGAAGACCTTGAACTTCTACAATATCTTCTATCTGTCCGGTCTTAGATATAACAACAAAATCATACTTAGGGTTATAGCCGTATTTCCACGTTTTAGCCTTGTTCTTAGACGTTAAAACATTTTTTGGCACAACACCCTCAAGTATGTTATATAAGCTATTTAGACCTTCTTTCTGCAAATCCTTGTTTTGTATCTGTTTTTTTAATTCCTTTTTCTAAAGAATCTATAGCTTCTCTTTCTGCTTCAATACGATTAAGTATTTCAAAAGCATCAAAGATTGCTAACTTCTTTGTAGCTGCTGCATTTTTCAACCTGTCAGCAGACAAGTCATCTTCAGGGTCGTGTTTAATAATCGCTTCCTTCGCCACCTTTATCAGTTGCTCTACTGCCCTGTGTCCTGCTTCTATTATTTTTAATTTTATTTCTTTTGATTTCATTATTAAATCTTTTGCTTTTTCTTATTGGTATAGGTGAACCATCGTGTTCATTCCATTCATCATTAAAGTACATCCAATCCCATTCTCTACTCATTTTTATAAAACATTACATAGACTATTCTACCTTCTTGCCAACTTTCATTTGGATATTTACTGTGAAAGTAATTACAAGGATAAGATATAAGCCTATTAGGTTTGTATCCTACAACACTTTTCAAACTCCATTTAGTTAAATCATTTGAATCTTCTTTTAATATAGTATCAAATTCTTTATCAGAAATATTACTTGGCATAGTTTCTCCCATAGTTGAATGTTCCCAAAACGCAGTACCGTGCAACTCTTTCATAGTTGACTTTGATAAATAAAGCACTAATGCTCTATCAGGCTTTTCGTTATTTATAATTGTATCTGCGTGAATCCTCCAATCTTTATCTACTTCATTATTAGATATTCTAAAAAAACTTAATATTTTTCTTATTGGTTTATTTTCTGCAACTGACAATTCAAAAGATACAATGTCGTCAAAAGATTCAGAACTATCCCAAACCCAAAAACTTTTATCGCCTGTGTCAACTTCTCTATATTCTGTTGAGTTCAAATAATCCATTAACTGATTATATACATTATCACTTAAAAAATTATCTTTTATATAAATCATAGAACCATTGTTATTTGATGGTCAAACATTCTATATAACTTTTCTCCGTCAACTTCAAACTCATATTCAGAATCAGGTTTAAACGAAACTCTATCTCCTTCACTAATACCTTTACTCATTAAATAATCGTTAGGGTATTTCATTTCACCAACCAATGGTTCTTCTTTTGTGTTTTTATAAATATACGAATCTTCTTTTGATACGGGTTTTACAAAACAATATCTATCAACTGCATTCCATTGTGTACCATTATGGTACATATAAAACTGCTCAGGCTCTACAAAAAATAGGTCATCTTTAAAAAAGCTTCTACCACTTCTTTGTCTACCTTTCATATCATTGTAGTATTTAAATACATTGTGGTGTACTAACAAAAAATCTCCCACCTTTATTGGACCTTTATATCCGAGGGGGAGTTCTATAACTTCAGCTTTGCGATTCGCAAATCGTGCATCTTCCAAAGAAGTACTTACAATAAAATCTATTCCACCAATACTTTTAGTATTATTATACCTCTTACCCTTTACAGGTTTGGTAATAAATGCAAACGGTGATTTCATAATTTAATTTATGAGCCACAACCAAGACAATCTATATGTGAATCAGTTGGCTTGACTCCATTTAATTTCATTTTAATATTATGGATTTTATCTGCAAGTTCCATTTCTTGCTCGAATGTTAGATTGGGTTGCTTCTTTTGTTCTGTATAAATTTCAAGT
>VMHT01038374.1_pt1 | contig 10954 bp, 7 predicted proteins | sample 4693611 | NCBI WGS metagenome assembly VMHT01 (sample SAMN12280063, study PRJNA550983) | marine metagenome | isolation source: seawater sampled from same location over 5 years 0.02-0.2 micron viral filtrate | place: USA: collected off the coast of southern California halfway between the port... ... | reverse complement strand
GTTTTTTTATACTCATAGCTTTAATTTAACGATTTATCCATTAGGGTCTTGTTGACATATAGTTACTTGTTATATCACCAAAACTACTAACACCACTAGTTATAGCATTACCGTAACTAGCATTAGCTTGAGATTGCTTGTGTAATTGACCTGTTAATTGAGATGACAACCTATCTAACTGCTGCATTTTTCTTTGCTCTTCTGCATTAAACATAAACATCTCACCTTTAACACCAACATCTTGCATTTTTTCAGCTTGATTAATTTGAAAAGCTTGTAATCTCTGAGCTTCACTCATTTGCGCGTCTTCTACTCTTTGCGCTCCCCTCATTCTTATATTTTGCATTCTTTGACCTTCACCAAATTGTGCCATTTGTAATCTTTGCGCTTCAGCTTGTTTTGCATTTTGAACTCTTTCTTCACCCCTAGCTGCTTTATCAGCATTTGCTTTTTCTTGTTGTTCTATAGTAGCTGATACACCTTTTTTACTTTGAAGTGCTGCTTGAGCTAAAGCCGTGGCCCCACCTGCTGATGCACCTGTTGCTGCTAAAGCATCTAAAGTATTAGCTAAAGCAATATCAGCTTCTTCTGCTTGCATTTCAGCAGCAGCGGTAGATACAGCTAAATTAGCCATTGGATTTGATATTACACCACTAGTATCGGTTATTAAACCAGAAAGATCACTAGCCATTTTAGATAAATCAGTAATATTTCCAGACAAATCTGTTGCCATAGAAGATAAATCAGATACACCTTCAAAAGGATTTATAACCTCTTTTCTACTTAATTCTATACTATCGATTTCTTTTCTTAGTATATCAGCTGCTGTTGCGGCGCTTTTTCTATCTTGATTGGCTGAATACATACCTACTCCAGTACCTACTAGTGATGTAACACCTCCAATTATTGCTGCTCCTAATATGAATGCCATAATTCTACAATTTGTTTTTCAAGTTCTTTAATGTTTTTTATATTATCTGGGTTTTTATGTATATTCACAAACACAGATTTTTCATGTGCTATAATAATTCTTTTAGCACCGGGTTTAGATATAGTGTAACAAGGAGCTATATGCTCAACAATCTCATTGTTTTCTTTAATAGTTACTTTACCTTCTAACAAAAACCATACATGAAGATGTTTATGTTTAGCTCCTTGTACAATTTGATTTTTAGACATAATCATTTTTCTTAAATATATTTGATCAGCAAACTCATGCGTTATCGGTACCTCTTCCAAATCAAGTATATCTCCATTATTATGTTTTATTGTTATATTATTTTTTTTTAACATTTAATTTAATTTAACGAGCAGATCCTACATATTCAGAGGATACTGCAAATAATTCTTTCATACCTCCTGGATCTGTTAATGTATCAGTTGACATTTTAACAGTTGCAAAATAACCTTTTATACCAGTCATTTTATCTCCAAATATAATTTCACCAGGCGCAGCTACACTATCATTTATTAGGTTAGCCATATATTTGTTTTCTTTTCTAGTAAAACCTGCATGATACAAAGGCGGTACTAATGCGGTTGGATTTTGTGTTACAGAACCAGTAGATATATTAGCAAAAGTATTACCTAAACTATCATATGTACCTTCATTAAAACTATATACTAATGTTGTTGAATCATTAGTATTTGTAGTTTCATAACTATCAAAATCAGTATTAGGATAACCAATACCCGTGCTATCAGATATGAAACTATCTACTTGCCAACCATTACTTCCTTCGTAGTTTATTGTTTGGAAAGATTTAGATATACTAACATTAGGATTAAATATAAATTCTATCGTAGCATTGTTAGATTTACCATAAAATGTCCCTCTTGGCTGAGAAGCTATGTAGTGTTGGTATAAACCGGCACTATTAGGGTCTGCATCGGTACTTGTATCTGATGGTCCTGCTGTATAAAAATTACTTTTTAAACTAAGCGCTGATATAGGTTTGTAAGAATAAAAACTAGTCCAACCGTTTATTTTTTCATCAAAAGATAATGTTTTATATGGTTGTTGATCTTGAGCCAATGTGCTTGTTGGTTGTATAGATAGTAAATATTGTTTATTATATATATCATAACTACCATTTAATTTACCACCATCTAATACACCAAATTGATCTCTAAAAAAATCAATCATACCATATTTAGATATCTCTGTTAAACCATCATTAGATAATCTAAGAACCGCATTTCTATCTTTATCTGTATAATATTTTCTATAGCCGTACACTGCAAAACTTTCAGGGTTTTTACTTATACCAAAGTTTCCAACGTAAGGTACAATATCTCCTAACACAGTATTAGCAGCGGTTAAACTACCACCTCCTTCAGCTGTATATATTATATCTTTGTTTATAGGAGACCAACTAGATTTTTTTTCTTGTAATATAATTAACTTAGTGTCTTCAGCGTATATTTTTTGAATAGATCCATTAGAAGGATCTACAGCTTTAGTTATATCTTCGCCCACTGAAAATACATTAGTATTATTAACACCAGTTCTAGAGTTAAATATACCTGAATAAATCATAGCATTAGTTCTAGTAGATGCAATAGGATTATCATCTACAATATATGCTTTAACTCCATAACCCACATCAGTGTTATTAAACCCACCTTTTATTCTAGCTTCTTCTATAGACCAGTTTTGATTATTAGCAACAGCTGGCGTGGCTATGTTATCATAAGTATTATTACCCCTTGACCCATTCCATACCGCTACGTCCCCTGCGCTTAGGGTTTTTCTTAGTATAAAACTATTAAAATACTTTACTTCTATTAATGCTGCCATAATTTATTATCACTTATTTATTTAACGAATTACTATGTGTAATCATAGTAATAATTACCTGAAGGTAAACTACCTGTTGTTCCACCTGAAAGTAAAAGTTGAGCATTTGTAATTGTAGCTGTTGTGTGTCCTGATGTGGTTTCATAAATATAAGAAACACTTGAGGTACCACCATTGTTTAAACTAGTAACCGCTACTTCTGGATAACCATCTGATACTTCTGGAGAATAGAACTTTAAAAAGCTACCAACAAAAGGAGCAGGTGTTTGTGAACCTAGATTATTTGTTATGTTGTTAACAAAAACTTGAGCAAAAGGAGTTTGGCCTGAACCTCCGGTCCACACTAATACAACTTTATTACTAGAAACATTATTAACAACTTGAGGGTAAGGTGCAAATGTGCTTAATTTAACGGCGCCTGTTGGAGGTTGAGGTTGAGGTTGAGCCTCTTCTTGATCATATACAACTGGTTCAGCTGTGGCTATTATTTTTTTACCCGCTCCATTAAACTGAGCAACCCATCTTCTGTCTTCATTTGAAGAGCTTCCTGCTGGTGCTCTATCAGTTGCGCCTGTGGTTGTAGCCTCTATAAACCCAACAGTGTTAGTAGTATTAGACATTTCATTACCATAACTACCGTTTAATGAAGAATCACTACTAGCACAATAAGAATAATATTCATTATTTGTAGTACCCGCATAAGGTGTTGTTAATTCTGGATTAGCATAAAATTGAGTAACGTATCTAAAAGACCATTCTCTAGCATAAACTACTTGAGTCGGTGAAAGAGATTTGGCATTTTCTTTATTAGTAGATCCTTGAGAACTTATTTTGTAACTAAAATAACTAGGCGGAGCAACAGAATCTAATAAAGGGTTATAAAAATCTCCATAACTTAATTTAACTTGTTGATTATCTAAACTTTGATAATACAAAGCATAAGGTGAATTAGAACTAGTACCTCCTTGTTCTCCTGGGCAACTTTGTGGAGTTAATACTGGTAATATTTTATCACCAAAACTTGTTAAACTATTAGGTATATTATCTCCATAAGGATATCTTACCACTAATCTATAATCTCCAAAATAATCAGGTGTTTGACCATACCCTTGATCTTTACCAAAAGCAAATATTCTTCTTCCTTGAGCAAACAATGATGAACTACTACTGTTTTTCTTACCAGTAGTTTGAACTTGCATAGCATCAGTTTTAACATAATTTCCATCTGTATCAGAAATTGTTTCTAATGCTTGATCCATTACCCCTGTATCAGTAAAATCTGGTCTTAAAGAATCATTCGTTATACTATAGTTATTTGTTTGTGTACCACCAAATTTTATAGTTTTACCTTCAACATCTACAGCGTCTACCCAATTATTTGGATAACCAGGACCAGAAGGATCTCTATATTGTAGATAAGTTGGCCATATAAGAGAAGGTTTATCATCTTGTGGTGCACCTTCACTTGTAACAGTATTATAAAAATCTACCATTATATATGCTGTACCTGAAGTAAGACCAGTTGGATTTAGGTTAGTTGCAGAAAAAGCCAAAGCATTTCTATTTGTGTTTGTCCATGTCCAACTACTAGTAAGACCTCCACCACTTCCACAAGCACCTTGCGCAGGTGTAGTCTTTGTGTTTGAACCACTTCCTCCAATTGTGTCGGTAGGAATAGGTTGATTATTCACTGGCGCTCTAAAACCTATAGAGCCACCAGGTAATGGTGTAGATGATACTTCATTGGTTTTATCTGTACTCCAATAAAAACCAGAAGATTCTGGTCCCTGATTTATTGTTAAAAATTTACCATTGTAAAAACTTTCATTAACATCATTTGTAGAAATTCCTTGACTACCATTAAATGTAGTCTCACAATCTGCTGATAAAGCTCCATCAGCTCCCGAAGCATCTTTAACATTTACAGTAACTTTTAATGGTCCATTTAAAGTACCTGTTGGTTCTGTTAAAACACCTGTGTCAGGGTTTATACTAACAATTGGTGTTGCAGGTAATTGACTAACTAGACTAAAAGTTAAATCTAATTTATTAGCCGCGGTATCGGCACTACCATTTACAGCGCCATTAATTCCTCCGTAGTCATACAATGTAGTTGCGTTTTCAGGTAAATCATATGAAGCCACACAGTTTGAAAATGAAGGCGCAGCATTACTTAAAGCACCTACAGCCGTAACAGTACTTGTTAAACCACCACCTAAATTTTGAGCTGAGTTATTATATATTTCAAAAGTAAAAGTATAAGATTCTTTAACGCTAGCATCATTTCCATAATAAAAAGTATTTTTAGTCTTTATGTTATAACGACCACTACCTGCTATTACTAAATCAAAATCATTTGTTCTATCATTTCCTAATCCATCTGTAACCCAATAGTTAGATATACTAGAGTTTGGTATTGGAGTAATTGCATCTGAAATTCCCCCTGGTTGTATATAAGGTATAAAACCAAGAGTATTTGTTCCTCCTCCTATTATGTTATTTCCAGATGGAGTATTTTCACTTTGATTATAAGTCCAAGTTAAACTTGTTCCATCTGAAGTTACACCTTTAATAGCTGGTGAAGCTATAGGGGTTGCTGGAGGCGCATCAGGTATAGAACCTTGTTCTATAGCTAAATTTAAATCTTTAATTAAACCAGAAGTTGAAGTTTCCCAAAATATCTCTAATCTTGATTCAACTGGTGCTGTTTCATATACACCTAATAGAATATTATATACATCTCCAGGTTCTACAGCGCCAGACCCTATTGCTCCGTTACCAACAGCAGTACTTAAAGTTTCAAATGTTTGAGAAACTCTAGCTACTAAAGGATTTGATCCAGTTTGATATATTTCTGGAAAAACAACCGTAGAATCTAATAATGTATCTTCGGGTCCAATAGTATTTACAACATTTGGCTCTACTGGCGTATTAATTACTTGAGGATAATAAGGTACGTTAAACGCAGGAGATCCTGCCGGTGTAGGAGTTTGTCCTTTAGTATTAGTTTGCTGTGGTGTTACTCTACCATATAATTTTAAAGACGCGCTAGAGACAGTCCTAATATCTTCATCTGAAGTATCATCACTAGCATGTTCAGTACTTCTAAATTGAGCCTCTAAAGGACCTACTTCTCTTAAATCTCTTGGTACTTTATTTATATTATCACTCAATAAAGTTATGAAAGAAACTGTATTTGCAGGATCAGGAAAAGGACCCGCTATATCTCCTGGATAACCGTTTACTATTCCAGGTAAGTAAATATTATAATATTCTTGTTCTTGTTGTTTTACAACAATTTTATATGAATACCAACCAAGAGGATTATAATTAATACTAGTTTGATCTTCATTATATAAACCAGGCCATCCGGTTAATAAGTCAGGAGCACCAGCATAAACACCTGTGCTTCCTATAGCTTGATTAAATAACACTTTAATTGAATCTCCTGGCCATGTATTTGTAATGTTAGCGGTAGGTGGGGTTAAGCTTGCTGGATCAGGCGCATAAGGAGTGTAAAAAGTTGAACCTCCATAAGATATATCGTTTACTACCGCTTGATCAACAGATGAAGAAAGTATAACAGTAGAAGATCTTCCAAATTTATCTGATAATACTACACCAACTTGATAATTTCTATTTTGTTTAACAGTATGCTCAGGATATTCTACTTCACTAGTAAAATTAAAATTAGAGCTAACATCAAAACTTTGTTTTTGATTAACAGTGATATTATAATTTAAACTTTCAGGTGGTGTATGTTGCGTTTGAAAATTACTATATACTATTCTGTTACTTATTAGTTCTTGCCCATGTGCTCTTACTGGTACTTTATCAAAAACTCTTACTAAGTCAGCCTCTGGTAATGTTTTATAAGGTTTAACTCCTTGGTAATTATAAACCACAAAGTTGTCTTCAGATGTTAAATTTTCAATTTTTATAGTATCAACTGATTGCACAGCTAGAGCATCTGATTCTTTATATAGAATCTCTATTTCTATAACTTTATATTCACTATAAAGAGCATTAGCTTTACACGGTAAAGGTATTTGAAGTAATATATTATTAACCTTATTACTCATAAAAGATACCTCTGTAGATCTATACGCTGCGGTTTCATCTTTAGTGTTACCTATAGTGGCAGGACTAGCTCCTGATGAAGGAATTGGATAATCATTTAAAAAATAACCATCTTGCTTAGGTATAAACGCAGCTTGAGTAAATGGTGCCATTATAGAATCTTCACCATCTTCATATTTAAATCTATAACTAAATCTTACAAATTTATCTTCTAAAAAATCAGGATCACCAGGATAATCAGTAGTAGTACCATTAGCTGTTTGAAATGTAGGATTAAGAGTTGTTCCATCTGGCGCGTATTGACTTGTTGCGTCATACATACTAGAAAACTGCGTAGCGTCAGAATCATTAAAATTACTAGCTACATAAAACTCTAATTTAGTATCTGCAGCTATTGTTTGTGTACTACTTAATGTAATAGTACTAGGAGAGCTTATAAGATCATAAGAAATAATCGTAGGATTTCCAGTAATACCATCTCCACTAACCGTAGCTCCAAAAGTAGGCAAACCTATTAATGTAGATTTATTTATATCCACTACAGCGGCGTTTGTTAAGTTACTAACACCTGTGACTGATCCCCATTTTTTAAAATATAAATCTATAGCTTGATAAGGATTATATGTAGCTACAGATATTTGATCTTCAGTTATATAATAACTATTAGTAGCCTCAGCTGTAGAATTAGTTAATGCCCTGTTTGTGTTTATTCTTCTTGGTTGATTTCTGTTATCAGTCCAAAATAACATACCCTCTAAAAGATTAACATTTAATATAGGGTTTGTAGTGGAAAAATTTAAAAACGCACCGCTTAATAGCATGTGTGTTTCTTGATTTAATATATTATAAACATATAAAAAATTATTAGCAGCAGGGTTGTATGTAACTGCAGTTTCATAACTAGCATCTGTATAGTCAGTTAAAAATACATAAATATTATTAGTTACACCATCAGTAAAAGTACCTATAGTTTGTAGGTTTGTAGAAACTTTACTTAAAGCTTTAAAATCTACAAGTTGCTGATTACCTAAAACATTTTCTAACGCTCCTACGTCGGCACCTTCTGATTTACTTACTTGTATATTAAACCCTTCACGATATTCACCATTTGGTAACAACCTGGCATCCAGGTCTTTATTCATTTTAGATTTTATAAAAGCATTTTTAACTTCTGCCATTTAATTTTAGTTTTTAAGCCATTTAGATTTACCTCTCATTATTTGAATAAATTCATTAGACTTAATATTTGACAATCTTATTTTTGCATTTCTTAATTTAGCACTTTTTTCTCTACGTAGTCTTTGAATAACATATTCAGGTTGATTTATTCTTGATGCTAATACAGCGTGCATTACATATGAGTAAACAGCTTCTTCAGCCATCTTTGGTACTTTCATATCTTGATCGTAAGATAAACCATCAGATATATATTCTAATATTATTATTTTATCTTTTAAATCACTAGAAAAAGATATTTTACCCTCTCTATGATTAATAGTAAACCAACCATTCATTTGAGCGGTCTCAGGTTGCAATCCATATTGCTGGCCATAACCATAAAGACCATAACCATAATACCATAAACCGTCAGATATTAATCTACCATTTATATCATTTCTAATTTCTTGTAAAATTTCTGTATTTTGTGATGCCCATCTTTCTTCAGTTATAGATGAACCTGTTACATTAACACCCTCGTTAGATTGAGTTGGAACTCCTTGAGCGTCTTGTATTGGTTTAGTGTAAGGATTGCTAGTAAGTGTTGTAGGGTAAATAATATGCTTAATTCCACCTTCGTCAATCCAAGATAAGTTAACATAATTAACATAATTTTGAGGTATAGGTACACTTAAGCTATGTGGTATGGTAAGTTCTTGAGAGTGAACACTACGCAATGTATCATAACTAAACTCTTGTAAAGCTCTTTTTGTATGGAAAATTACATCTGTTTTTTTAACACTTGATATTAATTTACCAGCACCTACATAAGCCACTAAAAAATTATTAACTAAATCTTCTACTTTAATATAAGCATAGTTATTGTAATTATCCTCTACTACAGTTCCAAAGGCATCTTTGTTTCCAAATTCACCCCCACTTATACTTAGTAATTGAATAACAACATATGAACCAGCAGCAACACCAGCTCCAAATGTTATGATGTTATTAGATACTGTATATGCGCTAGTATACTCAGTAAAAGTGCCAGTGGCACCAGTTGCACTAGTATAAAGTCTAAAATTATTATCATTATAATTTGGATTTGTAGGATCATTACTACCAAAAGTAAGATCAGTATCGAATGTTGCAGTAAATATTGTCTGTGCTACACCATTTACATCTTCTGCTATTATTACTTGTGTACCAGTGTAATACTGAGCGTTAGTTTGTGTTATTAATCCTCCGTTTGGTGTCGCCATAATTTATTAACTTTTTTGATTTACTTCATTAGCAGCAACTTCTTGAGCCGCGGCTTGAACTATTTGTGGATCTCTTATTACTATTCCAGTGTATACTAAAATTTTTAAAATTAAATCTGTTTGCTCAGACTCGTGTATTTCAAAATTAACAGATCCTGTTGGATTACTTGTTGATAAATCATTAGAATTATATATATATTGACCTAATGAGCCCACGTTAAATCCCCATATTGGAGGTTTAGGTTTTTTAATAAAATCTACTTGTATTTCTCCAGCTGTATTTATAGTTGTAGGCTTAACAAACAACTTTTCATTTTCATATAAATAAACGGGATAAGTTTTAGTTGGTTTTGTAAGTAAAGATTTATCAATATGATAATAATCTGAACGATCTACTCTTTGTAGTTCTACTTCATTATTATATAAAACAGTGCCTAATCTATAAAAAGGTGTTTCAGAAGAACTAGAAACATCATTACCATATATATCTACTGTGGGTAAAACCCAATAAGTATTTAATCCATCAGCTGTTGAGGCAGGAACAGCATTACCTGTAGTTTTAAATATAGATACTTTTTCATCTAAGTTAGCAAACCTATCAGCGTAATCAGTATCAGTCTGTGGCACACGTATTTGTTGATTTAAATCTTCAAAATACTTTTCAAATATTTCAAGTTGTACTTGATTACCAATATTATTAAACTCAGTCGGTGTTAAATATCCTCTTTGTTCTTTATTTAATATTAATAAAACTGTTTGATATACAGTGTTTACGTTTATTGCCATTTGTTGTTTTTATTATAATAAAGGAGGCTTTTACACCTCCCTTATTAGTATTACATGTTAAGAGAGTTTTTTCTCTATAGATTTAAAGACATCTAAACCTTCATCTGTTTTGAAAAATGCAGCCATAGCAGCATATGGATGTTCATCAAATGGAACAGTCATTAATTTCTTACCGTTTGATTTCCATTTAAATGTTCTTTGATCATCAGCTAAAATAATTATACCAGCTTCAGTTGCTTTTATAGCAAAATTTCTAAGTTGTACATTATCATCTTTAGCTAAATCTATGAATAGTTTTGCATCTTGTTTAGCAAATATAAGAATATCTCTTTTTATTTCCTTAGAACTCATCTCTGATACCTTAGATCCCATTTCAACTCTTAATATAGCTTCTGCTTGATCAATACCTATAGATCTTGCTATGTTTAAAGCATCTATTTCTAATTCTAAATCTATTAAATCATCTTTAGCATTTTCTACTATATCAAGTTCTCTATATTTAATTTTGTTTAAAGGATGATATAAAGATAATACTTTTTGTAATGCTTGATTCTTTTTTAGAACAGTTAAAGCACCGTCTTTAAATATAATATGACCAAGAGTTGCTTCACCTTTTTGTTCATCTTTAAATGGTGAATTTTGATTAGTTGCATATCTAATCTCTCTTTGTTCATTTTTTACCTCATCATACCAAAGTAAAGGTTGTCTTGCGGTATGTTTTGATGGTATTCTATATGTTAAAGGACTTTGATTATTCATTAATAAATAAGTTCTGTCTTTTATTTCCCAACCGTCATGTTGAGTTACTTTTTTTGTTTTCATAATATAATATAATTAAATAGTTAAAAATAGTAAAGCTGGGGCAAAT
>VMHT01134417.1_pt1 | contig 10960 bp, 12 predicted proteins | sample 4693611 | NCBI WGS metagenome assembly VMHT01 (sample SAMN12280063, study PRJNA550983) | marine metagenome | isolation source: seawater sampled from same location over 5 years 0.02-0.2 micron viral filtrate | place: USA: collected off the coast of southern California halfway between the port... ... | reverse complement strand
CGCCCAGCAGTCGCCCGGTGGCAACTGGAGCCAACCCGGCATCGTTCCGCCTGAACCAGAGGGAGGAGCAGAACTTCCTCCCGAGCAAGTTCAAGAGATCGCATTACAAGTCGTTGAACTCCTCAGCACGGTCGGGCACAATGATATCGTTGACATCCTGAACTTTGTCGCTGAAGAGACTGGCGTAGTAGAGATGCCAGAGGGACCAGATGTGGCAATCGCTGAAATCAGGAATGTGCTCAGAGAAGGGTTGATTAAGGAAAGCTTTAAGCGCACTCTAAAAAATGCCATCAAAAAGTAAAGCGCAACAACGTTACTTTGGCATGGTTCACGCATGTAAGAAGAGTGACTACAAGGACTGCGCTTCAAAAGAAGTCGAAGACACAGCAAGAGGCATGAAAGACAAAGACGCTAAGGACTTTGCCAGCACTAAACACAAGGGTCTTCCCGATAAAAAAGAAACTAATGAAATGACAAACTTAATTAAAGATATGATTCGAGAAATACTATCTGGCGGGGAGAACCTGCATGCAGAGGAACCCGAACTGGAAGGAACCCCGATTGAAGGGCAGGAACTTCGTGACGCATTGGCACAAGACATTTCGGATATGTATAAAGAGATGCACGGCATCCGCCCTCGTTGGTATAACTGGCAGGAGATGCCCATCGAGGAGCTTGAGAGGCTGCATGATAGCACAACTGCAGATGTACAAAATTGGTGGGCGGAAGAGCGCCATCAGGATGATCAAGCTTGGAAAGATGATGACCCTGCCACAATCGCCCGGGCAGAAGATATTGAAGCAGAGTACGAAGCAGAGAAGGCAAGGGCAGCCGCCGAGGAAGAAGAAGAGAGGATGCGGACTCCCGAAGAAGGTGAAGAGTTCCCTAAGCGCACAGGTATGCGACGACGCATGAATGAAAGCTATATGCGGAGAGACACCGCAAACAAACTTTACAATCTCTTAATCATGGAACAGGAATATGGTATAATAACTCCACATGAACTTGCTGAACTTAAAGATGCGATTAATAAAGTTCTAGGAGTTAGCGTGGGGAATCTACTGTGAAGATTGAAGATCTCAAAGAAGTTGTTACCGAACTGATGGAACAATGGTCGGTTGGGGGGTATGGTGTTGTTGACACAGTACAAGATACGCTAGATATAGCAGATGACTTATATGACGCCAACCGGAATAAAGGATTTTACTTAAAGCTTTCAAAGAAAGAAAAAGAAGTTATAAAGATGGTTGCGAAAGTCGCCCACTCTGGCAGAGCCGAGGGCAAGTCCTTTGCCGAGGTCGTCACGCTCGTAGCCAGACACGTTGCCGCTGATTTAGGCGACTGGCCAGATCGCGCCAAACCATGGAGAGGCGATATCAAGTTCGAGGAAAAGCCTGCTATCAACTATGTATGCGCAGTTGTCGCCAATGGCGGCGATGGGCACGCGATTGAGTTAGGCGAGCCCGGGCAATGCCCCGATAGCTGGGGAGCAGATGCTTCTCGGGCGGATATGGGCAGCAGCGCCCTATCCACCAGCCGAGATGAAAACTGGTGGTCCACTTTGGATCGGAACGAAGGAAAGGTTCTCACTCGGATAAAGGCAAAGGTATTAAACGACGAATACACCGGAAGAATAGAATTTGGGCGCGCCGTAGAACAGGCAGCAGCCGAACTTGGGATTGATGCTAACAGTCTTGGTTTCATGAGTAGTCCCGCGACCATCCGAAAGGCGAAAGAAGAGTTTATAATGTCACTGCCAAGAGCCGACAGAAGAGAGGTGACCGAGGCGAAGGATAAAAAGAAGAAGAAGCGTGGCTTCGGCGAGGGTGAGCCTCCTGAAGAAGAGATTTACAAAAAGAGAGAAGTCGTGCAGGAAGCCGACTTAGAAGCACCCGATGCTGCCCAAGAAATGGGCGATGCTGCCACCGCACAGGGCGAGGCAGGGGAAGGGTTAGCTGACGCACAAACTCAAGCTGCTGAGGCAGCAGGAGAAAGGAAGGAAGCTTCTAACGCATGGAAGGAAGCAGGTAAACTTAAGATTGCTGCTGTTGACGCTGCAGAAAAGCATGCCGAAAAAGAAGGCAAGGCAACTGATGCTGCCGAGAAGGCAGCATCAGCCGCACAAGATGCCACTCAGGCTGCGGAGGTAGCTGCTGTAGAAAAGCAAAAAGCTCTTGACGTTGCAAAGAGGGCGCATGAGCAGGAGAAGGAAGCTGCAGAGGCAGTACAAGCGGCAGCAGAAACCGAACAGGCTGCTCTAGACGCCATGTCAAAGGGACAGGAAGAGATGTCAACTGCGACAACGGAGTTTGGGGAGACCGCTCCGGAGTTCGGAGAGACTTTAGCTTCTGATGAAGAGGCTCGCGCTGGCGAAGAGGAAGAACGAGAGAAAGAGCGAGAAGAACGAGAAGCTGAAGAAGAAGAAAGGAAGGCAGACGACGAAGCTGAAGCGGAAAAGGCAAATGCGGATCGCGAAAGGGCGGATAAGGAAGCGGCAGACGAAGCAGAAGCAGAAGAAGAGGAAGAAGAGCCCGAGGAAGAGGAAGAAGAGGAAGAAGGAGCCGGAGGTCCAACCCCAGTTGCAGAATCTACGATGCGTATGCTTAAATCTATGATTCGTAAAGAGTATCAAGCACTTACAGAGCGCAAATGGGGTGACAAGGGTGGCGCCAAAGCTCCTGTGGAACAAAAACTGCAGGATGCCGGCATTACGGCTGATGAGTTACGTGGCATGGTCCTGAAAACTGTAATGGCGGGCGAAGAAGAGCGCGACAAAACGATGATTAAGGTTTTAAATCAAATGCTTCAGTCCCTACAGTCGATTGAGTACTCGTTGACACCCGAAAAGGGTCCAATGTCACAGATGTCGCAGAAAGTCGCTAGTGGTTGGGTCAACGAGAGCGTACAGAATGGCTATATGAAGCGATCACACAAGATCATCGCGGAGATGCGAAGCATTGGCATGTCAATGGAGGCGGATCTACATGAAAGCTTCCTAAAGTGGCTATTAGAGTGCGGTGAGGTGCCGTATGCCAATGTCAAGGGTGCCGTTGAGGACGAGATTGCCGATCTAAAGACGATACTGATCAGGATGGGCGAAAAACAGAAAGAAAAGTACGCTTTAGACAAACAAATGGCTGAAGTGCCCGGGCATCACAACTAAAGGTTGACAGTCCGACCAAAATATGTTAAAATAAAGGTAAATAGGAGTCAAAATGCGGATTGTATACTTTCATGGTCGCATGTCGAGCCCCAATGCCGAAAAATGCAAGTTTTTGCGCAAACATGGACACGATGTCTTCGCCCCGAAGCTAATTTCGCATGATTGGGCGCAATCCATCGCTGTAGCCCGGGAAATCCTCGAAAAAGTGAAGCCAGACCTTATTATTGCCTCGTCAAGAGGTGCTGCGGTCGCGATGGCGACAAATACGACCGTTCCATGCGTTCTTATCGCTCCTGCGTGGGGGAAGTACTGCCCGTGGAGCGTTTGCAGAGCAAATTCCACAATATTGCACTCCAAAGCCGATAGAATCGTCAAATATCGCGATTCCGAGCTTTTGTCGCAAGCTACAGGCGCCGATCTCATCGAAGTTGGCGCAAATCATCGAATGAACGATGAAGAGGCGATGAAAACGCTTCTAGAAGTTATTGATCGCTATACTATTTAGTATATCATGGCTTGGAACCAAGAAGAGCCTGTTTTCGGCGGGCGACAGCTTAAAAAGCTAAATATTGGCGATTTAGTGTCATGGACCGAGTGGATTTGGGAACAAACCGGTATTGTCGAGCCAGATGGCGGTGAACCGTTAAGTTCACGTCAAAAAAAGTGTTTTGGCGTTATTAGCGAGTTATTTATTGAAGATCGCGAAGTTCGGAAGGTTGCCATGGCAAAAGTTGTTCCAATGAACACAAAAACAGAAAATCGCGTCTATGAAAAGAATATGATAGCCACTTCTTTGAAACTTGTCTCAAAAGGTGGTATGATAGGTGGCGAAAAGAATAACAGGTTCATCAGTGACTAAAGGCGACTTAGTTGTTGCAAAACAACTCCAACTTAGATTTGGATCGTCCTATCCATGGATGCCCGGGGAATATCAGAGTTTAGACGGATATGGGCGCAGCTTAAGGTCCAAGGACAAAGGCGGCATCGGCGTGGTCATTAAAGCTTTGCCAAAATATGATCGCAGCATCACAGAAAACGATTGTAGCGTCTTTTGGGTTAGAACACAAACCGTAACTCAAGAAAGCTCACAATGTCTTAAAGTGCTTTCATCAGTTGACAAGTCAAATAGTTGAGCAAACAAGATGTTGTTTTAGCGATCTGAGAACTATTTATTGGTGTTCAAAGGAAATACTATGACAACTACTATAGACCACATAGCAATAGTTGTCGATGACCTTGATGAAGCTGCTAAGTGGTATACAGACGCCTGCGGAGGAACAGTAACATATAAAGAAGACACTTATTATCGTTTACAGCTTGAGAATACTTGCTTAGCTTTAATATTGTCTTCTCACGGTCCAAACCGTCCACACATCGCAATATTGATTGATTGTCTTGAGGATTTACCAAAAGAGAAAGGTCAATACATTGAACATCGCGATGGGACGCACGGAGTTTATGTTGCAGATCCGTGGGGCAACCACATTGAATATATTTGCTACAACAACGAAGAGTGCAAAGAAAAGTTTTTATCATAACAGGGGAACACCATGAAAATCAAAATCAGTGAATCTAAGATTCGACAAATCGTTAATGAAGAGGTACTTAAGTCTAGCCTTAATAAGACTATAACAGAGCAGAAGTGGCCAAACTATTCAGCATATTTATTGGCTGAGATTTTAAAGCTTGAATGGGAAAGCACGCTCACTGAGTCCAACTCAGAGCAGAAGCCTTCTCCGGAATGGATCGCAGAAACCGCTAGCGCATTTGGATTGTCCGACAAAGAGATTCAGGAAGCAACTGATGTCATGGACAACGATGAGCTTGAAGAAGGAGTCGGAGGATTCCTTAAAGCAATCGCGAAACCTTATCAAAATATTTGGAAGACGTTTACTAATATTACACAGCATGCAGCAGACTTCACTGACCCCGAGGCTAAGAAGGCTGCCGGGGTTATTGATCAAGTTGATGATAAGATCCCCGCTCCAGAAAAGATTCTTAAGCAAGACCCTGATGATGTGCAGGCTCTCCTCCGAAAGATCCTCGACCTTCTTCAGAAAGCAGACCAAGGCGCAGACTTGGATGCTATCAAGCCCGGGCTCGAAGATGAGATTGATCAAGCTGTTGACCAGATTGACACTGCTGTAGATCAAGGCGGCGCCGAAGAAGCAGGAGAAGAAGCGGGTGGCGCCACGGTGTCCGTATTTAAGGGCAAGGGCGGCAAGGGACTACAGAGCTTCTTAGATCGCTCTAAGTCTGGCGTACCCGGCAAGGTTTATGGCGCAATCCTCAAGCACGTTGCCAACAACCTTAAGCAACAAGGTGTGACCGTTACTGAGTCTGTTCTTGACGATGTTCAGGGCTGGATTTGGTACGGACTGGTTGAGGGCGCAGTTCGTGATCAACACGGCGAAGCAGCGCTTAATGAGATCATCGGCGAAGAAGTGGCAATGGGACAAGCCATTGGAAAGGCGCCCGCAAAAGCCGGCGCTGAAGCAGGTGCCGAAGGTGACGAGGCAAGCGGTCCCGTTATCCAAATCTACAAGGGTAAGAAGGGCGTGGGTCTACAAAGCTGGATGGATATGAACCGTGAGAAGCTCGGTATTGATGATACCGCTGTCAAGGTTCTCCTGATGACTGTTGAAGATTGGGCGAAGGCGAACAAGTTGAGAGTCGAAGCCCTCTCTCATAAAATGTTGAGTAGAGTTCTTCCCGAAGTTCTTAACAGGCACAAAGTACGGAAGTTGCAAGAGGTTATTTATAAACTTAGGTCATGAGTTGCAGTATACAAAACAACTCCGGACAAGATATGTCTGCCTTAAGCGGCATGGTATCTAAATTCTATCCCTATGCTCAAAAGTATTTGGGGTTTGACAAGCCGGCACAAATTGTATACGAATCTGATCCAACTAACGCCCAAGACCCGCTGGGCAAAACAGCACACTATCAACCACAAAACTATACAGTCACCCTCTATGTAGACGGGCGACACCCAAAAGATTTATTGCGCTCTTTGGCGCATGAGTTGGTCCATCACACACAGAACTGTCGCGGAGATCTCAGCCCAGAAAAGATCGGCGAGACAAGCGACGGCTATGCGCAGACGGACGGACACTTAAGAAAAATGGAACAAGAAGCTTACGCATCCATGGTTATGAGGGACTGGGAAGACCAGCATAAATCAAAAAGGCGTAACAATTTGCATGAAACTATTTATATTAACAAGGAGAATATTACCATGTCTGAACATGAAAAACTGGTCCAAAGCATTGTTGCTGAGATCATGAAAAACGCGACCATTACACCTGAGCGCGTAAACGAAGAAGAGGACGAAGATGTCCAAGAAGAAGGTCAAGGCGACCGTAACGATAGCGACCGTGAGCAAGGTCGTGCATCGTCTGATCACCGACAAGGAACTTCCTCCGGTGGAAGCGCCGGACAGAATCTAGAGGAAGACAGCAAGGCTGGTAAGATGGACCGCAAGGACGTTGCCAACAAGGCTACTGGTCGCTGGCTTAAGGAAGGCGAGGACGAGGACGAAGAGCCCGTCGAAGAGGCATACGCCGGCGCCAAGAACCCGCCACACCGCGACCCCAAGACGGGCAAGAAGTGCTACGATGAAAAAGGCAATCAAGTCAAGTGCGGATCGGAAGAGGCAGTAAAGGAAGGTAAGGACGAAGATGAAGAGTCCACCAACGAAGGCTGGGATCGTCCCAAGTCTGCTACTGGCTCTGGTCCAAGCGCCAAGGCTGGCAAGTGGGATCGTAAGGATGTTGCTAACCAAGTGCCCAGCGGATTTGTCAACGAGGACGATGAAGCAGATGGTGAAACCATTGAGGAGTCCGATGAGGAAGATACAACTGATGATCTTCAAGAGACCTTCCAACGTCGGCAAGAGAAGCTGTACGAAAGGCTTATTAAAAGGTGGGCGAAATAATGGGCAAAGTGTGGAAAAGACGCCGGCTACTGGCGCAGGTCGAGGAAGCAAGTGCCAAGATTGATACGATTATTGAAAACATTGCAAGTCGTACGACCACAGCAACGACAACGACCGATAGCACAACTAGTACGACTGGTACGACTACCAAGAAGACTACCAAGAAAACTACGACTAGAAAGACAACGGCGAAGAAGGGCGTTACGAATGCATCGTAAGCAGGTTGATTTTGACAAGCTGACAAGAAGGTTTTTGACTGAAGGTCAAATGCCATCTGTCGCTAGTTTTATTCAATCTCTTGAAGAGGTTATCGGGAAGCTTCGCCCAAACACCAGAACTGATGAGCGCCGAGTAGAGATTGCCAAGTCGCATCTTAAAGAGATTCGCCGTTCGGTTCGTAGGTTGCAAAACGAAGTTACCCTTCTTCAAGAAAAACTACAAGTTTTAGAAGAGGGAAAGGGTAGCGATGAATGACAAGTTTTACAAACGATTACTGAGTGAAGCACAAAAGCGTGGAAAGCGTCTCCTTTTAGAAGGCGGTGTTGCTGGGCATTTGATGCATCTGTATGATAATCCCGATCTCTCCTATTCAGACATGGAGGAGATCCTTACTGCCGCCGCTCAAGGCGAATTGGTTGGGACAGAGAAAACAGATGGCTATAACCTTTACCTCAGTTATGTTGACGGCGAAGCTCGTTATGCTCGCAACAAAGGCGACATGCGGAAAGGCGGTAGTAATACCGATGACTTAGCTGCGCGTGTGTTCAAGGGCGGGGAGGGTGTCAAGAGAGTTTATCAGGCATCCTTCCGCGCTTTTGAAAAGTCGGTAGAAGCCTTGACACCGGAAGAGCAAAGCATGCTCTTTGGTGATGAGACTCCTATATTTTTAAACACCGAGATCCAAGGACCGGGAGCGTCTAATGTTGTTAACTACGATGCTAACGTTTTATCAATTCACGCCAGTGGGCACAAAGAGTATAACGCTGCGGATGACGTAGTTGTCAACGAAGACGATGCGACCATAGAGCGCGTTTCCCAGACCCTAGACGGGGTTCTGGACCGCTTTGAAGAAGCAACCGCAGACGAACCCTTCACTGTCCGAAAGACGGCTGTGATGCAGCTAGCGGCGCTGGATGACCATACTATGTTAGAGGACACTCTGCGCAGAATCAACGGCGCAGGATTCAGCGGCAATATGACCGTGGGTGAATACGTTGACTCAAAGCTTACCCCCATTATTAAGAGAGCTATCCCGAGCGCAAACCAATCATTAGTAAAAGAGATCATTGCTCACGTTAAAGAAACCAAGGGCAGAACAAACATCCGCAAGGTTAGAAAGATGCTCAAGGATGATCGAGAGAGAGTGGCGCTAGCGGAACTTCTAGAAAAGAATAATAAAAAGAAGTTGCTTGGCGAAATCATTGCGCCCATTGAAGATGCTATCCACGACTTTGCCGTAGAAATGCTGAAGGGTCTTGAAAGCGCTTATATTCTTGACAATGCAAAAGAGTTGGACCGTCTACGGAATGAGGTCTCAGCAGCCATCCAGCAGATTCAATCTTACAAGGGAGCCGGCACCGATGAAGCCCAAGCACTTTTGATAAGACAACTCAAGAAGCTCAAAAGTCACGACAACGTTAATACTACGGTCGAAGGCTTTGTGTTTAGTTGGGGCGGACAGCAGTACAAGTTTACTGGCAACTTCGCGCCCATCAATCAGATTTTAGGATTATTTAGATATGGCAGAGGTGATGTAGAAGCGATTCAACAAATTGGAGAAGATGGCAGCGTCATTCGTGAACAGACCGGCGGACGCACCGTCGCTCTTGTTCCCGGGGCGTTTAAACTACCACATAGAGGTCATCTTGCCATGATTCGCCAATACGAGATAATGGCAGACGAAGTTAGAATCTTAGTTTCCCCATTAAGCCGCACCAGCGATGGGATAGACGGCAGGGCGCCAATTGACTTTACATCAGAACACTCTATTAACCTTTGGAGAAAGTACATCGAAGCTTACGGCATGACAGACACCGTGAAGGTTGGCATCTCTAAAAACAATTCACCAGTTAAAGCCGCAATTGATTTTGCTGCCAATGGTTGGGATGCGAAAAAGAAAAAACAAGAAACGCCGCCTGTGCCAGATATGGCTCAAAAGGGTGATAAGATTGTTTTAGGCGTCAGCGAAAAAGGGGGTGATAGTACACGATTTGCTGGCGACGTTCAAAGATACGCACGACCCGGGGTCAAGGTTTTGGCTGGTGAACAATTTGCAATCAATGTTAAGGGGAAAGAGTTTACACGTCAAGTTGTTACAGTGAACCCCGATACCGGAGAAGAAACAATAGAAGTTATTCCGCTGAGCGGCACTGATTTCCGTAACGCTATTGAAGCCGGCGATATAAACGGAGTTGCCGAGCATTTGCCAAGCGCGATCCGAAGCCAAGCAGAGGAAATCATTAATATGATGGGAGCGCAAGTAGCAATGAGTGATCCCGAACAAGCACAGATTGCCGAAATGTTATTTGAGATGATTGAACAAGTTATCGATGAAATCTCGGCGATGGCTGGAGGCGCAGTTGAAGGTCCGGCTAGCAAGAAGGAAAAGAAGAAGACTGATACTTTAATCCGCGAAGACGATGAAGAGATCGAGGAGAACATGGCAGACCTTGCTTGGGGTCCAGCGGCACTCGGACTGAACCCAGTGGATCGCGCACCATATTACGAAGAAGAAGACGAGATCGAAACTTTGGCAAAAAGAAGATCTGGTGCAAACATCGCTTTAGGCGAATAAGGACTAATTATAACATGAACCGTATTGATCTATACAACGAAATGATTCTGCGCGAAAACATTCGCAAGGCAATTCGTATTGTGCAAAGTAAACGTCAAGATATCTTGACAGAAGAAACCAAGCTGCGTAATATTATTCGCACCCTCCTTAACGAAGAGGACGCTGCGACTGAAGGTCCGTCCTTGAACACGGGCGGCAATGCCCTTGATCAAATGCTTCTGAATACAAACACACTTTCAGAACTTGAGAAAGAATATAAAACCCTCACGACCTCTAAGGAACAAAGAGACTCTTTTAGAGCACACATTGTCAACGCTGCCGTTAAGGCTCTAGGCGTAGAACGCGCAGGCGGGCTTCCTAACGCTACCGATGACACAGGGGGGGCAGAGCCCGGGATGTCAGATGAAAGCGGCTTAGAAGAGCTTGCAGAGGCTTTAAACGCACTGTTTGAAGCTGAGCTTACAATGGGCGATGCTCCGGAAGAAGAAGTCGAGGCGGATGCCGTTGGTATCGATGATCTGAGACTGGGTACTGAACCGGAGAAGGATGATGATCCCGCCGAAGCCGAGAGAAGCGAGTTTGCTTCCGGTGTCGCAGGGGGCGAGGAGTTGGACAAGACTGGTCGCAACTATGCGCTTGATGCGTGGAACAAAGTTTCAAAGAATGTTGTCGAAGCATATGCAAAGCTTGGCAATGATGAAGATAGAGAACAATATTACGATTATCTAATCACTAACCTTAAACTGTATTTTGATACTTGGGAGTCCGAGCTTGAGGGCACACCAGAAGAGCCTACTACTCCCGAGTATGAACAAGAGAAAGATGCCGAGATGACCGCCGATGTTGGTGGTGGAGAGTTCGGCGAAGAAGAAGAAGATCTTGGTGGAGAGTTCGGACTATGAGCGACATGAAAACATTAATGGAAAACTTCCGGGGTTATGCCCGGGATGAGAAGACAGAACCTATTACCGAGGGGCTGTATGGATCGGGGTTTTCTCCGACACCCCGAGGCGGCGATACGATGGCATGGGCGAAGCCCGGTTATGGCGAGGGCAACCTTACTATG
>VMHT01005287.1_pt1 | contig 10960 bp, 12 predicted proteins | sample 4693611 | NCBI WGS metagenome assembly VMHT01 (sample SAMN12280063, study PRJNA550983) | marine metagenome | isolation source: seawater sampled from same location over 5 years 0.02-0.2 micron viral filtrate | place: USA: collected off the coast of southern California halfway between the port... ... | reverse complement strand
TTACTAGCAAGTGGATATATTGATATAGTTGCAGAGCGTTTGACTGCTCCTCATGATTATTTACCACTTATCAAAATTGTTGAAGGAGCTGGTGGTATCATGACAGACTGGGAGGGTAAAAAGTTAGATTTTAACCAAAGTAATGTTTACGTTTTAGCATCTGCTTCAAGTGATATTCATGAATTGGCTCTGAAAAAACTACAAGACACAGAATGAAAATACTGATTTGTGATTCTTTAAATGAGAAAGTTTTAAAAGAACTTCAAGCTATAGGCGATTGTATTGATATTTCTTCTTCCCCTACAAAGAATGAAGATTTAGATGAAAACATTGAAGATGCTGAAATTGTTGTTATTAGAAGTGGAACTACTTTAGATAAAGCAATCATAGAAAAAGGAAAATCCTTGAAAATAATTGCACGCTGTGGTGTAGGAGTTGACAACATTGATGTTGATTATGCTAAATCACAAAATATTTTTGTCACCAACTCTCCGTCAGCAAACTTAATATCAGTTGTCGAACTTACAGTAGCTTTAATAATAAGTGCTGCAAGAAAAATTAATCTTTCCGACAAGCACTTGAAGGAAGGAAAGTGGAATCGAAAAGAATTTGTAGGTATAGAGCTGTACGGTAAACAACTGGGAATTGTAGGATTTGGTAAAGCTGGAAAATTAGTTTCTGACAGAATGAAAAGTTTTGGAATGTCGATAGCTTTTTATGATCCTTTTATAAATGATTGGAATGGACCTGAAAAAAAATTAGAGCTTGATGATCTACTTAATACATCAGATGTAGTCTCAATTCATGTTATTAAAACTAAAGAAACTGAAAACCTTATTTCAAAGGAAAAACTTGATTTACTAAAAGAAAACTCAATATTAATCAATACATCAAGAGGAGGCATTTTGGATGAGAATTATCTTATAGAACTTCTAAAATCTAAAAAAATATTTGGAGCGGGGTTAGATGTCTACTCCGAAGAACCACCAAAAAATATAGATACTTTCATTGATCTTAATTTAATTTCTACGCCACATATTGGAGCATCAACAAGCGAAGCACAATTGAAGGCTGGTTTAGACACAGTCGATAATATTAAAACAATATTGGCTGGAGATACAACTGTTGCTATTTAATTTTTTTAAAAATCTGTTGTATTAGTTTAAAAAAAATATAATAATGAAAATACGAATTAGTTGTTTAGGCTGGCACCAATAACTTTTTCTTATCGATTATATTTACTTTTAACAGTTTCATAAACTGGCCATCCATAAGGAATACATCCATCTGTACCTTTACTTTGCTGCATCATGACTGGAGCAACAGCTCCTTCTTTAGGACAGCCAACATGACCCCAACCTAAAATATGGCCTGTTTCATGGTTTATCAGATAAATTCTGTAGGTTTCTATATCGTTTTTAAAATCTACTGCACCTTCCTGCCATCTAAAAAAGTTGAGTACAATATTATTTTCATTTCGACAAGAATATATACTATTTGTTTCAATAGGTGCGCAAAGCTCGTCAGTTTTGTTTGGGGAAGCAAATATATAAACATAGTCAGATTCTTCAGCACTTGTTAATTGAAATGATTTTTCAGCTACATTTGTCCATCCCAAATCATTGTTTAATATAAGAAACAAAAGATTTTTAATGCATAATGGATCAAGACCTAACGAGGGTTCGATTCTGATTCCATAGTTAAACTTTGTGTCATCCTTAGGATTTACATTCTCAGGCTCTATCCATTCTTCTTCGGAATTTTCATTAATCAAACTAGAGTCAATACAACCAGTTTTTAAATCACTTGTACCAATATTTTTTGATTTATTAACTATGTCATTATTAAGAAAGATGGCTGTCGATGTTTCTTCCTGAACACTTTTGACGTTTAGTACATTAGTGACTTCAATCAATTTTTCATTCCATATTGTTAATTTTGTTTCTATTTTTAAAGATTCAAGAATGTTATCCACAGCATTTTTATTAAGACTTTGATAGTTTGACATAAAGTAATTTAATGCATAATCATAATGAGATGCATACAATGTACTTCTTTCATCAATATTATTTAAAACTAAAAACCATTCATTTAGACATTCTTCTGAGAGGCTATACCAAGACCCAAACTTTACACAACTATCTGTTATTAAATCTAGTTCATCATCTATAAAATCATCTAAGGTTATTTCTAAAGGTATGAAATCCTCAGTACTTACCAATTGCTGAGTAGTTGTAGTTGTTGAAGAAGTTTCAACTTGTGGAATTTCGCTCTGTTGATTTAATGAATTAGTGAGAAACCTAAAAGCAAAAAAGCTTATTCCTAGCAAGCTTATTAGTAGTAAAGAAGATTTCAAATTTTGATTCATACAACTTATGTTAAAAGGATATTAACTCCTAATAAAGTAAATTATTTTTTGTAGCCTTTAGGATCAATAAAACTTTCAGGTTCTAAACCAAGTCCATCAGCGACTCTATTAATGTAATTGAAATATGAAATAATTTGTACGATCTCTGATATTTCTTTATCAGTGTAACCAAACTTTTTTACATGATTTATATCATCCACATTAATTTTTCCAGGACTCAATGTTAATTTTTCAGCTAAATAACAAATAGCTTTTTGCTTTTCTGAAAGGCTACTCTCTTTCCAGTTGTCAGCAACTTCGTCTACTAATGTTTGATTCTCTGTCTCCGACCGAAGATCATATAAATGAGCTCTTATTCAGTATTCACATTCATTTGATATAGATGTGACTACTGCAAGTAGTTCACGATCAAATCGAGGTACTTTTGAATTACCAAACATGGTTGAGTTATAAAGCCTCATAGAATCCCTGAGTATTTCTGGAGTTTGTGATTGAATTGTAAGGACATTCCAAATTCGTCCAGCTCTACGTAAGCCTTTTTCATATTCTTTTTTCAAAAGACCGCTTGAATTTTTAATATCAAATAATTTTATAAAAGCCATATTGTTAATTTTTGCTTAAAATAAAAATGTATGCAACTTTCAAATGAACTTAAAAAAGCAATTGATAACAATGCTTTCTGTGCAATTTCAACACATTTAAATGATAATGAAATACAGACTCATCTTATGTGGGTTGATTATGAAGATGATTACTTAATAATTAATACAGAAAAAGAAAGAAAAAAAACAGAAAACATCAGGAATAATCCAAATATATCTTTAGTTGTATTTCATCCAACAGCAATGTATTCAAGTTGGGAGATACGGGGAGTTGTTGCAGAAATTTTATCAGATCACTCAGCTGATTCACACATAGATAAACTTTCTCTAAGATACACTGGTAAACCTTACAGGAGGGAACTCGGTGAGGAATGGAATTATGAAAAAATTAAAAGTAGAGAACTTTGGAAAATAAAACCAAATAAAATAATTTCTATGCTTAGACCTCAAGCAAAATCTACTTCTGAGTAGAACTTTAAAAATGGATTACTTTCAAATATATTTTGATCGACTCCAAGATATTCTTTAATTAAATTTTCAGCATTTAAAGATATATCTCCTCCTCTAGAATCAATGTGCCCTGACTTTCTAAATAATTCTTGAGGTATTTTCTTCATAAACCTTTTAAAATTCTCTTCAGAAATTCTTAAAAATTTTGCTAAAGAAAGCTCTACTTTTACTGAATTAGGCAGAACGTTACAGCTGAATACATAGAGCGAGGCGAACATTGCCCAGTCTAAATTAGATGGTCTTCTTCCTTTTTCAAAAACAGTAAAATCATATTGAGGAAAGTATGTGTAGGGAGAGTAGGCAAGGCCTGCTTTATCTGATAAAACTTTATATATATATCTATCTAATAATTTAATATCAAGATTTGGGATGTTATTTTCTATACTGAGTTTATTAATTTGAAATTCACTTTCTAATGGTGAGATGTTAATACTGTTTATAGTTATTTTTCCATAATAATTCTCAACTTCAGCCATAATCTGTATATTTTTTGGAATAAATATTAACCCATCATTATCCGAAGAATCAATAAAAACTGACAATTTTTCGTTTAATTCAAAACTATTGTTATTAATTTTCATATTTCTAATATTGTAATTCTAAAGTATAATTTTAGGGCTAAAAAAAAATATGGGGGTGAACTGGCTTCGACTTTGAAGCGAGTCTCTCAGTAGCGAGTCGAGGGTCCTAGGGCCTCGTTAAAAACGTAGGAAAACAATATAATTGCCAAACCTAAGTTGGCTTTAGCAGCATAAGCTGCTCGTCACCTATCGGGGTTCCCACCTCGGGTAGTAATGGCGTCGAAATGTGGGATGCTTAGTTAGGATACCGACTAACTACTAAGATTTAGGTAAACCTTTCAGGCCATAGGTTCCGATGACTAGCCTGATCGTACTTTATCGGATGCACTCGGAGAAGCTGTTTGATAGCTTGGAAGGACCGGGGTTCGACTCCCCGCACCTCCACCAATGAATAAAATATACGACGTTGCCGTTATTGGAGCTGGAATAGTTGGCTTGTCTACTGCACTCAAATTACAAGAAAAAGGTAAAAAAGTTCTTGTCCTAGATAAAGAAAAATCTCCAGCTACGCATCAGTCAGGTAGAAATTCAGGAGTAATCCATTCGGGTATATATTACAAACCGCAATCATTTAAATCTAATCTTTGCATAAGGGGTCGAGAATTATTAATTGATTTAATGAATAAAGAAAATATTCCCAACAGAATTGAAGGAAAAATAGTTGTTGATAATGATATAGAGAAAGTTGCTATTTTAAATAAAAGAGCTGAAGAGTTGAATATGGATGGTGTGAAAGTTTTAGAAAAACATGAAATTTTAAATTTTGAACCAAATTGTAAATTTAACTCAGCTCTGTATGTTCCGCAGGCGGGGGTTGTTGATTATAAAGTAGTTACAGAAACTATTGCAAAAAAATTTGAATCCCTTGGGGGAACAATTAAATATTTTCAAAAAATCAAAACAATAAATACAAAAAATAACATAAAAGTCCTAACAAGCGATAAGGAAACTTTTAGATCTGAGTTTCTTGTTAACTGTGCAGGTTTATTTTCTGACACTGTTGCAATGCTTGACAATATCAATCCAGATTTAAGAATCATACCCTTTAGAGGCGAATATTATGTACTGAGTAAACAAAAATCACACTTGGTAAATAATATGATTTATCCAATTAGTGATCCTAATCTTCCTTTTCTAGGTATACATCTTACTAAAAATGTAGATGGTCAAATTGAAGCTGGACCAAATGCTGTCTTAGCCTTTGCAAAAGAGGGATATAAGTGGAGTAGCATCAATTTTTCTGAATTCAGCAAAACAATTTCGTATAAAGGAATGTGGAAGCTAGGTAAGGAATACTTTGGTACTGGAATTTCAGAAATGTATAGATCTTTAAATAAAAAAGTATTTTTAAAAGAAATATTAAATTATATTCCTGATGTTGATCTTAGTGATTTGCAACCAAGATTAGCCGGTGTAAGGGCTCAAGCTGTGAGTTCTAACGGGGATTTGATTGATGATTTTGTGTTTGAAGATGGTAATAATTCACTACATGTCTTAAATGCACCTAGTCCTGCAGCAACTGCATCTTTAGCTATTGGTGAGTTTATTGCAGAAAAGGTTAGCTAATTTTTACGCCTGTTTGAACAGACCACAGTTTTGAGTAAACACCTTTAATATCCAAAAGACTTTCGTGATTTCCAGATTCTACAATTCTGCCATCTTCTAGTACATAAATAATCTCTGCATTTCTAATAGTCGATAAACGATGAGCTATTGCAATTACAGTTCTACCTTTTTTAAGAGTGTTAATAGATCTTTGTATTGCCGCTTCAGTTTCATTATCAACTGCAGACGTTGCTTCATCTAAAATTAATATCTCTGGATTTTTTAAAATAGCCCTAGCTATCGAAATCCTTTGTCGTTGACCTCCTGATAGTTTTTGACCTCTTTCTCCCACAATTGTTTTTTCTTTTTTTGGTAATAAATTTATAAACTTATCTGATTCGGAAAGTCTCGCAGCTTCCCAAACTTCTTCTTCAGATGCATTAAGATTTCCATAAGCAATATTTTCAAATACCGTACCTTCAAATAAGAAAATATCTTGACTTACTAAACCAATTTTATTTCTTAAACTATCAATTTCTAATTCTTTAATATCATCACTATCAAATTTTATTTCTCCAGATGTAGAATCATATAATCTCAAAAGCAATTTTATTAATGTAGATTTACCAGAACCAGTACTTCCAACAATTGCTGAAGTTTCACCTTTTTTAATATCTATAGAAATATCATTTAAAACTGGAAAATTTTCAACATACTCAAAATTTAAATTAGAAATTTGGATTTTATCATTAAAATTTATTAATTTATTTGATCCATTTTCAATTGTTGCTTTAGTATTTTTTAAATTTACTATACGCCTGAATGACGACATTGCTTTTTGATATGCATCAAATATGATACCAAGTTCAGTCAAGGGCCATAATAATCTTTGGGTAATAAATAACATTACGGAGTATGTTGCTACTTTAATTTCTCCGTCTAACGCTAAAAAACCACCAATTAAAAGTGTTGCAGTAAATCCAAATAATATTGCTATTCGTATTATTGGAATAAATGCTGCTGAAAGTTTTATTGCATGGTAGTTTGCACTTTTAACTTCTCTTGAGGAAGTTGTTATTCTTTCACTTTCTTTTTTTTCTCTATTAAAACTTTTGACGGTAAGTATTCCTGTGATTGAGTTTGAAAGATTTGCATTTAGATTTTCAATGTCATTCCGAATTTTACTGTATCGCTCTGCAATCCTGCTTGTAAATTTGAGTGATCCAAAAATAATTATTGGAATAGGAATAAACGCAAACACAGCTACTAATGGTGAGATGTATAAAAATGTACTACCAATTACAAGAACAGTAGTTGCAGTTTGAACAAGCCTGTTTGCACCATTGTCTAAGAAAGTCTCTAGTTGGTTAACATCGTCATTTAAAATTGCCATCAACCTTCCAGAAGATTTATTTTCAAAAAATGCTAAATCAAGTCCAAGAACATTGTTAAAAGTATCAGTCCTTAAGGAGTGTTCTATATCTTGAGAAATATTCCTCCATGTGACTGCAGCAATGTAATCGAAAGATGATTCGAGACCCCAAATTATAAAAGTTACAATTGAAAGTATTATTAATTGCTGGCGTCTATCAGGATATCCAAGGTTTCCAATAAATGAATCGGACCCTTCTACAACAATATCTATAGCGACACCTATTAAAACTGGGGGAGCTAAATCAAATAACTTATTAAGTATTGAATAAACTATACCGCGGCGTACTTTAGTGCCCTGTTCAAGCGCGTAGTTGAATAAATCTTTTAAATTGTTTTCTTTCATAAATGTTTATTTATTTGCTTATTTTATTAATTCCGTCTCTAATTTCTTTAAGTAATTGAACTTCTTTTGATTCAGACGCAACAACAGTTTCATCTTCTTCGTCATCAACCATCTCTTCGAAATGATTATAAGCTTTTATTACTAAAAACATAACAAATGCAATAATGGTGTAATTTATTATTTCACCTAAAAAAGCACCAAAGCTACCTGATTGCAAACCTGACACAGGATCTACATCACCAAATAATCCTAAATTATCAAGATTTGGTAAATTTATTACTAATCCAATTAACGGTTCAATCAATTTTTTAGTAAATACATCAACGAGAGATTTGAAGGAAGCACCCATTACAAATGCTACACCAAGTTCAACAACATTCCCTCTATTGATAAAGTTTCTAAATTCTTTTATCAATTTTCCTCCTATTGTTTTTATAAATAATAGAATACATGTAATCTGAGGTCCTATGAAAAAATTTTTATTATCTTTTCTTGTTTTAGTTTTAGTCTCTTGCTCTTCTACCGAACCAGTAGCCAATGATATTGTGGAGGAATCTTCTGAAGAAGTTCAAATAGAGGATACAACTACAACCTCAACTACTACCACAACAGTTGCAGAGGAGCCCTTTGCTTTAGATGAGTTTGGATTAGAACTTGTTGAACCACCTGTTGAGATACAAGAGCAAATTACAGGATTAATGCAATTTGTCGAAAAGTGGGTAGGTCTTGAATATAAAGAAAATCCTGAATACCATTTTTATTCACTTAATAATTATCAAGAATATAACGCACTCTCTTTCTTAGATAATTTTGAAGAGGACTATGAAGAGGATGAGTGGAGTAGGGCGGTTCTCTCAGAAAATATGTGGGGCTTAAATAACTTGACTCCTGATGAATTGCTAAATCTTCAAGTAGAATTTCAGAGATGTTTTTCAGCTGGTTCTTATAACTTGCTTGATAAAATTCTAAGGGTACCAATTAAAAAGAATCAGAAAAAACTTAATCTATACGAACAAACTGTTGTTATTCACGAGCTAGTCCACTCACTTCAAGGACAGTATTTTGAGACTGATAATTGGTATCAGGAAATGGATGATTTAGATGACTTTACTTACTATCCAGGTTTTGTATCACTAATGGAGGCTCAAGCAGATTATGTAGAGGGTAAATGGACTAATTCTTTTGATGAATATGACAGGCAGTCATTTAATTCTCAGATTCCAAACATTACTTGTAGAGTGAGTTTGCCATCTTATTTTTACATTCCCGCGGAGCTGTATTACAATTTTGGACCACTATTAGCTAAACAAATTATTAAAAATGGGAAAATGGACGCACTTAATACAGCACTATTTGGGTATGTAAAAAATGGTTTAAATACCCTCCCTACTTCTGAACAAATATATGAACCGGATAAATTTTTTATAGATGAAAGATATGAAGAATTTTCAGTCGAATCAATCGATGTTGATGGCTACACCTTAATTGATGAAGGCAGTATTGGTGCATTAGATTTAGTTTATTTAATGCAAGACAAGATTGGACAAAAAAATGCTGTAAATGCTGCAATAGGCATTGGAGGAGGTTACTGGAAAGACTATGTAGATGCTTCAGAAAACTTATTAATGACATTAAAGCTTACTGGTGATGATCAAGTTGAACTCCAAGAAATTCATGATGCATTTATCTTATGGGCGGATGCACAGCCAAGATTCAATAATAAAGAAACTTTGGTAGGAGGAAGTCTTTATTTAGGCGATACAAATTTTTGGATTTCACTTGATAAAAGTTTTATAAGAATTGTATTATCTCAAGATATTGACTTACTAAACACAATTAGTAATAAACTAAACGATTTTTAAAAATGAGCACTTTTTATATTTGTCCAACACCAATTGGAAATTTAAAAGATATTTCTGAACGAATTTTAAATACTTTAGATTCAGTAGATATTATATATTGTGAAGACACAAGAAGAGCAAAAAAGCTTACTGATTATTTTTCAATTTCAACACCTCTTAAATCATATTTTGTTGGAAACGAATTCAATAAAATCAATGAAATAGAAGCAGCTTTAAGTGAAGGAAAAGACATTGCCTTAATCTCTGATGCTGGAACACCGCTTATTTCTGATCCGGGTAATGAATTGATACAACATTTAATTTCAAAAAATTTTAATATTGTCTCAATTCCAGGACCATCAAGTGTACTTACGGCATTAACAGTTTCAGGATTTGAAATTAATGAATTTCAATTTTTAGGATTTATTCCAAAAGGAGGAAAAGAAAAGTATGAATTTGTAGTCAAGTTAATTAATTCAAATTCAGTTTCTGTTTGTTTTACTTCACCAAAAAGACTTGTTAAGGATTTAGATTATTTTGAAAAAGAGGGATTAGATTCAGAGTTGGTTATTTGCCGAGAACTAACAAAGAAGTTTGAAACTATTTATAGAGGCACAGCTAAAAGTATAAAAAATAAGCTTCCAGAAAATCTTAAAGGTGAAATTACAATAGTTGTTGGCCCCTCACAAAGTGATGAAGAAATTGATATAGACTTAGACGAAGCAATCAAGATATTACTTGAACAAAAAGTGCCCAAAAGGGAATTAGCCAAATCTTTATCTTTGTTAACAAATTTGTCGGTAAATGAATTGTATGAGAGAGTTAAAAATCTTTAATATTTGTAAGGCATTTATCACAAAGAAACTTGGTTCCAATTTGATGTCTTATTTCTTTTGTTCCACAAAAAGCGCATACCCTGTAACCTTTAGAGATTATTAGAGTTTCACCTTCCACATTCATTGATATTTCATCATTATGTTCAATATCTAATGCTTTTCTTATAGATTTTGGAATTACAACACGACCCAAATTATCAATTTTACTTAAGTTGCCTTTACTCATAAATTTATTTAATCCTATTCTTATATAGTAGTGAATAAAATGGAAACTTTAGAGGATATAAAATGGGTCGATACCCATTGTCATTTACAATTAATGGGTGATGAGATAAATGAAAATGATATATCAAATTTAGAATATTTTATAATTCCTGGAATAGATATAAAGTCTTCAATAAAGGCAAGAGATTTTTCACTTGCTTATCCAAGTAAATCTTATTGGTCAGCTGGACTCCATCCGCATGAAGCAGACCGATTAGATGATGTAAAGCAAGAATTGCTATCCCTCATGCAAGATGCAGACCTGATTGGCGAGACAGGACTTGATTATTATAGAAATCTCTCATCAAAAGAAAACCAGATTAAAAACTTTGAATTTCATATAAATATTGCAGACGATTTAAACAAACCACTAATTATTCACTGTAGAGATAGTTTTTCAGATGTATTTGATATATTGAGTAATAGAAATTTAAATAATCCAATCATCCTTCATTCTTGGACAGGAGGTAATAAATGGACTAAAAAGTTTGTTGAACTCGGAGTATATTTTTCTATTTCGGGAATTATCACTTACGATACAGCCCATGACTTGCAAGCTGCAGTTACAAAAATTCCAACAGATAAATTACTTTTAGAAACAGACGTTCCTTATTTAGCTCCGCAACCTTTTAAAGG
>VMHT01207773.1_pt1 | contig 10961 bp, 18 predicted proteins | sample 4693611 | NCBI WGS metagenome assembly VMHT01 (sample SAMN12280063, study PRJNA550983) | marine metagenome | isolation source: seawater sampled from same location over 5 years 0.02-0.2 micron viral filtrate | place: USA: collected off the coast of southern California halfway between the port... ... | reverse complement strand
TCTTTAAGTATAACGTGTACACTTAGGTTTATTATAAAAGATTATTTTCTAAAATTTTTTAAAAATCTCCGGCCTATAATAAACCAAGCAAAACTAAAAAAAAATATTTCACCCTCGGTATCCATTTATACTATATCATGGTAAAATAATATCATCACCATCTCTATACGAGTCAAAACTATCAAACGCATCTTTAAACGTTCGTAAACTACTTATCGGTTTCACGCGACTTCTTAAATCACAAGATGCAATCATTTCATAGACAACACTCCCATCGACGATCTCTTCTTCGACAAGTATCTCTTTCAAGTGTTCAAGTTTAACACGGTATGTATTAAGGAGTTCTTTTACTTCCGTATAACAATTTTCAACTATATCGTGTATTTCTATATCGATATGATTTGCCGTCACGGGGGATATAAGATCGGGGTTAATGTTCATTTTACCTATAGTTTCACTCATACCGTACGTAGTCACCATTTCACGTGCAATGTTAAACGTTTGTTGAAAATCACTGGATGCACCCGTAGTAACGTGTTCTCGTCCATAAACAATCTCTTCGGCTGCGTGACCACCGAGTGCGACCTTAATTTGTGATAAGAGATAATCTTTCGTATACATACCTATATCATCCGTAGATGGTTGAAAATATGTAACACCACCCGCGTCACCTCTTGGTAATATACTCACTTTACGAACTTCATCGTATTCACGCATGAGTACACCAATAATAGCATGTCCCGCTTCGTGGTATGCAACTCGTGCTTTGCGCGCTCCAGAAACGGAACGGTTTCCTTTAGCACCGACAACTATTCTTTGGTACACGTCTTCGACAATATCCGGTGTTATCATCCCAGATTTTCCATCGCGGACAGCTCGTATCGCACATTCGTTCATAACATTTGCAAGATCGGCGCCGGAAAACCCCGTCGTTTGTTTTGCAAGATCACGAAGACTTACGTCGACGCTTAACATTTTATCTTTGGCGTGTACTTTGAGTATCTCTTCACGTCCGTGTACATCGGGTAAAGAAACTTGTATTTTACGATCGAATCTACCGGGTCGTAATAACGCATCGTCGAGTATATCGATACGGTTTGTTGCACCAATAACAACAATTTGAGAAGTGTTATCAAACCCATCCATCTCGGTCAAGAGTTGATTAATTGTTTGTTCGCGTTCGTCATTCGATGCAAACCCATTCATACTCCTTTTCTTACCAATCGCATCAATTTCATCTATAAAAATAATACATGGTTCGTTTTCTCGGGCTATTTCAAACACTTCTCTGACCCTTTTTGCACCAACACCAACGAACATTTCAACAAACGATGATCCTGAACACTGAATAAAAGGAACGGACGATTCACCCGCTATTGCGCGTGCTAAAAGCGTTTTACCCGTACCTGGTTTACCCGTTAATAACGCACCTTTTGGTATTTTAGCACCAGTACCAAAATATTTTTCAGGTTGTTTAAGAAAATCAACTATCTCTTCGAGTTCATCCTTAGCACTATCTATACCCTGGACATCCTCAAAACGCGTTGTTATTTGACTTTCCACGTCAATGTCATTTTTCATCATGGAAAATGCACTTTGGCCACCTCCACTAAACATTCTAAAAATTGCAAAGAAACCTATAGTAATGAACATGAATGATACAAAATCGTTAAAAGTTCCACCGATTGGTGTTCTAACTAAATCAAAATCAATTTGACTCTCAGACATGGTTTTCCAAAAATCTTCCGAGGGTGTATAATACGACGTACCCACGGTTCCATTCTTTTCTTCGAAGTATACGATATCACTTTGAGGATTTATTTCCGCTTTAACGATTTCGTTTTTCTTAACACCTTTAATAAAATCACTATACATTCGATGTTCATATTCAGGTTTCTTTTCTATTTTTATAGGTGGGGAACTAAACAATTTTGATACGGTTGATATGGTCCCCATTATACTTAATTGTAAGAATATAATTACAATAACAGGATGTTTATCTATAAATTTTTGTAATTTTTTACGTTTTTTTCTTAAACGTTTACGGAACTGTTTCCAGTTCATCTTATAGTATATTTCTAAATTAAACACGTGTATATCTCGCAAAACTCTCTTTTTCACCTGTATAATATAGCTTATACGATTCAATAATACTTGGTACTTTATATTTATCGGGCATACATGCTGGTATTCTCGTTAGTCCGTGTTTAAAGTCGTGTATTGGGTAATACGCCGTTTCACTCTCACGAAGTTCGAAATGTGAAGGTTTGTTTTTATATAACCAAAGTATATGTTTAGAACACGCGTGTACTTTACCAAACCGTTTAGTATATTCGAGTGCGAGTGACATTCCAATTTCACCCGCAAAATTATAATTGTTTATGTTTGAAGATATCCATAGCGTTGTTGGATGTTTTTTGTGTGCGGCTTTATACCCTCGGCGTGCCCCATTTACCGTATAGGGTGCATTTGATTCCACGTATTCCGTTTGATCGGAGTAAAACCATGCGGTATACATCATTTGACATATTTCGAGTAGAATCTTGATTACGTGTTGATCACAATACATATAAGCAAGCTCTTCGGGGTTCATAGATAAAAAGAAAATATTCATTTTGTAAATTGTTTTTTATTAAAAATTGTGTAACTTAAGTTTTATTCATCTCCTCCATCTGAAATGTATTCTTCTTCTACATTTTCGTCCTCATCCTCGTCTTGTTCTATATCAAGACCATCATCTTCTCCGGGTACATCTTCATCGGGTACATCTTCGTCTTCTTTCATGTTTTCTATTTCCTTTTCCTTTTCAATCGCCCTTTCCTTCTTTTTCTTTCTATTCAACGAACTCGCGGAAGGTGTATCAAACAATTTTTTTAATTTTTTCCATTTTACTTCAATCAGTTTTTGTCTTTTTTTATATTTATCGTTCATTGAATCTATAAATTCTTTAGAGTACCCAATCTTTTTTAAAGTTGACGATAATATTTTAATAGGTGGTGGTTTAGACTTTGAATAATACATTTCATTCAAATGTGTCATTTCGTATAAAAGTTTAACACGGACTTTACCATTCTTCAAAACGTTCAGTTTCACACTTATTGTATCCAAATATTCAATGTGATTTTCTTTGTATACGTTTATCTTTTCTGGTGTAGGTATTTGTTCAACGTATGGTTTTTTAAATGCAATACCCATTTCTTTACAGTTTTTTTCCAAACTTTCCAAATAATCTTTTTTATTTTGAACGTAAAAAGGTTGTCGATCGGGTCCAGGTTTATATTTAGCATTAACAATATCATAAACGAGAGAACCAGGTAAAAGTTGTTTCTGTAGTGGTTTAATTACTTGATTAACTTTTTCATGGCTAAAACAACCGGGTGTTTTTATTTTTTGAAATGTGTCGGGGGATTGAGTAGTCATTTTAACTTACTTTATACTTCTATTTTATTACAACTTAGGTCTAATTCACACTCTAAAATGTGGTGGGCTTGAAAATTCTGGAGCGACTCAAATGGGCCCCATAATTCGATAACTTTACGGTTTTTATCATACCACATGTACGATAACTCGAGGTAACGTGTTAACCAATAAAACTTTTTACCGTTCTTGCCGATAAACTTGAAAATATCATCCTCGTTATAACATGAAACGTCAAACTGACTGTAATGAGCACTTGGTGGTTTGTATGGAGCCATGGTCTTTTTGGTTTGTCTTACTCTTATTAAGCGTCTCTTGTTTAAGCCTTATATGTTTTTGTGTATAGAGTCCTTTTTTAGCTTTCTTGTCGTTCTTAGTGACACGAGTCTTAAAGGGATCTTTCATACATTACTTTTTATTTTTTTTATTAGAAGACTTAGGTGTTAAAAAAAGTCCTCTTTGTAACTTTGCAAGGGATTTAATAAAGTTGGGAGATAAAGTTACTTTAGCTTTTTTCTTCACTGTCTTGTTATTTGACATTTTAGGTGTTGTGGACGATCCACACGAATTTGCAGGTCTCGGTTGTTTTGGCATTTATATAGCCTGTTATTTTTTTATTAAACTGAGTGTATCAAATCATTTTTCCACATATCAATATAATTCGTATTTTCCAATACCTCGAGTTCTTTCATCGTTTTTAATGTATCATCCTTGAGACTTTCTACAGCTTCATGAGTGTACTGATATGTTTTAATGTTTAATAAGTAATCGTACGAATTCTCTATTTTATCGAAAATTGTACTCATTTCACTTTCCAGTTCGGATCTTTTCCTCTTAAAAACTTTCAATTTTTCATGTATAACCATTTCAACAAATTTATACGTATTTTTTAATTTTTTTACTTTCTCTTTCAATGTAGTTACTAAGTGTATTTTTCTTTTCTTATACGTTTTAGTTCGTATATCAACGAAATCCAATAAAATATCTTCCGGTGTTTCGTATTTATGTATACCTTTCGTTGGGTGGAATAAATGCATATTAGACGTATGAAATGATTTTTGTAATTTGAAATCTTTTATAATATCGTCACCGGTATAACCCGTAATAACAAAATCAATATCATCTGTTGTACTGTTATTCACGTAGCTTGTAATTTTCTTCTTTTCCACAAGTGTATCGAGGTATTCTTTATAATCTTGTGTCCATCTACATGGAGGTAATTCTGTAATTTTAATAGTATCTCCGTAACGTTTCCAAATACCTTCGGTAACCCAAATAGTATTATCGTTACTAAAAACAGTTCCTTTGAAATTATTAAACCAAGGTTTCATAGGAATGACGTTTTCACCACTTATAACACGTTTTATGTTTGTGCGTATATCAGCCGGGTTAAATGGTGGTATATACGAGCTAAAACCCGTACCTATACCTTCCGTACCGTTTACTAAAACAGTTGGTAAAATAGGAACATAATATTCGGGTTCGATCTGTTTACCATCGTCGTCCATATATTTTAAAACGGGGTCGTCTCTTGGATCAAATATCTTTCTTGCAATTTTTGTAAGTTTTGTAAATATATACCTCGTTTGACTCGCATCTTTACCACCCATCAGTCTTGTACCAAACTGACCACATGGTTCGAGTAAATTAATATTATTCGACCCAACAAAATCGTGTGCCAATTTTACAATCGTATCCGCCAAAGACACTTCACCGTGATGGTACGATGTTTTCTCCGATACATAGGCTGCTAATTGAGCGACCTTCATTTCAGATGTGAGGTTTTTAGAAAAACATGCGTATATAACTTTTCTTTGTGATGGTTTTAAACCATCCGATACGTGTGCAATAGATCTTTTCAGGTCTGCGAGACTGAAATTAACGAGATCTTTATGAATAAAATCGGTTATACCGAGACGTTGAATGTTTCCATAAGGTACCTAGAGTTCCGATACATCTTTTTCTGTACTCTCAAGTAGCCATTTTTTACGTAAATCAGATTTTGATTTATCGAATGCGAGAATGATAGATTCATTCATTTGTGTATCTGTATCAAATTGAACAGTGAGATCTTTTATTTTTTTAAAGTATTCGCGTGCTTCTGCAGATGTAGATGTACCAAGGCCTTTGTAATACTTTATTTTCCATGCATTTTTTCCGTTTCCATACCATTGCCTAAAAGTGGAATCTGTGTAAAATGATTTCGTTTCCGAACCCTTGGTGGCTTTGATAATCGGTGTAACCATACTCACGACGAACTTTAAATCAAGTAAACTCGGCCAAAAATAGTGAATCATGTTAAGTATGAGACCCTTGATATGACTTCCGTCGTTATCGGCATCTGTCATGATCATGAGTTTACCGTAACGAAGTTCCGAAAGGGATGTATATACTTTACCTTGTTGAAGACCCAAAATCTTTTTAAGATCATTAAATTCCTTGTTTTCGGTAAGCTGTTTTACACTCGCATCCCTTACATTTTTACATTTACCACGTAAAGGGAAAACGCCATAATGATCACGACCAACAATGGAAAGACCAGCGATTGCAAGTGTTTTTGCGGAATCACCTTCAGTAACAATCAGTGTACACTTACCAGATTGTACGGTACCGGCCTTATTTGCGTCGTCGAGTTTTGGTATACCCGTTATTTTTGATTTACGAACCCCATCTGTTTTTTTTAATTCTTTCATTTCTCGGAACTTTGATAACGCCAATAACTCCGATTGAATGTTCGTTTTCAAAATATTCTTAATGAGCGATTTCGGTGGTTCAAACTTACTCCCAAAATCCTGTAGTTTTAAGGTACATTCGGATTTAACTTGACTACTAAAACTTGGATTAACAAGTGTAGCCTTTACAAAAACGAAAAAGGCATTTTTAACCTGTTGTGGTCTCAGTTTTATCTTCTTCGCCATATCCTCGATAACACCGTTTGCGAGTATATTTGAAACATGATCTACATGAGATCCTCCTTTTGTTGTACAAATACCATTTACGAAAGATACTTGTTCGAAACCATCATCTGATGGCGCAATACATACCGACCATCTATCACTTACAAATGTACACATTTCATCAGATTTGGTATACATTTTTGCATACGAATTGAATGTACATTTCGGTAAAGGTTCGTTTTGAAACTTTACTTTACAGTTTGGTGATGTGCATATATTTGCATCAAAAACTCGTTTTTCAAATATTTTGTATATAGAATCGTCCATTTTCGTCATCCCGAATCTTTTCCAATCTGGAATAAACGATACAGATACGCTCGACGACGTACCAGAATACTTTTTTATTTTGGGTGGGACACATTTTTTCATATTATCCGACCATTCTTGTGTATATACACACTTATTTTCACCGTCTTTTATCTTAACTGAAAACTTAGATGAATATACATTCGTAAGTTTTGCACCGTACCCATTACGTCCACCGACGAGGCGTTTTTGTGTATCGTCGTAATTTGTACTCGTGAGTAAATGACCAAATGTTAGTTCAGGAGTCCATAATCCTTCTTTTTCGTGCATTTTAACGGCTATACCACCAAGTGGTCCGTTATTTTCAATACTTATTTCACCGCTCAATTTATCAATAGAAACGCTTAACGCGGTTACGCTTTTAGGATACATAGAATTACGATCGATAGCATTTACTAAAATTTCATCGAATATTTTTAAAAGTGCGGGTGAATAGACAGCCGTTTTCTTCTCAAATACACCATTTTCGTGAATCCAGTAGGGTTCGGCAACACGTGATACGGGTCCAACGTATGAATCCGGTCGTTTTAGTATATGTTCAACGTGTGTAAGTTTTTGTATACTTTCACCCATTATTGTCTATTTTATTATACATAATCTATTTACTTAAGTTAGTTTCGTCTTCAATAATATAAATACGGTAAGTTCGTAATTAGATTATTGGTGTGTTTATTTTTTATTTTTCTTAGGTGACGGTGATGTTAAATATTTATAAAAATTTTTAAATGATTGTTTAATAGGTGATTCTAATTTAACAGGCTTAATTTTTTGCTTGGCCATTTGTCTCTTCACTGGTGTATTTCTAACTGTTTTAACAGTGGCAACAAATTCAGTAGTTTTTTTAGTTGACATTTCTATAATACCCTGATATTTTACTTACCGGCGCACATTGCACAATATTCTTCCTTTTCTGGAACGATTCTAGGTCTTGTATACATGTAAATGGCAACGGCAATAATTGAAGCGAATATTATTCTTTGTGAATTCATTTTATTATTAATCAATATTATAATTCATCTACGAGACTAACTTCCGACCCGGAATCGTAATCGTCTTCATCACTCGGTAAAACATATTCTGTATCAGACAGATCTATCATTTCGTATAAGCCGGTTTTCGTCATTTCGTATAAGCCAGTTTGTTCCAAATCTTTTGTATCATAAAATCCAGAAACGCTATCCTTAGGTATACACTCTAACTCCTGATCAAAATCCCATAAACCATCGCCGACGTGTTCAAGTACAGCAACTTGAAATTCAGTGTCCATATCTTTTATAATTTTTCCTATACATATCATACCATCTTCAAATTCGATGTCAATGATCTGGTTTTCCATTTTATAAACACAAGTTTTAATTCTTAAAGTATATTAAATGAATAACATACTAAGAGATCGGGTTATAAGTGAAAAAGATGCAGTTATGTTTGATATAGATGATACTCTTATTTTTACAAATGGTGTGGCTAATACACCGATGATTAAGTTATTATATTACGCAATGAATTTAGGATATAAAATTGTTATTATAACAGCTAGACCTAATAGTATAATTACATCAGCATTTACAAAATGGCAATTAAAAAGATATCGTATACCGTATCATATTCTTATAATAACACCTGCACATAATAAAGGTAATGTAAAAGCTAAATCTGGTTTAAACTATATATTATCAGTTGGTGATCAGCCAACAGATCTTACACACTCCCAGTACGCCATAAAAATAGAGGGTTAAGTCTTCCATCTTCTATCACACGTGTGACACGTGACAAATACAGTCATGGGTTCATCAGCACTTCTAGTTTGCATTTGGTAAAAAGTAGTTTTATACCCTCTACATTTACCACATTTAAATAAACCCTTGTAATCTTTATCATGCATATAATTAGCCGCGTGTTGTTTTTTCATTTCTGTTACCGCTATTTGTTCTGCCATTTTCGCGTGAGGTCCTTCAGGCCACAGAGCCTGTGGTGATAAATTAATAACAGTAGACGTTTTAAGTTCACCTTCCAAAATTTTATATTTTAACATTGGTGATTTTTTTAGATTATACATAATACTTAAAAATTTTTGTTTATACCGCTGAACGTGATTACTATTATTAGACGCAGGTGTATCTCCGCATTCTTTTGTTCTTATATACGCCCAATTTGATGTATGTTTTTCTAAGTTTTGAACTATAGCGTGTTCAATCGGTATACCCAGTATTTCTGAGTACTTTTCTTTTGCATATTCCCTAGATAACATCTTTTACTTTATAGTCTATTATTTTCTACTTAGGTGTTCCATTTCAGGTTTCTTACAATCGGAAAATGATTCGGGGGAGCACATGTTAAATGGATCAGAAGTAGTGATTGGTTTATTACGAGTTTGTACCCAAGGTGTATCAAGAACTATATTTTGATACAGTTCAGTTTCTTTTAATATAATATAAACGATTATGAAAGCTATAAATATTTTGATAGTGTTGTTCATTTATTAAAAGCAATTTTTTTATTCCAGTAAAATAGGATGACACGTGCTGTTTTAATAAACGAAAAACGTAACGATATATATGAAATAGATATTGACATATCTCCTTCTAAAAACGAAATTTTCAAATTACTGAAAGGGAAAGCGAGCTTTCTAGGACAATGGCCTGAAGAACAGGTTGTTATCGTAAAAACTGAACCAGACGAATCTTTTACTAAATTAAATTTAAATTTAAATAGATTACCTAGACCGTTTACAAATATGGAAGTTTTAGGAAGAATACTTCTAATTCGAATGGATGATAACGCAGACCCTCAAAATTTTACATTAAAAGAATATCATAAAATGGCTAAGTATACTCACCCAAGAACGCGCTCTTCATCGATGTTAATTAGTAGACCATTAAGTAGGAATATAAGCTGTTCCTCGGAAGACGGCTTGTGAGTATTTCATACACAGTTGGAAATGAGACTGTGCCCAATCAATCGGATTGTCCATTTTAATACCAAATGGGTTTTCATTTACAGTTTTCATTAAATCCTTGGATTTACTAAGATCACCCATTTCAACCATAGTTTTATCTATATTTTGTAACCATAACACGTGTTTTTCATTTTTAGGATCGAATTCTTTTACAAACGACATTTATATTATATACTCACACATTCTTTAACCTTGTATCTAATCTTGATTTATAATATCTCTCGTTTATTTCACCGTCTATTTTCTGACCGGATAATGATATTTGTAATAAATCGTCTTTGTATCCGAAAGTATGACAATAAAAATAACAAACTCCGGTTCCGGTTGACATTTCGTCGAGTTGACTCTTTACCATTTCTTCAGTGAAAATGTATTCTGATATGTTTTCGGGTGTCCTTTTCTTAAAATTTATATTAGGGTTTATTCGAGAAACAGGTTGTTCCAAATTCATGTCTGGCCATACGCCATAGCTTGAACGGTATTTACTCATATAGTCTATACATTCATTAGCAATAATTTTTCTACTAAAACAAATTATACGTGGTTTACCGTCTGGGTCAGTAATTGTTGTATATCCACCTCTTATAACACCTATAAAATAAAACTTCATATTACATTATACCAATATATCTTTATACTTCATCAAAAGATTTGCTTGTTTCAGGTGTATTTTCAAGTGACCTCATTAACATATTTCGTGATATATCCATGTTTTTCTTGCGCATTTTTATCCCCAACTTTTCGCCATTTGTTTCAGTTGTTTGTGATAACCATCGTTTTAATAACCCTTCTCTATTTTCCATAACACGTGATGCGATATTTGTTTTACCGTTTTCATATAGAGCCTCTATAAAAGCGTCACCGGAACTTGGATTATGTTCATTTGAGAAATCACATAACCAATTGAATTCACTTTTCATGGGTGACCTATCCATTTCGTATACCTGTGCTAATGTATATTGTGTAGAACGAAACGTAAAATATTTTACAAGTACAGTATCAACGTCGTCAAATGTTTGGTCGGAATAATCATTACCCGAAACACACCGCGTTAATATACGATTTCTATATTTTTTTACAGGTTTAGTTAAAAATATAGGTTTTGTAGAGTGTGATATCATCTTATTATTTATATAGAAAAAAAACCTTAAGTTAATTTATACAGATGAACTTTCCCAAAACACCCGGTCAATGCGAATATCTAAGGGTTATACAGTCTCCTAAACCTATTGTAATCGCAACCGGGCCAGCGGGTTCGGGTAAAACAATGTTTGGGTGCCAGGTCGCAGCCGAAAAATTAATAAACAAGGAATGTAACCGTCTTA
>VMHT01193575.1_pt1 | contig 10963 bp, 14 predicted proteins | sample 4693611 | NCBI WGS metagenome assembly VMHT01 (sample SAMN12280063, study PRJNA550983) | marine metagenome | isolation source: seawater sampled from same location over 5 years 0.02-0.2 micron viral filtrate | place: USA: collected off the coast of southern California halfway between the port... ... | reverse complement strand
TAAGTTTAAAAGATCGTAAAAGATTAAGAACTATTGTTAAGAAAGTACATTTAAAAAATTACCCAACACACATGATAACAGATTATGAAGCCGATAAGCTTGTCGAAGCTTTTGGTGAAGAAACTATTTATAACCTGTTGAAAGCTAATGTTGGTGTAAATGTCGATTAACTTTAAATACAAACCAGAAGGCGATACACTTAAAACCTTTATGAAGTCAGATGACTTCTTTAGAGGAATGCGTGGGCCTGTTGGATCTGGTAAATCAGTAGCTTGTTGTATAGAAATTTTTAGACGAGCATTGCTGCAAGAAAAAAACAAAGAAGGTAAAAGAAAATCTAGATGGGCAGTAATAAGAAATACAAACCCACAATTAAAAACAACTACAATTAAAACATGGGTAGATTGGTTTCCCGAAGATACTTGGGGAAACTTTGCATGGTCAGTACCTTACACACATAGAATAAACAAAGGTGAAGTAGAACTAGAAGTTATATTCTTAGCACTTGATAGACCAGAAGATGTTAAGAAATTATTATCTTTAGAGCTTACAGGTGTATGGATTAACGAAGCAAGAGAAATACCTAAAAGTATTATTGATGCTTGTACTATGAGGGTTGGAAGATTTCCATCTATGAGAGATGGAGGTGCAACTTGGTATGGAGTAATAGCCGATACCAATGCACCAGAAGAAGATCATTGGTGGCCCATAATGGCAGGTGATGTACCAGTACCAGATCACATATCTCGTGATGAAGCTTTAATGTTAATTAAACCTGATAACTGGTCTTTCTATACTCAGCCCCCTGCATTAATTGAGAAGAAAGATAAAGATGGATTTACAACTGCATATGATCCAAATGAAAAAGCAGAAAATAAAAAAAACCTAACTCCAAAATATTATCCTAATATTATTAGAGGTAAAACAAAAGGATGGATAGATGTTTATGTTTTAAACAAACTAGGAACTATTGAAGAAGGTAAACCTGTTTATCCAAACTTTAGACAAGAGATGCACGTTGCAACTCAAGATTTACAACTAAGCCTTGGTCAACCTATATTTATAGGAATTGACTTTGGCTTAACTCCTGCAGCTGTCTTTGCTCAAAGACTATCGACTGGAAGATGGCATATCTTAAACGAACTTGTATGTTTCGATATGGGTGTTATGAGATTTTCTGAATTATTAAGAAAAGAAATAGCTACACACTACAAACATTATGAAGTGATGATCTATGGAGATCCTGCTGGTGATTTTAGATCACAGACGGATGAAAGAACACCTTTTCAAATTATGAGGACTTATGGATTAAAAGCTATACCTGCACCATCTAATGATGTTGCTCTTAGAATAGAAGCTGTAGATGCAGCACTACAAAGATTGCTTGATGGTAAAGCAGGATTTTTAATGGATACCAAATGTATTAATTTAAAAAAAGGGTTCAATGGTGGTTATCATTACAGAAGACTACAAACTTCTGGAGATCGTTATGATGAAAAACCACTAAAGAATAGATACTCCCACGTTCACGATGCATTACAATATTTAATGATGGGAGCAGGTGAAGGTCGAACTATTCTATCTGGAAAGCAAACACAGAAAACTGTTATTGCTAAAAAAGAATGGGATGTTTTTGCAGGACAAAAAAAGAAAACAAGGAAAGTATGGGATCTGTTCAAAAGGAATGGTTAATCTATTTCCATAATGCACGAACTGTAAGGTATGCTAAATGGACTTGGTGGTGGAAACCAAAGCCAGGATTTAGTCATTGTGGTGCATTACATTACGATACTAATGTTAAACATTGGATACACATGGAGTTTAACCATGCAGGTATTGAAACAACTATACTTAGTCCAATAGCTGCTGAAGAACTATTTGCTAAACTTTATGATTTTAAAATACTTATTTGTCCTAAAAAAAATGATTGGCATTTAATGAGAATTAAAGAATTGTCTTGTGTATCATTTGTTATGAGGTTGATTGGATTTTATAGATGGTGGATCATTACACCGTATCAGCTTTATTGTGCGTTGCTAAAAGCTGGATATAAGCCATTTTGGGAAAAAAGGGAAAATCATGGCAAAAAAAACAGCTAGACAAATTTTAGATAGAATTGCAGAGATCCATTCAGAAGAAGAATCTTTAATGGAAGATCTAGAAGATATTATGTTTCCTAAAGATATAGATGAATTTGAAGAAGATGATTTTCAAGATGATGAGGAATTAAATTAATGAGTAATGATGGTGGAAATAAAGGTGGAAATAATAAATCAGATGCAGATTCTACTTACTATCAAAAACAAATGGCAGGTAAAAAAACAGGATCAACGTATGAAGTTTTTAAAGATGGAAAATCTCAAGGCATAGATTATGGAGTAAAAAAATCTGTAGAAAATTATAAAGCAGAACAATTTAAAAATTCTGGAAAAATTGAAGGAACAATTAAGACTCCATTTATGCTTTTAAATCTTGGACTTAACGCAGGTAAAGATTTATTAAATAAAGGTTCAGTTAAAACTAGAGAATTTTTTTCTAATAAAGTTTTAACATCTAAAAGAGCTAAAAAAAATATTGGTTATACTCAAGCTGAATTTAGATCTTTATCAGTAGATAAACAAAATGAAATTTATAGTAGTTATATAGAAGGAAGATTGTCCAATAAAACAGATGCTTATGGTAATGACAATCCAGGATATAACAAAGGTGGAGATGGTCAAAATCAAGTAAGAAAAACAGAAAAACAAATTGAAACTGAATCAGAAGAAGAAACAAAAAAAGATCAAAAAACAGAAGAAGAAAAAGAAGAAGATTATAAAAAAGTAAAAGGATTAAAAGGAGCTAGATCAATGTTTGGTAATGCAGGTGGTCGTGGTTACTTTGATCCAGCTAAATAGGAGATAAATATGGCACACGAAACATGGCACACAAAAGCATGGATGGAAAAAAAAATAAAAGAAGGTAAAAAAAAAGATCCTTTATATCCTTCAACAGATGCACAAATAGATTATATCTATGGCCCAGGTGCAAGTGAAAAAGCAATGATGGATGTTAAAGAAGCTAATCAAAAGAAAAAAAATAAAAAAAATAAATAATGGCATACATAGAAACTCAAGAAACTTTAGATCAAGGCACAGCAGATAAAGCTACAGAAATACTTAAAAAGTATAAAGAAGCTCAAGGTGTTAAAGATTATTGGAAAGATAAGTTTGAAGAAGCTTATGAGTATTGTTTGCCTAATAGAGAATCTTTTTATGATGAGTCACCAGGACAAAAAAGAAATGATAAAATTTTTGACGAAACTGCAGTAGTTGGAGTACAAGAATTTGCATCAAGACTACAAGCAGGTATCACACCTACGTTTGCTAGATGGGCAGACTTTCAAGCTGGTTCTGAAATACCACCAGAAAAAAAACCAGGAATAAATCAAGAGCTAGATAAAATTACAGATTATGTATTTCAAGTATTACAAACATCTAACTTTAACCAAGAGATACATGAAGCATTTATGGATCTTGCTATTGGTACAGGAATACTTCTTGTAGAAGAAGGTGATGCAGTTAATCCAATTAAATTTACTTCAGTACCATTAACAAGAGTTTGTTTAATGAATGGCCCAGATGGTAAAATTGATACTGTATATAGAACAAGAACTTGTAAAGCACATGAGATAAATATTTTATATCCTAGAGCTAAATTACCAGAAAATTTTGATCCATTAAAACAAAAAAAAGAAGTTAAAATAATAGAAGCTATTTATAAAATTTATGAAGACAATGTAGAAAAATATAAATTCTGTGTTGTTATGGAAAATCCTAAACATATATTATTAGAAGAAGAATATTCTGGTGATGGTTCTAATCCTTATTTAGTATTTAGATGGAACAAAGCATCGGGAGAAGTATATGGTAGAGGGCCAGTATTTAATGCAATGGGTGCAATAAAAACTTGTAACCTTACTATAGAATTAATATTACAAAATGCACAAATGTCAGTAAGTGGTGTTTATACTTATGAAGACGATGGTGTAATAAATCCAGATAACATTTCCCTTGTACCAGGTTCTTTAATTCCTGTAGCTCCAGGTTCTAAAGGTTTGTTACCAATTCAAGCAGCATCTAACTTTGATGTTGCTCAGTTGGTTTTAAATGACATGAGAACTAATATTAAAAAAGCTTTATACATGGAAGCTCTTGGAAGACCAGAAGGTACTCCAATGACAGCAACAGAAGTTTCTGAAAGAATGGCAGATCTATCAAGACAGATAGGTGCTTCTTTTGGAAGACTACAATCTGAATTAATTAATCCGTTATTAAGAAGAATTATTAGAATTTTATCTAAACAAGGTAGAATAGAAATCCCTAAAGTAAATGGTAGGGAAGTTAAAATAGCTCCAAGATCACCTCTAGCACAAGCTCAACATTTACAAGATGTTGCAGATGTAACTAGGTTCAATGAAATAATAGCAGGTACGTTTGGCCCACAAATGATTAACTTAATTGTAGATCAAAATGAAACTGCAAAATATTTAGCAGAAAAAATGAACCTACCAGAAAAACTTATTAGAGATGAGAATGAGCAAAAACAATTAGCTGATCGTATGACTCAGCTACAACAATCAGCACCAGAAGGAGGAGAAGTTCCACCAGGAACGTAGAATGACATGGGATGCACTAAACAAAGAAAAACCTAAAATTACAACAAGCATAGATGGTTATTCAAGATCTACTAAAGATGAGGAGATTTTAAATAAACATTTTGCAAATGTATTTAAAGGTGAAGAAGGTAAAAAGGTATTAGACTACCTACAATCAATTACAACTGAAGCAGTTGCTGGGCCTAATGTAACTAGCAATCAATTATTTCATATCGAAGGTATGAGATTTTTAGTTGGTATAATAAAAACACGAAAAAAAAAAGGAGAACAAGATGGCAGATGATAATGCTAATGCAGCACCAATCGCTACAGAAACAACTACTGAAGCAGGTAAACCAGAATATATACAAGATAAATTTTGGGATGCCGATAACAATAAAGTTAATTTAGAAAATTTAGCAGCAAGTTATAATTCACTTGAATCTAAATTAGGATCAAGAACAGAAGATCTTACTAAACAAATTAGAACAGATATTGAGTCTGAAAAATTAAGAAACGTACCAGAAGATTACAAGTTATCTGTTCCAGAATTAGATAGCTCAATAGATATTAAAATTGATAAAGATATGCCTATTGTTCAATGGTGGGATAAAACTGCAAAAGATGCTGGTTTATCACAAGATCAATATGATGAAGGTGTTAAAGCCTTTATTGATAATGCTATTGCTAATTTACCTAACACAGAATTAGAACGACAAAAACTTGGTGATGCAGGAAAAGAAAGAATAGAAGCTGCATCTATGTGGTCAAAAAAACATTTAACTCCAGAAGGTTATTCTGCAATTTCTGCATTAGCAGCAACTGCTGAAGGAGTACAAGTTGTTGAAGAAATAATGAAACTTACTAAAGACTCTAATATGCCAACATCAAATACACAAGTTGATGCACAAGCAACTCAAGATGATTTAAAAGCAATGTTAAATGATCCTCGTTATTGGGATAGCTCTAAAAGAGATCCTGGTTATGTAAGAAGGGTAACGGAGTTGTATGAAAAAGCATATAAAGGACAAAGTTAATTCTAAATACAAAAGGTTAAAAAAACCTTTGAAATGGCTTGACTGTGTAAGTCAAACAGGTTGGTTGTCTATTAAACAAATGGATAATGCTAAACCTGCTCTTTGCACAACAGGTGAGTTTTGGATTTACAAAGAAACAGATGCTTTTATTACTTTGTTTGGTACTTATTCAGAAGATGAAAATGGTGAAATAGAATACGGAGAAGTTATTACTATTCCTAAACATTGGATTTAATGTGCGTTGCCAATAACCTACTCTTTAGAATATTTCTAAATTAAGACCTTTTAAAATGTTTATGTTTGCCCTTCTTGGATAACAAACCCCTGCATTAAAAAGATAATCGGTAATTTAAACAATAACAACAAAAGGACACAATAATGGCAACATCAATAACTAATGCCTTTATAACTCAGTTTGAAGCAGAAGTTCATATGGCTTACCAAAGAATGGGAAGCAAACTTAAGAACCTTGTTAGAACAGTTAACGGTGTCAATGGAAACTCTGTTAAATTTCAAAAAGTAGCAAAAGGATCTGCAAATACTAAAGCAAGACATGCTGAAGTAGTAGCTATGGATCTTTCACACAGCAATGTGTCTGCAACTTTAACTGATTACTATGCAGCAGATTACGTTGATAAGTTAGACGAGTTAAAGGTAAACATTGACGAAAGACAAGTTGTAGCTTCTTCAGCAGCATACGCATTAGGTAGAAAAACTGACCAAGTGCTTATCGATACTTTAGATTCAGCAACTTCAATCGCAAACAACGTATCAAGTTCAGCAACTGGTATGTCTTTGATTAAAGCAAAAAACATGATGGAAATTTTCAACGGAAATGACGTTCCAGATGATGGTCAAAGATACTGGGTAGTTGGGCCTAAACAATGGTCTGATCTATTATCAATAGATCAATTCTCTAGAGTAGAATATGTAGGCCCTAATGAGCTTCCATTTGCTGGTGGTATTACTGCCAAAAGATGGTTAGGTTTTTTATGGTTCACACACTCTGGATTATCAAAACCATCTTCAGATAGAAAAACATTAGCATTCCATAAATCATCTATTGGTTTAGGAGTGGGTTCAGATGTTAAAACTGAAGTTAACTACATCCCTGAGAAAGTATCTCACCTAATAACTTCAATGTTATCTTTAGGTGCAGTACAAATCGATGGCGATGCTGCTAGAGTTCAACTTTGTGCAGAATAATAACTAAAAGGAAATAATAATATGGCATACGCAACTGACAATCCTATCAAAAAGGTAGCACAGATGAGTGGCAATTCTCTTTGGTTTTATACTGACGGAGATGCAACTTCAGCTATCGTAGGTAGTGGTTACTTCAATTCAGCTTACGCAGAGCTTAAACAAGGTGATATGATCCTTGTTGCAGCTGGTGTAGGTGGCACAATGGAATCTGACTTACTTGTAGTAAGTTCAGCTACTGGTGCAACAACTGTAACAACTGCAAAATTAGCATAGTCTAATTTCGATTTAGGGGGAGAAATCCCCCTAGGTCATTTTTTTTTATATTATGGCAACAACAAGTATAGATATATGTGCAAGAGCTTTGGTAATGATAGGTGCAAGTCCTATTTCATCTTTTTCTGATGGAAGCACCGAAGCATTAGTTGCATCTAATGTTTATACTGATGTAACAGAAGCTTCATTAACAAGACACAGATGGAGATTTGCTACAACACAAGGATCTTTATCCTTATTAAGTAATACACCTGCAGGAAGATATGATTACGCATATCAAATGCCAACTAGTCCAGAAGTCTTACAAATTATTTCAGTTACTTGTAATGACTATGTAATACCTTATTCAAGATACCAAGATTTTATTTATGTAAATAATTATGGTTCAACAAGTTCATTAATTATGGATTATATTTACAAAGTAGATGAATCTTATTTTCCACCTCATTTTAGATTAGCATTAGAATACGAATTAGCAGCAGTATTTGCAGGTTCGGTAGCTAGAGATTCAGCAATGATAAGACAATTTAAAGAATTAGCTGAAAGACAATTTTTAGTTTCTAAAAATATAGATTCAGCAGAAACAACAACAAAAGTAATAGACACAAAAAGATTTATTAACCTTCGTAATTCTACAAGAACGGATGGATAATGGGAAGAACATTAAGAACAGTTATAACTAATTTTTCTTCTGGTGAGCTTAGTCCTTTATTAGCAAATAGAACAGATGTTGGATCTTATTTTCAAGGAGCTAAAGAATGTAAAAATTTTGCATTATTAGCAGAAGGTGGTTTGATGAGAAGACCAGGTACTAATTATTTAGCAACACTACCTGCAGAATGTAGAATCATTCCATTTATATTTTCCGATGATGAAGTTGCTATTATAGTATTATCTAATGGAAGAATGGATGTATATAATACTTCTGGTACAGCTATTACATCAAACTACACAACAAATTGTAATTGGATTACAGCAGAATTATTTGAATTAAATTTTGCACAATTTGGAGATAGTATTTTTATTACACATAGAAATAGACCAACAAGAAAAATATTTAGAGAAAATGCAACATCATTTACAGTACAAGAATTTGAGTTTGCAACTCATTCATCTGGTTATCCTGTATATGAGCCATATTACAAATATGCTGCAACAGCTACTACAATATCTACTTCTGGTACATCTGGATCTGTAACAGTAACAGCAAGTGCAAATACATTTACAGCACAATGGGTAGGAGTAAGAATAAGAAAAGATAAAAAAACTATGACTATAACTGCTTACTCGAACGCAACAACAGTTACAGCTACAGTTAATGAAACACTTACAAATACTACAGCAACAACTGATTGGGATGAACAGTCAATATCTGCATTAAGAGGTTATCCTCAAGCAGTAACTTTTCATGCAAACAGATTATGGTTTGGTGGATTATATTCTAAACCTGCAAACGTACTTGCTTCTAAAATATCTGAGTATTTTAATTTTGATGTTGATGATGCAGACTCAGCAGATGCTATTGATATTGATATATCAGGCGACCAAGTTAATGAAGTTAGACATATGTTATCTGGTAAAGACTTACAAATATTTACAGATGGTGGTGAATACTATGTACCAGTTGCTTCTGATAACACTATTACACAAGCTAATATAAGTATTAAACGACAATCACCTTATGGAATATCTAGAACAGCACCTAAAATGTTTGACCAAGCAGCAGGTTTTGTACAAAAAAATGGTAAAACAATTAGAGAGTTTGTTTATTCTGATTTAGAAGATGGATACAAATCTACTTCTGTTTCTATTCTTGCTGGACATTTAATTGATAGCCCAAAAGAAATTGCTATCATGAAAGGTAATGTTACTAGACCAGAACAATATGCTTTTTTCTTAAACAATGGAACAACACACGCAGGTAAGTTATCTGTATTTCATTCTGTAAGAGATGAAAAAATAGCAGGGTGGGTACAATGGTCAACAAGAACTGGAGATACTTTTCAATCAATAGCAGCTTTAAATGAAAATTTAATTGTTGCAGGTAAAAGATCATTAAATGGATCTACAGTATATACATTAGAAAAGTTTGGAGATGACGATACTATTACACTTGATTGCCAAACAACTTCTGTAATAAATCAAAGAGGTACACCATTAGTAGATGGTGCATCACAATCTGGTACAACATTAATAATAGATGGATTAACTTCAGCTCCAAAAGTAAATGAACAATTTACAATAGCAGGTAATGCAACAGAATATACTATTTCATCATTAGTTGATAATGGTAGTGGAGAATATTTATTAACATTAAATAAAACTTTAGCAGCAAGTCCTAGTGATGGTGCAGCAATTACTTTTACTAAAGGATTTTTACATTCAGTAAATGGTATTTATACAAATGAGTCTATTAATGTAGTTGAAGGTAATAGTTCAATAGGAACATTTACAGTATCTAGCTCAGATACAATTACACTAGTAAATGCACCAAAAGCTACAGCTTTAAAAGTAGGATTTAATTTTATTCCTATTGTTGAAACAATGCCAATAGATAAAGAATTACCAGAAGGCCCATTAACAGGTCTTCCAAGAAGAATATCAAGAGCCATCGTTGATTTAAATTCAACTTTAGACATGACTATTAAAGGGGCAGACAGCACCTCTAAATCTTTAGTAGTTCAGCAAGTTAATTTTTCGGGTGGCTCTGACCTAGTTCCAGTAACAGAAAAAAAAGAATTTTTCTTTTTAGGTTACAATAAAAGTCCAACAATAACGATTTCTCAAGACGATCCTTTACCAATGAAAATTTTGGGTATGAGTGTGGAGGTAGTTTTTGCATGAGTGCTGATCCAGTAACAATGTTTGTAATGACAGCAGCTAAAACTGTCATGGATATAAAAGAATCTAGAAAACAATCAAAACTTGAACAACAAAGATTTGAATTAAAAAAAGAACAATCTATGAGAATAGCTAAAGAACAAGAAGAAGATAGACTTAATGATCTTAGAATGGCTAAAGCTCATAACTTAGCAGTAGCTGCAGGTGCAGGTTATAGTAGTGATAGTAGAGGATTTTTAAATGTTCAAGAACAACAAGATATTGTTGCAGATAAAGACATAGCTAGAATTAGATTAAATGTTTCAAATGAAATTAATGAATATTCTTTAGCACAACAACAAACAGCTAGTAGAAGAAAAAACGAACAGTTTGGTGGTTGGTTATCTATAGCAAGTGCAGGTGCAGAAGCTAAATATAAAAAGGATTTATACGATGCTTAAAACAGGTAAAAAACAAATTGATACTAAAAGAACTATTGGTGAAATACCTTATGTAGAAGCTAAAAGTAGTTTTAGTATTGCATTAGATGCTATTAGTCCAACTTTAGAAAGAATGGAAAGAAATGCTGATGCAACAGCAAGTGCTAATTATTTTCAAGATTTTCAAATAAAAACTAGAGATCAATTTTTAAAATTTAGTTTAGATGAAACTTTAAAAAATAATCCTGCTGATATGAAAGCAGCAGTAGATACTTATTCAAAAACTTTATTAGAAAAAATACCTGCAGTATATAAAATACAAGCTAATGCTATGTTGTCTTCATCATCTAGTGTTTTAGTTAATGGTGCAGCAAATAATAGATTTAAATTAGATGAAGCAAAATTTGAATTTGATAATGCAGAAATTTATAATAATCTTAATACTAATGCAGAATATTCTCATAGTGTAGCATCAGATAATCCAGATACTAATGCAGCTAAAGGTGCTGTTAATGATGCAACAGTAAAAGCAATGTTATTTTTAAATAACC
>VMHT01111017.1_pt1 | contig 10963 bp, 4 predicted proteins | sample 4693611 | NCBI WGS metagenome assembly VMHT01 (sample SAMN12280063, study PRJNA550983) | marine metagenome | isolation source: seawater sampled from same location over 5 years 0.02-0.2 micron viral filtrate | place: USA: collected off the coast of southern California halfway between the port... ... | reverse complement strand
GTAAAGATGTTGGTGTCAGCAGCTGCTGGAGAACCAGCATTCTGCTCGGCATATGTAATAACATCTTCTGCTTTGATACGATCAAAGTCAACTTGACCTTGACCAATACCAATGGTTACTTGACCAGAACCAGGAGTATCATCAGTGACTACGATACCGTCTGCTGCTGCAATGTCAAGTGTCAAAGCACTGTCAATTTTGCTGTCAATACGTGCATCAATAGCCTGTGTGGTAGCAACCTGATCATCATCAGAATCCCAGGTCTCAGTAGAGTATACTGTACTATCAAAGTTATTCCAATAATACGTTTTTAGGTATGCATCAACATCATCGGGAATACCCTGACAATTAGACTCTTGAATAGCATATCGCAGCTGCTCAAAGTTTTTGTTAAGGTCATCAGACCTAATAGCTGAACCAGGGTTAAACAATGCTCGGATGTCTTCTACCTTAGTAATACGACGAATCTTAACATTGTCAACTGTAGGCTCATTAGGATCTGTAGGAGCAGTAGGTGCTGGCGGAGCAGTACTTGTAAACTCTACAATAGTAGGGTTAGCATCAGTAATCTGCCAGGGGTAGGTGGAATCAGTCGTGAGCTTCTCGTCATATTCTTTTGTAGTTACGTTCCAAAAATAAACGTGGATCTCAGATTTAAAAATGTACGGAAAGTCAAACGAAAAAGTTAGTTGACTTCCGTTTCCGGCTTTAATTGTTTGTACGTCAGAACACGACATAATTCGTTAAATAGTTTTAGTTACGTGTATCAAGGATGGATGGATCAAAAACTTGACCTCTAGTAGCAGCTTCGCCACGTAGGTCTTTCTCAACTTGCCTCAATTCAATAGCAGCATACATATCTGCATCCATTTCAGCATAAGCAATTTCTTCTGCTTGACGCCTTGCTTCAGACAAACGAGCATGAAGATCGTGCCATTTTTTTAGAGATACTTCATCAGACTTAAATCCTTGACTACGTAATTCACGTAGTTTCTGGATGCTGTCCCAATCACCAGCGTCACGCATAATTTCTTTAATAGCACCTCTAAAGAAACCACGTTCACCCATAAGACGGAACAATTCAGAACGTTCCTCAGGAAGTAATCTTATACCATCTTTAGTTCTAAATGTAGTATTAATATCAAACTCAACTTTTTCCAGGAACTTTTCTTCAGGAGTTTGTTCAGGGTGTACTTGAATTGGACTATAAGCATTATACAAACGTTGCATCATGCCATAACCATTAGGTTTCTTACCGGTAACAGGGCTATAAACAAAAGGTTGTTTAGTGTCAAACAATGCACCAACAAACCTGTTGCGGTTGTTAAGTTGAGACATAAAATCAGAATCAACCTCTAGTAAACCTTCACTAAGGATACGTGAAAACTCACCACGCAATGAAGCCATAGGTCCAAGACTGTTAACAAAACCAGCAGCCCAACGGTTTACAGCAGCACCATTACCACTTGTCATATCCATCAAAGGTTTGATAGTAGATAAAGTAGTACGATTAGTGATAGCAGCACTTAAAACAAAAGCCATCTTTTGGCTGAGGTTTTCCATCTTAGCTTCACCAAGGCTATCAAAGTTATCACCAATGTTAGCAACAAGTGCTAGCCAATCCGCAATAGGTCCAAACTGAGCATAGGAATAATACTTACCATCTGTACCTTTGATGCTACGTGGTTTCCAGTTAGAGTTTTTCATACGAGCTGACTGAAGCTCTTTGTCGTAAAAACCATCACCGGTAATCCTATCATTCATAACAAGATTATAGGTACCAAGCATTGCAACAGCACCGATGGCTTTACGACCACGGGCCATATACTTAAGATCAGCGAGACGTTCTTGTTTAGCGATGACATCCATGTTTTCAATGTCAAAGTTACGAGACCTCAACAGTTGATTAACACGACTTTCATCTGCTAACAGGTTGTTTAGAGGTACATAAGCAAGCTCATTGACATCACGTTGGAAAGGTGACCAAGGACCGTACTTACCCATAACATCAATAGTGTTTATTGAAGTTGCGTTAAACATCATAAACGGTTTAGCAGCAGGGATAATCCTGGTAAAGTCATCTAGACCTTTCGCTATAGGTGTGTCAAGGTTAAGTGCCATTTCAGAAGTAGCATACTTAACTGCGTCATCTTGCAGCAACCCATCAGAATTAAACATCTGACTGTAGTACTTATCTGCAATAGGCTTGACGTTTTCTTTAGTAATAGGTTTACCAGAAGCAATCAATTCATCCATAGCACGGAACCTAGCTTCTGCTGATGCATTAAATACACCAGTCATGCCATCCATTGCCGTCATGGAATTAGGACCAAACCGCAATACAGGATCCTTAGCAAAATCATTTAACAGTTCAATCTGATTTACAATATATTGCAAACCATTGTTACCTTGAGCTGCTTGAGTAGTTGCAGCCTTCTTAAGAAAGTCCATTTCACGTTCTGACTGCATTAGCAGGTCAATACGTGTGCCAGATCGTACAGACTCAGGGTTACGTGCTGCTCGCATGAAGACATCACCAGCATAAGGCATAGCACGTTGTAGTGTTTCACCCAGGGAGCTGTAAGCCACCCAACCACGTTGGACACCTTTTAAATCAGCAGACATCAATGCACCAGCAAAGTGTGCTGTAGGTTGTGCAATAATACCACCAATGTTACCAACAAGTGCTTTAACACTTGAACCTGTACCCAGGATGCTGTTGTAAATGTTAGACCACACACCAGCAACAATTTTATTCTGTACTTCAGGGTTTAGGTTAATAATACCTTTACCAATATCAACAGTCAACTCATCAATGTACTTGTTCATCTTGATGATGGTGTCAATTTTACCATCAGTAAGCTCATAAGCAAGTAGGAATTGATCCATCAACTGTGGTTGATTAGATGCAATCTGACGCATGGAGGTAGCAAACCGTTGAGAATCTTTAAAGATACGTTCTGCAACTTCACCAGCACCTAGTGCAGTAGCTTCGTTGTAACCTTCGATGTTTTTAAATCCATTCTTTACTTGTCGGATTAAACCCACCTTACGGTTTTTGTAATACTTAGCAGAAGCAGACAGTTGGTTAATATACTGAAGCATGTCAACGATCTTATCCTGTGCTTCACGTACTGCGCTAGTACCATTCATTAGACGGGCACCCTCAGAAAGGTCTGAGACACGTCCAGAAAGGCTTCCAGCAAGGATAGATTGTGCTCTTGCTACATCCATGCCTGTAAGCTCTTCACCGAAGCCACGGAGCATTTTAGATGCCATCGCAAAACCGTCTTCAACAAGACGTTCAGTACCATCTTCTCCACGAACCATATAAGGTTCAAGGACTTGACGTACGTCTGCTTTAGTCATACGAGGATCAAACAAATCAATTGCAAGATCTTCGTTAGCATCCATTACATCTTTAAAGGTAACCTTCCAGTTCTTACTGTCCATACCGATAGGGCCAGCTTTATGTAGCTGATCAGCAAGACCTAGGACAACATCCTGTCCAGCGCCAGGTGTACTTACAGAATATTTTAGAGCAGGTTCAGAGATAACATTACCAAGACGACCATGAACTGTGTCAAGGTTACGTGCAATACGTGCACTATCAATAGAAGCACCAACAACACCAAAGTCATCTACAGTACGTACACCAAGTTCAGTGTAATCGTACATATCATGTACACCTTTAATAGGTTGGTTAAGATCAGGATTCCTGCTGTAGTTATACATACCCACTTCATCAAGAGCTTCCTCTTGTTTGATAGCAGCACGTGTAACAATATCTTCTGCAGTTTCATCATCCAAACCTTTAGGAGGTTGGTTGTCCTTTAACCAAGCACGTGCTTCAGGTGTTTCACCAACCAACTGGTTAGATCTACGTAGACTGCCAACCGTATCAGCAGCAGCAGTAACAAACTTAGAAGCACCCATTGCTAGGTCAACAACAAAACCCATCCCGAGATCTTCGTAGATGTTTTTCTGTCGTTTTGTGTCCTCACTATCTGTATCCAAGGTAGCCATGCTATCCGGAATAAAGTCATAGGTTTTAGGAAACTTCTTCTTAAGAGTGCCAGCTAGGTTGTCTTCAGTGTACTCACTGCTAACAGCACCAACACCAAGACCTGCCACGGCTTCGACACCACGACTACCAATCCATTGCACAAACTTATTTTGACCAAGTGACCAGCCAACACGAGTGTTTGCAGCAACACCAGCTGCTTGCATTGCACCACCAAAGATCATTGTAGGTGCTACAACAGAAGAGATTTCACGTACTGATTGTGCTACTTCATTTTCAAAATCATTAGCTTTGGGAATATTAACACCAGGAATTACATTAAGTAAATCAACACCAAAATCAGCAAGACCTGTTACTACATCCATGTCGCTTTCACGACCATACTGATCAAGCTTTTCGTAGTTAAGTGTACCGTCTGGATTTTTAAAAGGACTAGTTTCTACTGGTTGTAAACCTGTTGGTTCTTCTATTTGAGGTTCCGTAGATACCTCGGGTTGTGGAGCGAGTTCAGGCTGTTCTCCCGTAGGAGTAAGAGGCTCTTCAGATGCAAGCTCTTCAGCTTGTTGTTGGAGCTGCAGCTGAGCTTGAAACTCAGGAGACAGCTCCATTTCACCTGGATCCTCCCTAAACTGCTCGTAAGGATCGAATTCCATAGTTTATTTGTTTAGTAATTAAAAACCAAGGTTGGGAATAAAAGAACGGTTAAGTTCTCTACGTCCAGGTCTGTGTTTAATAGCAGGTCGTTCAAAGTTTTCCAAGAACCAATCAGCAGCTTCTTCAGGGCTGTTAAATTGCATTCCAAGGAACTGAGGAGCTGTGTCATCTTGCAAAGCATGTTTAACCTGACCCTTCCAGTTAGTTCTCCAATCTGGTACAGACAACTCCATCTTGCGATAGCGGTTGTTATACATTTGGAAGAGTCCTCCAGACATGTTATTGTCTCCCATTACATCAGGTTGGAATCCAGATTCACCTTGGATATTAGCAAGAATACCCTTAGCGTGAACATCTGAAACACCTAACTCACGCATATAATCATACACTTCTCTAGGGGTTGGTTTAGGAACAACAGCTGAGGCTACAGGAACACCAGCTCTATAATTAAACTGAGTACCAACTGAGTTGTGTAATGCACGAAGCCTTTGTTGCGGACCATTAATAGCACTAAATAAATCCGTACGTTGTTGTTTAGTCAGGGTTTCGTTAACGTTTCTAATAATTGGGGGTGGTTCGAGTGGTAACAAGTTAGGATCTCCAAGTGCTGTGATTTGACGGTTAATAATTGTAAAAGGGTCTAGACCATTACCTAAACCAGATACTGCAAGAACATCAGTAGGGATTGTAAAACCAGGTTTACCGTATCCAGACACAATGGATACAATTTCATCTCTAGTAAGAATACTTTCTGCTTCGTCTAAAGTTTGTGCAATACCAATATCATTTACTTTATCTTGGATGGCTTTAAAACTACGCCTAGCTTCTTCAAATTTAGTTAAACCATCCTTTGAATATAGATTTGGAAACTCAGCTGCGCCACCATCCTTCCCTATTTTACGGTAAAACAGAGCACTTGTGTCTTTTGACCTGGAGGCTGCTTGAACTTCATCTTCAATCTTTTTAGCTACTAATTCAGCAGCTGTGTTAAAATCAGCACCTTCTCCAACAGCCCGGTCAACTCGTCTGCGAAATTCAGCACGCATACCTCTTTGAAGAGCCAAGCTAGATGCACTGTTAGGTTTTTGACTACCATAGCTAGTCACACCGTTTGCAGTAGTTTTAAAGGCGTCAGACAGGTCTTTGTAAGTACCTGCGTTATATTTAGACTCTTGTGCAACATAACGTTGTTCTAATTCTCTACCAGCTTTAACATCCAACCTCTTCAATGCTTCAACTTGTTCTTTTTGGATAAAGCCATCAATAGCTAACGACTCAATCTCTTCAATCTGTTGAGCCCTAGACTCTGCTTCAAGAGTATAATTTTCTTGAAATTTAGTAATGCTTTCAGGTACTTTACCGTAAGTTTTGATGAAGTAACCAACAGCAGCATCAACTACATTTTGAGTATTGTTTTCGGTAATGTACTCTAGAGTTTCCTGCTCTGCTTCTTTATAAGCAAGGTTCTCAGCCTTAAGTTCAAGTGCTCTATAAGTATTATCAGCCTTTAACCTTTCTGCTCTAACAGCTTCAAACCGCCCTGGAAACTCCTTAGCATACGGTTTTTGACCTTCCTGTAAGACAGTACTTGCCAACTTTTCCATACTGAATAAAAAGTTACCGTCAGGACCACGCATTGTAGCAAGACCTTCATACCAATCATGTGCTTTAGCATAGTCATAGCCGTTAACTCTGTAAATTGTACGGTATGATTGAGCAATGTTATTAGAAAATTCTGTAGGGTTCTGCGTTAGAATAGTAGTTGCAGTGTCAGCAGCTTGCTGGTTTTCATTTTTAATTTGATCCGACCTAGCTGTAGACAACAGACTTTGATGGTGTCTTTCCCTAAACTCTAAACCAGTTCTCATACTGCCAGGTTTAAGGCTCATCCCACCTTCAGATCTAAACTTATCTGCAACAATTTTACCAACATCTGTCATGTAGGCAGCAAGCTCTCCCACATCCATTTTGCGACCAAGCTGATCCTCTTGTGATCTAATAGCTTCCTGAAGCAGTTGTGGGTATTTGTATTGGTAAAAATAAGCAGCCTTACCTTTTAGAACTTCACGTCTAACACGGTCGCTCTGGTTACGTCTTTTAGCAGGAACTAAAGGATCACCACCATTGGCTACATACAGGTCACCTAAAGCCTGCTCTTGCTCGTCTTGAATATCTAAACCTAGCTCAGACTGGGTGGATTCTAAAATATGATCATTAGGATTATCAAAGTATTCTTCCAGTTGTTGATTGATCTCTTTATCTTCTTCAGCCTCAACATATGCTCCATAAGCTTTACCAGCAGACTCACTAAGAGTTGAGATGCTTTTTAAAATATTAGCATTATCCTGTTGATTTTGTTGGAATTGAAGATCTCTTGCCCGGGCTTCTTGCTGAAGACCAGTAAGTTCACGTTGGTGGTTTGCTGTTTCGACTTGGCGATTCTTTTCGCGGAGGCGTTTTTCTAGCTGCTGACCTTCCTTTTCTTGAGAGAGTTGGGATTGACGATCTTTGATTTCAGCGTCCCGTTGATCGCGCATACCTTGCACAACACGGCCACTTTCTTCACGCATACGTGCAATCTCATTTCCACTTACTTGAGCAGGACGGAAACCGGATGATTGAGCAGCCCTTCTGTATTGTACTTGTTTCATAGGTCGTTAATACTTATACTGTTGATTTGTGGTAACAGCCATGTCGGAGTTCCAAGTTTCTCCACCACCACCACCACCAAAGGTGTTGCTCCAATCAACGCTTGCCAGTGAACTAGCTGCACTTCCAATACCAGAGACAATTGGTGCAATTGTACTTACCTGCCTTGCTGGTGGAACATAAGTTGGAGTAGCTTTCATCGGCTCAACAAAAATTGCATCTGGTCCAAGCTCTGGTCTAGGAATATTAGGCAATGCTTCTGGTCTAATCATCATAGATGATTTAGCCTGCATGTCTGCAGCATACTTTTGTAAAGTAATGGCCCGCATGTTACGTTGTGATTGCTCAACAGAGCTAGCCAAGCTTGCATCTGAAATAGCAGCGTTACGACCAATACCAGCAAGTCTTGACTGAATGGCTTTGTTTCTTGAAACACCAGCCTGACCCATCTGAGCCTGACCTTCCTGTTGAAGACGGTCTACAAGACTGCCTTGTTTATTAAAAGCATCTTCTACTCGAATATCTTCTAAGGAAGATTGCTCCGCTTCATATGCATCAACTGCAGCAATGCTGTTAAAAATTAGTTGGTTTTCTGTGTTCTCAACTGATTTACCATACCGCTCTACAACTGTCTTATATTCGTAATCTTTAATCGTCTGGTTGTACTTCCAGTTTTTTACAGCTGTGTCGTATTGAAAAGCTTTGTTATTAAAATAATTTTTCTTTTCAGCTGCAAAAGCTTCTGCATTGTACTTATTAGTTGCATCAGCTGCCTCTTTAGCAGCTTTTCTCTGCTCTTCTGCTGCTCTTCTAGCGGCGGCGTTTTGCTTACTAGCCTGACTGGAGCCCATGATGCCGCCAAAAATACTTGCACCGGCACTGATAAGAGCACCACCAATAATAGGATCAAGCTGCATCTCCAGACCAGAAACAGCAAGCTGCTCTTCAATAAGGCTCGGACCTTTTGGATTAAACATCAAGCCCTCCTATAATACTTGGTTGAATAGTTACCTTCCCACATCATCGACACCAACGATACAGGGTATGGAAAATCACTTGTCACTTTAAGTTCAAAATTAGTGTTACGTTGATGGATAGGTAAGGTAAACACACGTTCCTGTACTACAGGGTTTGTGTCACCAGAGTAAATATCACCTTCTGCAGTATGTTCTACATTCTTCCATTCGTTAGAACCAGTTGGTTTTACCTTAAACCGAATAGCACCAGTACGACCAACAGACATTCTAATCCTAGCAATAGTCAGAGAAGCTGTGTAATCAGCTCCCTGCTCTGTCCTAAGGTAAAACTTAGGTAGTACAACCTCTAGGTCATAACCATAACCAACTACAATACCATCAGCATAGGCAGTAAAATTACCTTTAACTTCAAAGTATCTATAGTTAGTAGAAGGTTCAATACGCTCAACAGCCTTAGCCCAGTAACCCTGGTCTGAGTCTATCTCAGCATTAGTACCATCATCTGCTGTAGGCACTGTAAGGAGCATCACAGCGTCCTTATCATCAATAGGGGTATAAGGCACATAGACCTTGGTAATGTCGTTTGTAGAGTCATATACGACTGCATCAACGGACGCATGAGGCTTGACAGGACGGGTAGCCATATCAAGAGGTACGTTACCAGTGAAGCTAGTAGATGTAGCTAAGATGTTACCAGATGGTAGTTCATCTAACTCAATAGCACCGATGGTATATTCATTTTCCTGCTGTGATACAACAGTAACTGCATCATTAATAATACGTGCAGCTTGGATAGTACCAGGTAACTCCCACTTTACCCATGCTTGAAATAGATCCTCCTTACCGTTGTTATAGAAACGGTACATGTACAAGTAGGATGTATCTCTATCAACCAACATAACAATAGAGTTAGGAGGGCTGACAGTTAGGTCATCTACAGTATCAGGGATCCACTCTAGCACAGCTTTGCTGATGTCAACCACCACTGGTGTTTGTTCAACGTCACGGAGAGCCATGGTAAACAGCTTACTGTAACCAGGCACCCTGCTGACAAATGCAGTAGTAGTACCGATGTCTACAGGCTGTACATTAGTAGCCATCTCATAGTTAGATAGCGTACGGATAACAGCAGAGGTAGGTGTCAGGATACTTGCATCTGTAGCATACACTTGGAACTGCTGACGTTCACTGAACAGTAGCAATCCTTGAGGCGACGGTAGAACGTCAGACAAGGTGACAGGACGTACACTAGATACGTTCAAGTCAATAGGGTCTGAGTCAACTTGAGTTAGTGCAGACTTAGAAAAGAAGTTAAAGTTATCGTTAGCAACACCAAAAATAACGTTATCCTCAGATAACACACCGAACCTATTGCTGTAAAAGAAAGTAGAACTAATCTTTTTACCAACAAAAGATGGTTGTGGGTTGGTGTTATCATCACCAGTCAGACGGTTCTTGTAGGTGATAGGACCAAACGTAAATGTAGTAGCACCAGTGTTAGCCAGTTCATGTGGTATAGTGGCACTATTAAGACCAGGTGACACATCACGTGCTACAGCCTCTTGCCAATAACCTTTACCACCGACACCATCAGCAGCAACATACTTCAGATAGTAATCATCATCTTCAGTATCACTGTTTAGGATCTTTAGGTTGTGGTTGTGGAATGACTCCAGGGGCAGTTCAGATACATTAGTAACATCATCCTGGAATGCTTCCAAGGTATTGTTAAATTTACCACCAACAGCACTAAGGCTGAATGCTGAGTAGGTAACACTACCACCAGGTTCTTGGTCTACTACAACGGCGTTAGCTTCAGTAGTTTTACGGATAGTAATACTATTAGCAAAAGAATTGATGTACCACTTACCGTTAAACTGGGTATCACTAGCAGTTTGCCTAGCTTCTAGGAGTGTTTTGATAGCACCAAGTAGGTCATGAGTAGCGTGTGTACCAGTCAAGAATGTAGTAAAGGTAGCACTAGATTGAGCGGTTGCTGTAGCAGTGTGCGCGGTACCAGTAGGTGTACCCTTAATAGTTACCGTACAAATATCACCACTGGTAAGAGTGAGAAGTTTCAGGGTACCCTGTGAGTTAGCTACAAACGTACCAGCTGCTTGCATAGCAGTGGTAACAGTTTTGTTAGCAATGATAGTGGTATCCTGGATACTACGGAAGTGGTAGTCATCCTGCTTAGTACCAGTTAGGTAACCTGTGCCAGTGTTTGTCACTGTACAAAACGTACCTTCAGCAGCAGTCCATACAAACAGGTCAGTACCTTTGATAGCACCAATGTAGGAACCAGCAGTAGCACGGTCAATAAAGAACCATGCTGCATCTGCTAGTTCAGTCTTGGTAAATGCAGTACCATCCGCCTTCTTCAGCACGTTAGTGTGCTTCATGCCAGGACGCTTCAGCATACCAAATGTAGGGTCAGGATAACCGTTAACACACTCAGTCAGCTGGTTGATTAGTTTCTTGTCGTCAGTTTGGCGGGATACACCACCAAGAAAATTAGGGATCTGTTGTGTTATTGCTGGCATTAGCGTTGCAAAGTACGGAACGGTTTATAGCTATTGTAATAGTTCTCTCCCTGAGGCTCACCAAAGAAGGAGTAGTCACCCTGGTCACACTCATACTCCATAGCCATAGCCCGTGC
>VMHT01052517.1_pt1 | contig 10963 bp, 14 predicted proteins | sample 4693611 | NCBI WGS metagenome assembly VMHT01 (sample SAMN12280063, study PRJNA550983) | marine metagenome | isolation source: seawater sampled from same location over 5 years 0.02-0.2 micron viral filtrate | place: USA: collected off the coast of southern California halfway between the port... ... | reverse complement strand
TGTGTTTGGTTGGGAACTTCTCGGGTCTTCCCTCGTTTCTTGAAGGAGCATACAATTCAAGTAGTTCAATGCCTCTGTGGTGTGCAACCTTTTTTAAAAGTATGCAGGCCTTTCTTGCTCTAGCGGCATTGGTCTTGCTCGGATGCTTCATCAATTTTTCATAGTGTGTAAAGTAGTCCAGACACAGTTGTTTGAACTGTCTGTGTCTTGCTGTCTCTTCTGGTAATCTGTAAAGTTTTCTAATCATTTATAAATGAACGGATCCTTTTTTTTTAATTTTGCTAATTGCCTGTCAAACTTTTTTTTTAATTTCTTTTTGTCCACAATGCAATTACAATGTTCACATCTACAGTCTGTGCATTTTTTGCCACAGTGTGCTCTGTGTCCACAACCACAATAATGAATGCCAAATATTTTGTCTGTGAGTTTGTCTATAGATCCAAAGAATTTTAATAAAAAATTATCCATTAGTCTTGTGCCTTCTCCCTGTCTTCCTTATCCCATTGTGCATACATCAAGTCTCTGCCTGATGGGTAAGTTGGTGGATCCCAAGGACCCGGTCTTGTTTTTTTGTCTGACTCTTTTATAACTTCAAATATATTTTTTTCTTTAATCATTTCTTTCATTAATTTTGTTAATCAATTCGAATGCAACTTTTACTTTCTCTTCTAGCACTTTGATACGATAGTGTGCCTGTGCCAATGTCACTATCAACAACACGAATGCTACAAAGATAGGCCACAGTGCTGTTAGTGTTTGTATGTCCATTAGAAATTCCTTTCTATCCAACAGTGCAATTCCCATACCAGATACACACAAAATGCAAGGGTCAACCAAAATGTTATCATTGCCACGCCTTGATACTCCAATAAGCAGGACTCAATGTTTTTTGTCCTCGCACTTTGGCAAGTATGCCTCCAAACCTTGCAAGGAATGATTTCTTTCTTGCTGGTATGTTGGATTTGATCCGCATACTGGGATCACCAAATCTTACGATGTTGACTGTGCCTGTGGATTTGTTTCTAACATAGACAGCAAACTTTTTTGATTTGTTTGGTGTCCGGAATGGTTTATTGAGGGTTACCGTTCTGTTCTGGTATTGTGCCATTTGTGTCTCCAAAGAATTTTCCTATTTCAGGATGTAGTTGTAAAATTTCTTCATTGGTCATACCTTGCTCGATCATTTCTCTCATATGCTTAACCATATCTGTTGGATCTGTCATAGCATCGTGTGTGCCATCGTCAGCCATTTGGTTTTGCATATCTTGTAGATCGTCTTCATCTTTTGCAAGTATCTCAAGTGTTTTTTGATCAATAATTGATTTTACATTTGGAGTAGCCGCCGCTGAATCTCTTTGTGCGGCCGCGGCCTTGTTGATAATGTCCATATCAAGACTTTTGTCTCTGATGTGGAAAGCCATAGGATATTTTATTTCACCATCCCAAGCCTTGCCTTGCCAAAGTCCAAACAGTCTAAAAATTTGTTCTTCTGCAAGTTCTAAGTTTTTTGCCTTCTCACATAATTTGGCATCCAACATTAAAAATTCTGATTGCATAGCAATACCTGACATCTGTCTTGTTTCTATTGCTCTTATGGATCCCATATGTGCCATTCTGTCAATGCTCTTGACTGTTTCGTCCATTGTTTTTAGTATGGCTTCTAAATTACCACCGTTGGGTTGTAATAGGTAAGGTTTAAGATTAGGATCTAATTCTTCTGGCATATCAATAATTGCACCTGCTCCTGCCTGTGCTGATACTGATCTTGTTTTGACCAATGACGGATGGTTTGTCAAAGATATAAGTTGTTCTGCTTCTGAATAACAGTTGCCTAAAAATCTTTGTGCCTGTGCAATGGAGTCGATGTCTGAAACACCTATGCCTCTGACTGGTCCTCTGTTGGCATACACCCAAACTGCTGGAACCTTGCCCAGTGTGTTGGGTTTAATTTCAACCTGTTTCATTGGATCTTTTACATCTTTGCCATCATATGAAAATAATTCAATTGTTTCTGGTGTCCATTTTCTCACAAAGAATTCACCTGTTCTTTGATATGGTCTTTCGTCTTGTTCTAATAATGTTAGTTCTGTTAATTCATAATGACCATTTGCTTGTCTTACAAATCTCCAATTCAGTATGTTCTCTGGAGTCACTATGGTTGTGTAAGGTCTAATGCCTTGTTCTAATTCTTCTGCTCTAGTGCCAACCTGTGTGTCTGGTCTGTCTACCAATACCAAACAATGTCCATAGATAGAACTTTGTATGTTGACGTCTCTCATGAATGATTCCCAAGTTCTTCCTTCATAGTCTGAATCTTGTAGGAAGTTTTCTATTTCAGGTGCTCCTTCCAACCAACCAAAATCTCTCTTTGGTGATTGTCTGTATAAGAATGAATTGTATGTGTGAACTATGCTTCTGCAGTGATTGTCTTCTGCCGCCTGTGATAATCTTGACAAGTAGTCGCCTTCGTTCTCATATTGATACCTTTTCAAATACATTCCTCGCTTGTATTCAGCACCACCCAAATAACTTCTCTTTAAAAATCTCCAGTGGTTGATGTATTGATCGTAATCTTGATGCACAGGTAATGAAATGCTTTTGCCTGTGTTGTCTGTGAATGATGTAGTGGTTAAACCGTAAACGTCTTGTGCCATTATCTAATTGCTCCTACTTTTATTCCAAATCTTTCCGGTGTGTGTTGCTCATATGCAGTTCTGATTGGATATAAGAATGAAATAAGATATCCTAGTGCATCGTTCATATGATCAAATCCTTGCGTCTTGTCTGGCAACACGGTTCCTTCTTTATATGTGTGTTTGCTTACACTATTTAACAGATTCTTACACTTCGGGTGTATGAATACCTGTCTCTCGTTGGATGCTGAACAAAGTTTTGCATTCACTGAATTTACTCTGTCTCTGATTGCCATATGCCTTGGTGGCACCTTGCACACAAAGCCGTTGTTTTGTAGGATTGATAAATCTGTTCTACCACCTGCTGATGTTTTTCTCTGTCTTGATGCTGGGTCTGGATACACAAATATCTTCTTGCCTGGATATCTACGATGTATCTCTTGGCATAGTTCATCTGTGTTGGAACTCCATATTTGTATTTCGTCCATTATATAAACAACACCATTTGAAATGTATGACACCACAGCACACATTGGATCCAAGTTGAAGTCCATTCCTATGTGTATGATATTGTTGTCTAATGGTGGATCAAAATGTTTGATATTCTCACTGGTTGAAAAACCGTAGTAAATTATGCCTGAGTAAGTTTCCCAAGTTGCTTGGTATTCTTGACGGAATGTTTTTGCATCAAGATCTCTTTTGGCTTGTTCTATTTCACCACTGTCCACAAATCCACCTTCCAGTGTTGTGAACAAAAAACTTGAATATTCTTCTTCTGTTTGATCCTGTCCTCTTTGATACAAGTCGTGAAACCAATTCATACCTTTGGGTGTGCCTGCAAACACGGCTGATCCTTTGGTGTCAGATAATGTTGGTCTCAATACTTCTGACCAAGCCTGTTCATCTATATCAGCACATTCATCTAACACTATAAAATCAATACCAACACCCCTTAATGAGTCTTTGTTGTCAGCACCTCTGAGGCATATCCTTGATTTGTTTTTTAATTCTATTGTAAGTTCTGCTTCGTTGACTTTTCTTATCCAACGCAAGTCTTTTAGTATCTGTTTTAATTTTACCCAAGCAATTTGTTTGGCTTGCCTATAACTTGGAGCCACATACCAACATACCTTGTTGGGTTCCCTTGCATTATAACACAGTTCTCTGATTGCCAGTGTGGTTTTTCCAAAACGTCTGCCAGTGCATAAAATCCTGAATCGCGATTTGTTGTCCGCCACTTGCCTCTGTGGTTCTGATAATTGCATATACAGTAATTATATGGTGTTTATTTGTCTTCCCACGGTAGTGGTGCCGTCGACTCTTCGTCTGTTGGTGAGTCTTGTTGTCCTAACCAGTTTTTACCTAGGAACATAAGCATTCTGGCATCGCCTGCCAATGCTTTTTCAAACTGTGCTCTTCTTAAACTCTTCTTACCTTCTGCCTTGCCTTTTTCAATTAGGTTCTTGAATCTTTTCTGTAGTGTTGAAACTGATGTGCCCACGCAGTCTGCAATCTCTTCATAGGTGCAGTGCATTGATGCCAATTTAAAAATTAAATCGTGATCTAATTTGTATGATTTCTTTTGTGCGTCCATTATAGATGTTTCTCTCCCACAACAATTCTAAATCTTCTAACGTCTGTGTCTCCACCTGATGTCACAATGGTCACGTCAATGTTGTAGACATTGCCTGATGTGCCATTTCTTAATCTTACATTCACAACCTTGCCTGACACAGTGACATCTGTTGCGGCGTCAGTTGGCAGTGCTAATGGTGATGCATCTCCTGATATTGTTTCTATTGCCACAGAGGTAGATGAAATAGTGTCATTTGCATTTAGATAATCTGTAAAGTCAACACCATATTGGATGTTGGCAGATGGATGCTTCTCTATGAAAGCGCCTTGGTTGTCTCTTTTGAATCCTGTTAAGCTGGCCATTATGTCTCCTGTCTAATCCTTGGTATGCTACTTCTATTAGTGAAGTTAGGTCTAAAGATTTTGAATTTCCTTGTTTCTTGGGAAACACCAATGTCTCTAGTTTCACTGACAACAGTATTTACACGAGTTTCTTGTAAAACTGGTATTTTTCTGTCTTCTGGTAATGCCATTATGGTTCTTAATTCTCTGTTTACCTTGACAATATTAAATGGATCTGTTAATTCAATTACACGACCAATGGATAACTGGCTGTATAATGCGTTCAATGTTAGTTGGAAGTGTCCATATATTGCTCCACCTATAAAATCTTTTGTGACTGTGGATGTTATTGATACTGTTGGAGTAAAAACAACATTACCTGTTGGACTTATTGTTGCATTGGCGGTGATGCTTGGACTAGGTCCAAATGTTGCACTACCAACAATGTTTGTGGTTGCATTGGCAGTGATAGTTTTGCTAGGTCCAAATGTTGCACTACCTGTTGTGGCTGTTGTGAATGCACCTGTGACACTTGCTGTTGCGTTTCTTAATCTTGTAGGAGTTGCAGAAACTGTGAATGCAGAACTGTGTCCAACCGCAGGAGCAAATATAGTAGAGCCAACTGTAAGTTGACTGTTGAATGCTGTAATGCTTAAGGTTCCTGTTCTTAGGTGTCCACCATTTGCTTTTAGTATGATACCAAAAGAAAAAGCAACACCACCAGAGTCCCATTGGTCTCCAAACCATTCGTCCCAGGTTCTATCAATAATGCTGGATTCAGCAAAGTCGTCCCAGGAGTATTCGTCAAGTGTTCTACGATATATGCCTGTTGCATTTAAAGTAAATGAAGAAGGTAATAGAACACTAGCAAACACATAAGGTTCACTGAATGTAAAATAGTTTTGTGGTAAGACGTAGTCACTGACAGATTCTGCCGGATTGAAATAATCAACCGGTGCCTGGTAGCCATCGACTACATAGGCTTCTGTGTCTACTACTCCCTTGAAAGCCATTAAAGGTATCTCCTAAAAAATTATGCTAGGGATATCGTCAAGTTTGCGTCAGAAATTTGGAAAGTATCTCCGTTTAATATTTCTTTGCTAGAATTAAGTGCTCCATAGAACAAGACGTTTCCATCCGTAGCCGCGTCCATTACTGCAATACAAGTCACAGTTGATCCACCTGCACTTGAATTTGTGTAGTTGGAAGTTGCCGCAGGGAACGTCACATTGCCGTTGTTCGTTGCCGAACCACCTGACGCTGTGTTGAAGTTCACTGGTTTTCTTGTGTATCCACTTGAACTTGAATCAGTTCCGTATGATACTACTTCGTGGTATCCCCAATTACCTGTGCTGTTGGCACTGGTGCCAGACTCAAGAGCCGCTAATACTGTGGATGCGGTTCCTGTGAATAGTGCTAAATGGAGTGCTGACGAAGGTGTATAGTTTCTTGCTGTTTCACCCAAGACGTGATCAAGTATTTCATTTTCTAGAAAGTTTGATGCCGCTGACATAATTTGTCTCCTTTGTTGTAATATTACTTTGTTATTTAATCAAATTCGAAGCCTTCAACTATCTCTAGTTGAAGTTCTGCACTCATTGGTGACCCTGTTGTTGGAACATCAAAGAAAGCAAAGATGGCCATATTGCAACCAGCGGGGGCTGCCTCGTCGGTTTGGGCAAATGATATTGGCATCTTTTCAACCAATACAAAAGGAAAAGTAGCGTCATCCTGAGAGTTGCTTGTCCGTTCCCATCCATTCGAAGTGTTTGCATCTACTCTGAACTCTTCAAACAGCCATTTGTTTGTTCCATCCAAGAGTTCATTATCAGTGTCTGTAATTGTGCCCGCATACTGAGTATCAGTTGCTTGGTGGACAGCAGTCCCTATGTTAGCCATTTTAGCCACCCTAATGAATATCTTGCCGTCGAGATTGTCTGCGATATTTCCTTGTGAATGACAAAATGCGGTTTTTACCCTAATGCTGTATGTGGCAGGATTAAGTTCAACCGGCACTGCTCCACCAAATGTGGTGCCTGAGAAGCCACTTACACTGCTCCTAGTAAAAGTTCCTCCAGTGCCAAGTTTTGTGTATCCCCTTGGATCAACTATGTCTACCTTGTCAAAATATTCTCCAAGTCCAGACCCTGCGGATCTTTTAAATGTCAGTGTGGTAATGTTTTGTATATTTTTACCACCAAGAAATTTGGTAGAACTAAAAAGCATTATGCTTTGATCCTTTGAACAATATTGCCTATATGATTGGTTCCATCAAAAAACACAACCACCAAATCTATTTCACCTGATGTGGTTGTAAGTGTTGGAGCACCTCCTGGAAATTTAACCAATGTGGATCCATCTGTTGTGAATGTTGCTGTCTTGTTGGCGGCACCTAGTGTTATTATCAAGGTGATACTTGTGCCTGCTGTCATATTAGCAAATGTAAAAACAGTGTTGTCATTCAATGTCATAGTATGCACAGGAGCCGCTGTGGTATCAACCGTGATACTGCCTGAAGTGCCTGATATTGCATTTATTGTTTCTTTGGGTGCTTGTTTGAAAGTAGTGAACGATGAATTGCTGGTTCCTATTTCTATTTTTGCTGTGTTGGAATTATAAACAAGGATGTCTCCATCTGCCGCTGAAGCAATATTGAAATAATCAATGATGTCATTTACATTGTCAACATTTTGTTTGATGTCTGTTCTAGCAAGTCTAGGTTTGTCTGTGCCTGAATCTAAATTTGCCGTCGATGCCTTTGTGCCTGAGGGCCAAGTTGTCATTTAGATCCTCCTATTCTGTTTCTATGAATTTTTCGCCTGTGTATTTTTCCAGTTTACGAATCATTCTTTCCATATTGATTATGACTTTTTTACCTGTTTTCTTGTTGTAAGAATAAAATTCCCATTCACCTGCATCATTGTGCGGTGATATCCTTGTTGCTGTTCCGTCTTCTTCTCTTACAAAAACTTTTGAACTTGATGAAACATCTTTTGCGTATATGTGACAGAAGTCTGCACCGTTTGTGGGATCACCTGATTGGTTGTCTAATCTAACAGCACCAAATCTAGATTGTGAATTTGTTGTGTCATAGAAACCAAACTTGTTGGTTGCACCATTGGTATCAATGTAATAAGCATAACCATTTGTCATTGTGCCGGAGTATTTGTTGATCTGTGACTTGTATGCGAATGCGTTTGTCATTGTGATTGTTCCACCACCATCGTCTTGTTCCACATATGATAACATACCGTGTGCATTTGTGACTCTAACCTCTTGTGGTGAGTAGAAATAACTGCCGGCCATCATACCATTTGTGTTACCTATTTGACCAAAGTTGCTGGCATCTCTGTTTTCCACAGCCGCTTGTCCTTGGGCTCCCAGTGCACCTGCAAAATTGTTTGTGGAAGTTACCTGTGCACCATTAAGGTCCACCGCTACACCTACTGTCTGTGCTCTGTATCTGTTGTCCTTGTCTGCACTTGTGTAGTTGCCCAATGTGTATTGCTGTCCTATCAAGTGTCCTTGTCGTCTGTCGTTGCTTGTTGTTAGGGCACTGCCTATGGTTTCTGCTCTAAACATATGAACACCTTTGGCTCTATCTACGGCACCAAAAGCATCAGTGAAGGTTGCTGTGGCTAGGCTTGAGAATGTGCCATCTGAACTTAGGCTTACAACACCCGTGCCGTTGGCTGATATCTCTAAATCAGCATTTGAGGCATTTGCACTAATAGTGTTGTCTGTGATTGTGATTCCGTCTAGTGTTGATGCACCTGTGACTCCCAGTGTTGTGGATACAGTTGCCGCTCCTGTGACTGCAAGTGTTGATCCATCAAATGTCAAGTTGGCTTCACCGTTCATTGCGTCAGCACCTGTGGCTGTGACAACTCTGTTGTCTGAACCATTTGTTAAAAAGTCTGATACATCTACTGATACAGCATCTGCCGCCACATCAATACCTGTGCCACCAATTACATTTAGTGTGGCATCACCTGATGTTGCACCACCCGTCATACCTGCACCTGCTACCACTGAAGTAATGTCTCCACTGCCTCCGCCTGCGTTGGCATCAACATAAGCCTTGATGGCTTTGGCTGAAGCAAGTGTTGTGTCTGTGCCTGCTACTGAACTTAGGTCTGTGTCTAACACACCTGATTTTAAATTGGCAACTTCTATGTTGGTTAAATTGTTTCCTGTGCCATCCGCATCAAATGTTTTGTTTGTGAATGTTGTTGTTGAACTGCCTGTGACTTCACCTGTGGAATTGATAGTAAGTGTGTCTCCTGATAGTGCTGTTGTGCAATTGGTTCCACCTGCTATTGTTATTGTTTTGTCTTTGGTGATTTGTAATACTGTGGATGAATCATCTGCTATTCCGAATGAAGCGTCCCTAAGGTTGATTAGGTTTGAGTCCATTTCTGCGTGTGTAAGTGCAGAACCTTTGTTTAAATTTGTGTCAGTGACTGACGATGATGTTGCGGTCCTTGTGACCAAGTTTGCTTTAGGCATTGGATCTAGTTCTCCTTTGTTTTATGTTATGATTATTTAGTAGGCAAACTAGTCAGATGGTTTGGAAGTAGCATTGGATATATTGGTTCTTGTGATAGTTCCTTCATTAATTGATCCGCTACTTGCAAAGTTTGTGGCATTGCCTTCAAATAATACTGTAGGACTGGAAGGATACTCCTGTGGTTTGTTGTTGGGATTTACAAATTTTCTTAGATTGCTGGTGACTTCCAGATCATAAAATGTATCCTGCATAAAGACGTGTGCAAGATCTCCTTTGTAATAACTTACTGATGTGCCAGATGCTGATCCATCTTGGCAACCAAACAATGTGTCGTCTGTGCTGGCATTGTCAAATAGATCATTAATGGTTTCGTTGTTTTGGTTGTTTTCGGGTTCTGCCGCTCTTTTATAAAACAAATTGTCCACAGAACTTTTACCTGTGATGGAAACTGTGTTGTTGACTGCAATATGTATTTTGTGATTTTTGGATGTCCCGCCACTCACACTGTCACCACCTGCTCCAAAACTTACAATGGTGTTATCACAAGAGAAAGAAGCAACCACACTGTTCCATTGGCCTAAATTTATAACTCCTTCTTTAAAGACTTCTAGTCCTGTGTTCTGTGCGTCATTGTCTGGTTGGTGTGTTCTAAGTAGAAGATTGCCAGTGGAACCTATTGAACATACAAATTGGTTGTCATTGGCTCCTGGACCATTGCTGAATATCTGAGCAAACGGTGTGGGAAAACTGCTGGCTGGTTTGATCCAAAATGCCACAGTGAATTCTGTCACCGAACTGCCTGTGGTCACAATTGAATTGGTTGTTCTAACGAAACTGGTATCTGTTGTTGCAATAGGATTTGGAAATCCTAATCCAGGTGCAGAGGTAGATGTTGGATTGAAATTGATTGCTGTGGCCACTCTAAATGTTTCTACTATGATACTGAATTCTCTCACGTCTGATGCTCCTTCCTCGTCAAATGCTTTGACTGTAAAGGTAGAAGTTGTGTCAACTGCCACTTGAGTGGCTGTGCCAGTTATTGTTCCATTAGAATTCAATGTTAAACCTGCAGGCATACTGCCAAGGGTTATTTCAAATGTCACAGCACTGCCTGAACTTGATGTTGCCACAATTGGTCCTGGTAGGTTGGTTCTATTGTTATCTAATATTGTGCCAATAAGACCTGCTGATGTGGTAAAGTCGATTGTGGACGAACCTAATTTGCTTTGCCTATGCAAACCCAACGGCATTATGAATAATCCTTGCTCAAATTTCCTAGTAGGCTGGTTCCGTCATTAAAAATAGATACAAAATCAACGTCATTGTTGCCTGTTGAAAGTGTGTGTTTGTTGGATGGAAATAACACACTGGTGAATGTGCCTGTTTTTGATCCTGAACTATCCTGTCTTATGATTAATGATACACTTTGTCCTGTTGCAAGATTACTAAAATTGAAAGTGGCACTGTGAGCCAGTGTGACTGTGAAAACACTTGCCAACGAACAATCCACTGCTATGGTTGTGGCTGATGTAAGTGCCACTATGTCTTCTTTGTAATTTGTGTTGAATCTAACTGTGGCATTGTTATTGATTACACCAGTCCCAGAAGGATCCAATGTTATGTCACCGTTGGATGGGGAAACAATTGATGATCCAACAAATGATAAATCACCTGTGCCACCAGTTATGGTTAGTGTGTCTCCTGATAATGCTGTGGTTATTCCTTTGGCACCAGCAACGGTTATGGTTTTGTCTGCTGACACCTGTAATACTGTGGATGTATCATCTGCTATGCCAAATGATTGATCCCTTAAATTTATAAAATTAGAATCCGCTTCTGCGTGTGTTAGTTGTGTGCCTTTGGCAAGTGTGTCTGTGGACACATTGGAAGTGGTTCTTTCTCT